>PJEL010003774.1_pt1 | contig 12750 bp, 5 predicted proteins | sample 1853271 | NCBI WGS metagenome assembly PJEL01 (sample SAMN08108733, study PRJNA415343) | Invertebrate metagenome, whole genome shotgun sequencing project. | host: Globobulimina | place: Sweden: Gullmar Fjord | collected 2015-08 | reverse complement strand
GAACAAACTCAACAAGTTCAGGCTGACCGAATTGAGATTATTCTGGAAGAGCGAAGTGATGAACATTTCCCTCCAATGTCTAAAGCTATGATGGAGACGCGTTCAGGCTTAACTCGTCGTAAATTGGATGAGGCTATCAACAAGCTTGAAGCAGATGGTCATCAGTTTACAAAGAACAACGCCAATCATTACTCGATTTCATTGACCGAAGCTCACATGCTGATGGATGCGGCTGAAGTGCCGAAGTTCCACCAACGTAAGCAGCATGTAGACAATAAGCCATGGGTTATTAACGTACAGAACCAGAAGGGTGGTACGGGTAAATCAATGACAGCGGTTCACCTAGCGGCTTGTTTGTCTCTGAATTTAGACAAGCGCTACCGTATCTGTCTGATTGACTTGGATCCACAAGGTTCTTTGCGTCTGTTCTTAAACCCACAAATTAGTGGGGCAGAGCACGACAGTATCTATTCTGCCGTTGATATCATGTTGGACAATGTGCCTGAAGGCCAAGATGTTGACCTTGAATTCTTGCGTAAGAACGTATTATTACCAACACAGTATCCGAATCTAAAGACGATTTCGGCGTTCCCAGAAGATGCGATGTTTAACGCTGAAGCGTGGCAAAGCCTGTCTCAAGATCAGTCACTTGATATCGTTCGTCTTCTTAAAGAGAAGCTTATCGACAAAATCGCCGATGATTTTGATGTGATTATGATCGATACCGGTCCGCACGTTGACCCGCTAGTGTGGAACGCGATGTACGCATCGAATGCACTTCTTATTCCATGTGCTGCGAAGCGTTTGGACTGGGCTTCAACGGTTAACTTCTTCCAACACTTGCCAACTGTGTATGAGATGTTCCCAGATGATTGGAAAGGGCTTGAATTTGTTCGCCTTATGCCAACGATGTTTGAAGACGATAACAAGAAGCAGGTATCAGTATTAACTGAGATGAACTACTTGTTGAATGACCAAGTTATGATGGCAACGATTCCAAGAAGCCGTGCCTTCGAAACTTGTGCTGATACTTACAGCACGGTTTTCGATCTGACGGTTAGCGACTTTGAGGGCGGTAAGAAAACTCTAGCCGTTGCTCAAGACGCGGTACAAAAAAGTGCTCTAGAATTAGAGCGAGTATTACATAGCAACTGGCCTTCACTTAATCAGGGATAACAAAAATGGCAATTAAAACATCTGACTTAAATGCAAAGCTATTTGGTAAAGCAAACAAACGCCGCGTAGCAACACCTCAAGAAGCGCAAACAGCAGCAAAAGAACAAGCTCAAGTGATTGAACTTTCGGTTGCGGGTGAAGAGCTGGTTTCATTTGAATTGGTTCGAATTCCTGCAGCTGACGTTGCGACTCGAACGGTTGTTTTTGAAGACAATGCTCGTGAGCAATCTTTCTTAAATGAACACGCTCTTTCTGATGTTCTGACTACGCTAAAAGAACGCGGCCAGCAATATCCAGCGGTTGGTCGCAAGAATAAAGACGGTAAGATTGAAGTTCTTGATGGTAGCCGTCGTCGTATGTCATGTATTTTAGCGGACAAAGAGTTCCTAATTTACGTAGCGGAAAACATTAACGGTGAACACGCTAAGTTCTTATCAGACGTTGCAAACGCTCATAAGCCACTTTCTCTTTACGAGAAGGGTAAAGAGATGCAAGCGAAACTGGATAAAGGCGAAGCTGAAGACCAAAAAGCACTCGCTAAAATGTTCCAGTGCAGTGAAGCTTTGGTGAGTGGCGCATTAAAAGCGGCGGCTTTACCACTTGAATTGCTGCAAGCTTACCCTAATGTGAGCGACCTTGGTCGCCCGACGATTGTTAAACTGCACAAACAATTTGGCGGTTTAACGGGTGAACAGCAACAAACATTACTGACTAAGTGTGATGCTTCTGAAGGTTTTGTATGGCAGCGTAGTGAAGCGCAAGGTGTAACGCGTTTAACGAAAGACGTGACCGAAACTTTGGAAGGTTGGATTCTTGAACTGGCTCCTGCGCCAGCGAAGAAAGTATCTCCAAAAGTTGAGCTTATCAAAGGTCGTGCGTCTTATAGCCGTAAAGGTTCAAACCTAGCTTTGAATCTTAAAAAAGTGGATGATGCGACGATGCAAGAAATCTTAAACTTCGTTCAATCAAAACTCGATTAAGTTTACAAACTATCGAATGACTCTAAAGCCGCTTTATGCGGCTTTTTATTTGGCTGTGATAAACTGTGTTTAGATGAATCTGGACGCTAATTATGACGAACCCAACAAACACCTTTCTACTTACTCTTTCCCAAACAGCCGAGCATAATCAGCATCGTTACGGTGTTGTCTTTTCTGGTGATAGTGATTGGCAAGACGCTACGATTCAGAGCTTTCTTGATGCCTCTTTAGCACAAACAATTTTCCAGATGGGTGGTTCGCCTTTTCAATCGGTAACACATGTTCCGGTTAAAAAGGGGCAACAACTCCTAGGTCGAGAATGCCAACTCCTTGTTTGTGATTTTAGAGAGCAGTTTGATGCCAACAGTTTTAGTGCGGCACTGGGTGCGTTAGTCGGTGGCGGTTTGTTGTTGGTTATCCCGCCCAAATCAGAAGAATCTGAAGAGAGTTTGAATTCTACTTTTGGAAAACGTTGGTTAGCGTCCAATTTCGCCAAACTGTTTTCTGTCTCACAAGACGATGAACAACTAACGCAACTCTATACTCGTAATTCTTTGCCTGAAGAATTAACCCAACCGAATTTATTCGATAGATTTGAGCAACAAAAAACGGCAGTAGAGTTAGTTAAGAAAGTCGTCTCTGGGCATCGAAAGCGCCCTTTGATTCTCACTGCAGACAGAGGTCGTGGCAAGAGTTCGACATTAGGTATCGCGGCAGCGGAGCTTTTGGTTGAACGTCACGGGCTCAATATCATTGTTACCGCACCTTCTGTTAAAGCGGTTGAGCCAGTATTTGCTCACGCAAGCCAACGACTAGACCCTTGTGAAGTTATCAGTACTACTCACATTGGCCATCAAGGTGGCAGCCTAAGATTCGTCGCGCCAGATGAATTACTTCAATCTAAGCCTGATTGCGATTTGTTATTGGTTGATGAAGCGGCTGCCATTCCTATCCCGATGCTTAAATCTATGGTCGGCAGTTATCACCGTATGGTTTTTTCAACCACGGTTCACGGATACGAGGGAAGTGGACGAGGATTTGGCATTAAGTTTGAGTCTTGGCTTTCTGAGCATCGTCCTGGCTGGAAGGGCTATAAGCTTGAGCAACCAATCCGTTGGAATAATCACGATCCTCTAGAACGTTGGTTGTTTGATTGCTTCCTTCTGAGTGGTGAGGTTTTATCGAGTGGTTCTGTTGTTCATGAGGCTGGTGATTTTTCTGACGAGGTGCTCAGCCAACTGGACCTGGTCGAGCTATCTAAAAACGAGTGTCTAGCGAACCCTGAAAAGCTTCAGCAATGTTTCTCTCTTTTGGTCGACGCTCATTATCAGACATCGCCCAATGACTTAATGCAGTTTCTCAATAATCCGGCTATCCACTTATACGCAGCTTGGCAGCAAGATATCTGTTTGGGTTGTATGTTGGTGACGGAAGAGGGCGGTTTAGATAAAGATCTGATTGCTCAGATTCAAATAGGAAAGCGCAGACCTCAAGGACATCTTGCTCCAGTGTTGTTAGCGAATCAGCTCGGCTCTATTGAAGCGGCAACAAACCGTTGTATGCGTGTGATGAGAATTGCGGTTTCAATTGACCATCAAGGTTTAGGCTTAGGGAGTTGGATGCTTGAGCAGTTATCGAAGCAAGTCTCCGACATGGATTATCTGGCAACGAGTTTTGGTGCTACCAGCGAATTGGTTTCTTTCTGGCGACGTAACCAATTTGCTCCCGTGCATATTGGGCATCAAAGAGATCAAGCGAGTGGCTGTCACTCGCTGTTGATGGTGAAGCCATTTATCATTAGTGCTAACAATTGGGTCGCGCAGGTGCAGTCTCAGTTTGAGCAAAGCTTTTGCTTTCTCGTATCTGGTTCTCTAACTTCTCTTGAGGTTGATATGGTTCGTGCTCTATTACCAAGCCAGTCACTGTCAGTTAGTGAGTTAGAAAAGAAGTTGCTTCGCAACTATGTAGAGGGCGGAAACAGTTACGACAGTATTGGCTTTATCACGTTGAAATTAATTCTAGCGAGAAACACTCAACTGTCGTGCGAGCCTTCACCGTCATCAACAGAGCTGCCTATTAATTCTGAACGACAACATCGTGATGGCGATTATTCGGCTATCTCTGATTTGTTGATCGCTAAAGTAGTGCAACAAAAAGGGTGGGGGACTTGTGTTGAACAGTTCAATCTTACCGGGCGTAAGCAAGCAGAAGTTCAGCTTCGACAAGATATCTCTATATTGTTGTCCAATTTACAGTGTAAATAGGCGAGGCGATTTTCTAAATTAATTTACAGTGTAAATCCGAAATGGCGATTTACACTGTAAACTGAAATCTATCTTTTGCTTCTTCTTCGATTACTTATTTCTAAAGCTTCCCCCAAATCTTACTCTTTTTCCTAAAGCATCATATTGACCTAGTAACCCTAGAATTGGAAAGTGCCGTCTCTGCATTTTAATTTGAACGTTGAACTCATCAACTCAGGCAACCCGAATCTCGTTTACTCAATCGAATACCTGTTTACTGATATGCGTTTCAATAGAGACTTTCATCATCGCTTTTATCGAGTGTTTACTTGGTGTCTTTATCTGAAGCTTTCCCGCCATCGAATAATTCTAATCGTATTCATGCTCTATTTCCCATTGTCAGGTTCTAGAGCTCTATTCCAAAATTGCTTCTAAAAATCGCGGATTATGATTGTAAAGGTGAACCCGCTCATAAAATGCGTGTGTCTTATTTCTGAGTCATGTTTGCACAATCGAAAGTAAGTGATGTGACGCTGATTATTCTAATGTGGTGATTCTAAGCTCAGAACGAATTATATAGACTGAATAACAACTGAGTCATTAGGGATACTCGATTCGAATGTGGGACAACATTGTTACTTTGTCAGAAGATAAGCTGCAGGTGGTTGCTCGTTTGCCATCTGGATTTGTGGTCGACGCAAGCTTTGATAACAAGACATTGCCACCAGCCTTGGAAGCTTTGAACGCATCTAACTATTTTCTTTTCGAAGAAGAGGTACTGCGCTTTGTCACTCTTTCTAAAGAAGGTAAGGGTGAAGCTTATGAGGGAATCTTGATTGCCGAAGTTCGTCATGCCAGTGTTGCGGTCGAATTGTCAGATGATGAGATGCTCGCGAGCCTTGTCGTGACGGGACCCTATAATGGACATCCGCTGCGTGGTAGCGACATCATTCACTGTTTGGCTCAGGCCCACATAACCAAAGGCATTAATAAATTAGCGCTTAGAAAAGTGTTGATGATGAGCAGCAAGCTAAAGCCTGGAGAAAAATTTACTCAGCCAGTCGCTCAAGGCACACAACCCGTAAAGGGTAAGGATGCGAAGTTTGCCGCCTTGGTTGAAGACATTACTCGCCAAGTCTTAAAGCCACGAAGCAAAGACGCTGGCAAAATCGATATGCGAGATTTAGGTGAGACCATTACCGTTGGTCAAAATGATCACCTGATGAAGCGCACTCCTGCGACTAAAGGTATTGCTGGCTTTACCGTTCAAGGTCGAATCATCCCACCGCTTCCTGGACAAGACAGTCTAATCAAACCTGGCAAGGGCACCTACATTTCTCCCGAAGACCCTAATTTACTTCTCGCCTCATGCCCCGGCTTACCAATCATTAAAGAACGCAGTATCGAAGTTGACGACGCGCTATGTGTTAGCAATGTTGATGTGTCTACCGGTCACGTTAAATTTAAAGGTAACGTTTTTGTCTCTGGAAACATTGAACCGGGAATGATTGTTAAGGCGACAGGCTGCATTACGGTTGGTGGTTTTATTGAATCGGCCGAGGTTCAAGCGCAAGGGGACATCAAAGTCGCGAAGGGGATTATTGGTCACACTACGAAAGAAGGTGAGCCCAAGTCTTGCAAAGTATTTACCAAAGGTTCCATTACTGCCGGCTACGCTCAAAATGCAGAGTTACAAACGGGTACCGATCTTCGTCTTGGTGTACACAGCATGGGTAACGAGATTCGATGTGGGCATGACCTTATCGTGATGGACACGATGAAGAAGCATGGCACGCTCAGTGGCGGAGAAGCTAAGGTGGGTGGCAAAGTGGAATGTGTCTTCTTGGGCGTAGAAGGGGATACCGCTACTAAGGTTCATGGTTTCGCGCGCTACGATGGTTACCGACAGAAGATTGCAGAACTCAAAGAAGTGTATAAACACGCGCAAGAACAAACCATGGGCGTAATTCGCCAAGAGCTCGAATTTAAGAAGCGGCCAAAAGCGGAAAGAAGCGAAGAGCAAGCGCAGGAGATTGAGCAGCAACGAGAAAAGAACAATCTCGCGATTGAAAATACCAAGTCGCAGTTGGATACACTCGAAGCGGAGTTTGAAACCAACCTTGCCGAGTGTACCGTAGAGGCACACGAAAAGGTGTATACCCGAGTCACTATTCAGTTTGGCGATGAAACAGTCACAACCAAACGAACTCATGGCGGCAGTGTTTTCTCGTTCAACCAGTATGAGATTCAATGTTCGTTCAAGATGGAACAAGAAGATATCTCGTTGTAATTGGTGCCCACTTACGGCACCGACTCAGCGGTTATCAAGAATATCTTCATCGCAATACGACATCATGTTAGAAGAAAGATATCTGTGAATGACATTGCCCTTGATGTTCATTAGATAAAACAAAGACCAACTGCTATTCAATATTCTTCATTAATCAGAAGACCACACAGAGCGAATATCTGGCCACCCCCAATTAGTGAGCGATACATCTTCTAAGACGCCGTGAAAACGTAATGTTTGAGTGTGATGGAACATAGGAGCAATCCAATATTCACTGATTAGTGTTGAAGCGATGGGTTCTAGTGCTGTTAGATAATCTTCAAGTGGAGTGAATGCTCGTACGTTCTCCAATTGTTCATCAAGCCACCTTGCATTTGCCTCTCCCAGTGTGTGGTACAAAACGTTATTGCTGTAGAAATTAGAAAACGCTGAAGCATGACGGTTATCATCCAAATTGGTATTCGTTAAGATCAGTGTTTCATTGAGCGTGCCGTTCTCTGCTTTTTCACTCAACTCTCGATAGGAATACATTACTATTTCAACCTTACAGCCGTGATCGGTCAGTACAGAAGAAATAGCGCGAGCACATCGACGCAATGCTGTGTAGTTGTAACCTGCGATGGTGATGGTTTTTGGTAACGCACTGACTTCACCAAACGGGCGTAGTACGGGGCTCCAAATGGGTAATAAGTTGTTGGCTAGTACGCTGCCATAATGCGTTTTCTCTTTACGAAATAGTTCGAGCAGTCGCTGGGGGTGAATTAGCTCCGTAATGTAACGACGTTGGGCGCGTGTTAATGGATGTTTCGTATGCTGGTTGAATAAAGCGAATAAGCAGCCGTCTTCAGTTCGACTGTGTTGACTCGAGTGAGAGGCATTCGGTGTTTGTATTGAAACCTCAATACCGCTTGTGGTTTCAGATACTTGGATAGGAGCATTACTTGATAGCGATGGGTTCTCCATTTTCTCATCATTAACAATCCAAATCGTGACTAAATCGACTAACACACGACACGCATAGTAGCCATCGAACGCTTGCAGCTTTAGTTTATTTTTATCGTGCTCGACCACAGAGAATGGGCCACTTCCAATCACCGAATTGTTGTTTGCAACATTCACTTGGCCCGCTGGCTGAATGCCGTATTTGACGCCTGAAATAAGCCCAGCGAACCCACGATCCGGCTTGTTCAATGTAAATACAACTTTCAGAGGATGCGGTGTAGTGATATCAGTGACGTGCGCTAGCTCTTTTTGGTAATACGGAAGAGCGCTAAGCTTGGCAAACAGGCTCACAACAGTATCCGCATCGATTGGTGTATCGTTATGGAACGTTAGCCCAGGACGAAGATAAAACGTCCATTGATAATTATCTTCATCATAACGCCAGTGATGAGCAAGCTCAGGCCTGACAACGCCATTGTCATGACTGGATACCAAGCAGCAATAAACCTGACGTAAAAAGAAACGCTCACTACAACGGTGTAATTGGTGGGGGACAATGCGCTCAAACATTCGCTTATATGTCAGCTGGATGTTCACTCGGCCTTCTTGAACAGAAGTCCCAGAGGTTGTTTTTAGGAGGCGGCCAAACATCGCCTCATCTTCATCGAGAATCGCTAATGCTCTCTCATACTTGCCTTGTTGGATTCGTTCTAGCGCAAGGCTCTCTTTTAGGGCGCTTAGCTCAATGTTTAAAAGTAGCGTTGATCGTTGATTTCGACCCGCTTTGGGCTGCCAGGTTAACCAGTCCAACTCCTGCATTTGAGACAATAAGTTGCGAGCATGCCGAGGAGAAGTACACAGTAAATCAGCAACTTCCTGTACTGTGGTTTTTATTTCGCTACCGACACCAATTGTTATGATTCGCTGGTAGTATCGAAGCAGGTTGAGATTAGACACTAAAAGCCCTTAGTTAATGAATAGCTTTGTATGTTACTCAACTTAGCTTTGAAAAAATAAGAAAATGTTCGGCTACTTTGTTCCTCTTTTGTTGTTCTTTCAGATAAAAAAAGGGGGAGCTGATGCTCCCCCTTTGCTTTTTAGTTATGTTGATTTAGTTAGATTCTTTAAGTCACATGAGCGCTTTAACTTGCAGCTCTTACCTTACCTTGCTTCAAGTCTGACAGAACTTGCGCCTTTGGACCGTCGGCAATAATGCTGCCTTTCTCCATCACAATCACTCGATCAACAATGTCTAACATTGAAGTCTTGTGCGTGATCAGAATTAAAGTCTCGCTTGGCAACAGTTGGCTAAGCTGATGCTTGATGTGCATTTCAGAACGGTTATCCATGGCACTGGTTGGTTCATCCATCAATAGCACCGGTGGACGACCTAGGAAGGCTCTAGCTATCGCGATAGCCTGACGTTGACCACCCGATAGTAAACCACCACCTTCACCGACTTGGCGTTCTAAGCCCGCAGGATCTTGTTGAGTGAAAGCAGTAACGCCCGCGCGGTTAGCAGCATCCATAACATCGCGGTCATCAACCAATGGACGACCTAATGTGATGTTGTCTCTTACTGAACCATAGAACAAGTTACTGTCTTGCGGTACACAGCCTATATTGCGTCGTACGTCGACATGGTGAAGTTGCTCCATGTCAGTGTCGTCTATACGAACATGGCCTTCTGTGGGCTTGTAGAGGCCCATAATCAAGCGTTCTAATGTCGTTTTACCTGAACCAATACGGCCGATTATCGCCACTTTCTCACCGGGTGTAATGGTTAGGCTCAAATCTCTCACTGACGCGACCGGAGAATCAGGGTAGTGGAAGGTTACTTTATCCAGTGCAATACGGCCTTGGATTATAGGGCGGTGGATATAACGCTTTCCTTCTTCCTGCTCATCAGGCATAGACATCACCTGTTCGATTAAGGTCATCGAAGATTTCGCCTGATTGTAACGCGTCGAAAGCAATGAAAGTTGAACAAGAGGCCCAATGGCACGGCCGCTCAACATGGTCGCAGCAATCAAGCCACCCATCGTAAGTTCGCCTTCTGCAATTAGATACACGCCAAAAATGATCATACCGACGTTGGTACTTTGCTGAACAAAGCCTGCAGTGTTTTGGATGCTGTCAGTAATGCGGCGACTTTTGATGTTCCAGTTCGCCATGTGCGCGACAGCTTCTTCCCAACGGAATTGGAATTGGCTTTGAGCGCTGAAAAGTTTAACGGTTTCTAACCCCGCCAGACTCTCGATTAAGTTCGCGTATTTCTGAGAAGCAAGGCGTGACCCTTCTTCAATGGTTCGACGCAGCGGGCCTTGGATTAACAACGCATAGATGATCAGAACGACAACGCCGACCACTGGAACAAACACCAGATTCCCTGCCATTAACCAAATTAAAGCCAGGAACATCAGAGCGAATGGTAAATCGATTAACGAGCCAATCGTCGCAGAGGTAAAGAACTCACGAATCGATTCGAACTCTTGCAGGTTTTTCGCAAAAGCACCGACTGAAGCAGGTTTTGCTTCCATGCGAATACCGAGTACTTTGCTGAATAGCTTGGATGAAATCAGAATGTCCGACTTCTTACCCGCGACATCAATAAAGTAACTTCTCATCAATTTCAAAAGCAGATCGAAAAGGAAGACGACGAAGATCCCGCTTGCCAGTACCCATAAGGTTTCAAAGGCGAGGTTCGGTACCACTTTGTCGTACACCAATCGAGTAAACATCGGGGCCGCGATGGCGAAGACATTGATCAAGATGGATGCGATCAGCACGTCTCGGTAGATGTTTTTCGATTCCCAAATGGTGCTCCAGAACCAGTGACCTTGACGTGTTTTTAGAATCTCAGGTGAGCGTTCATCGTAACGAAACTGCTTTTTGACTAAGAAGTAGCGGCCAATAAACTGTTCTTTCAATTCCTCAACTGGAATGACGATCGGTACCATTCCACTTTCTGCGGTGATGATCTCGGCTTCTTGTTTTTCTAAATCGATACTATTAAGAACACATGCCTCGCCCTGCTTGAGAAGTAAAACAGCAGGCAAAATAAGGTGAGGGATGCTTTCTAGGTCGGAACGGTTTTCTTTCGCCACTAATCCCGCACGCTCGGCAGAGCGAGGGAATAGGAAAGGGGTGAGCTTTCCATCGGATAGTGGCAGTCCATTGATCAACGCTTCGGGCGAGTTAGCTAACCCGTAATATCGGCTAACGTAGATCAGTGAGTTCAATAGTGGATCTTGCATGCGATATAACCTTACTACTATTTATCAACAATGAAGCCTTGGAACACTTCTACGTAGTTATCAGACAAAATATCAAGCTGAGTCTGAGTTTCAATTCGTGACGCAATGGTCGTCACGCCAAGGTTATGAGCCGTTCTTGAGATCGACGTTAATGTGAATTTCTGTTTTTCATCATCAAGGTTATGTGTGAACAAGTAATCGAGCTTCACATAGCTCGGGCGGTACTCGTTAATGTAATCCAATGATTGGAAGTTACGTCCGTAGTTATCGACACCAAACACTGCGTCAGCGTTGCGAATGGTGTTACACAGTAGCGCGGTGTAGTGCGGAACGTTGATGAAACAGTTTTCTGGAATCTCAAAGTGGAGTAGGTGAGCGATTGAGGCATTTTGCTCAAGAGTTTTGCCAATCCAACGGATGAAACTTGGCTGAGAAATACTGCTTGGTGAGATATTGATAGCAACAGGGCTTGTTACTTCTTTTGCATTAAGCTTTTCAATCATCTTCTCGATAACGTATTGGTCGAGAATATGGCTCATTTCAAGCTGCTCTAGTGCGTAAAGGTATTGGTTAGCCCCGTAACGAACGCCGTCTTTCTCAATCGCAGAGAACACCTCTTGGTGATAGGTTTTGCCAAAGGCATTGTTTGCAGCCTGAAGGCGGAAGGTGATGAGGTCGTTGATGATCGCTTCTTCAACCAACATACGCCATTGCTGTTTACCCATCACAGCGCCATGATCGTCTGCAGTTACGTAGCCATAATTAAGTTCACGGTTCGCTTTCGCACTTGAGAGCGCGTTATCCACCAGCGACATGATTTCGGTACTGGTTTTACGTTTGTTACTGTATGTCACACCAAGCGCAATGTGTGGGTTTGCCATACCGGTTGGATCTGAACCTAGGTTTTGAATGCAGTTTACGATGCTGCTCGCGACGAGTTTCAGTTCGCTCTCGTCGATGTTTGGCATAATGAAGCCGAATTCATCACTCGAAATACGAGCGATGGTGATATCTGGTGATGAAATTGACGCCTGTAACTGTTCAGCCAGTTGGTGAACTAAGGCATCACCTTCTTGGTAGCCTTTTTCATCGTACTCTTCACTAATAAACTCCGCTTTTAGTACCGCTAAACCACCTAAACTTGACTCTTCTAACCACTGAGTTAATTGAGACATGTAGTAAGCGCGGTTACCCAATTGAGATACAGGGTCGATATAAGCGCGTTCACGTAGCTTCTGAGCTTCTTTCGCTTGGTTCTTAAAGGCTTGTTCAACTTGAGTAGACATGTGGTTAATACCATCAACCACTAAGATCAAATCTTTAGTTTTCGGACGAACCAGTGGTTCACCAAACTGGTTTTTGGCGATCTGATCCATTTTGGTAATGATCAATGAGAGAGGGCGCAGTGCTCGCTTGAGGATCCACGAGATAGAGATCAAACCCAGTAAAAAGATCGCACCAAAAATAGTCAGTAAGCGTGTAAATGCCTGCCAGAGTTGATCATAAGCAGGGCCTGGGTGACTCACGATCTCGACTTCTGCCAGTTGCATCCAGCCACTGGTGATCACGCGGCGGTCATGAACGGGTTCAAATAGATTTAAACTCGTAAACCATTCCGGCACTCCCGTTGATTTCACCGGGTAAGAGCGAAGAATATCGTCTCCGGTGTCTAGAAAAATCAATCGAACGACGGAGTAAGAACTGCCATCAAACAGGGCGTTGATAACAGACTCCACTGCCACTTTGTCCTTTTCTTCTAGGTAAGGGGCGAGAGCCAGTCCAACAGTATTAATGGTATTACTTACCTCAGAGCGTTGCTGCTCCTCTAAGTATCCACGGGTGGTATTGAATTCGATCATAAA
>PJEL010003773.1_pt1 | contig 12757 bp, 6 predicted proteins | sample 1853271 | NCBI WGS metagenome assembly PJEL01 (sample SAMN08108733, study PRJNA415343) | Invertebrate metagenome, whole genome shotgun sequencing project. | host: Globobulimina | place: Sweden: Gullmar Fjord | collected 2015-08 | reverse complement strand
CAACTGGCTGTCGGATTCCGTCAGCGTCTGGTCTGCCGCCACTACTTCCACCGTGAGCTGGAACTCCTTGGTGGTCGGGGCTACACAGTACTTGTCGTTACATGCCTGATGGTACAGGCCGCCTTTGATTTCATATGTTCCGGGGGCGACGCCGGCTCCCACTTCGATGGCGATGGCAATCGCGAAATCCTCCTCGAACACCGACAGCGGCTGCTCGGAAATATCGGAGTCGAGCATGACCGGATCGGGGTAGATGAGTCCCGTCCAGGTAAAGCCATCCGGGGGCGTCAGCGAGAGACTGGTCGCGATCAGACCCTCCTCTATCGGCTCGTTCGAGTTCACGTGGAAGTGTTCCTCCACATCAAACAGCAAGACGGCCTGGATCGTGTCGCCGGCGTGCGCGGCATTCATATCGAGAGCCCAATCGGTCTCGACGGTCACGCCGGATTGAGCGGTAGCGCTGGTGGTTGCGGTGGAGATGGCCGCGATGGCGAGCAGGGCCAGTCGCAGGAAGGAGTTTGCGGGATGTCGCATCGGTACCTCTGGCTGTGAAATCTTGTTTGTCCGGTCCTCGACCGATCACGGGTCGTGGACATGCGGGGCATATTTCTACCCCATTGGCTTAACGTCGGATGCGGCCGTTTATTTAATCAGAGACCGCGAATCGGGCACTATACCGGTTACGCCCGACCGCGCCATCCTGTTCCGGCCCCCGGAAACCGGAGAAAGGCAGCGGGACCGGCAATCCGGGGTGTGCAGATCCATTGTATTCCGCCCGTTCCGGAGTCATCCTGGATCGACGCTGATTCGATCTGGCGTGATGGATAGGTTTCTGCGATTAGTGCCGGACGCGTGATCAGCCCTCAAGAAGGGGTGGCGGTTGTTCCGATAAGCTCAGCAGGACTGCGCGCCCCGGCATGAAACCGCCGGTGTGTCGTTGATCCCGTGTGAAACGACCGTCTCGGGCAGCGATTGTCCGGACATGGGATCGGCTCCTTTCTCACCGGACGATCCCGGTGCGCGAATGCGGTGCCCCCGGACTCCGGAGCCCCGGGCCCCCGGAGACCGCAGCTCCCAGCCCCGGCTCTCCCCACCACTTCCGGGGGCCGCGGAGGATTCATGAGCGACGTTCTTGATCAATCTGACATCGATGCCCTGCTCAGCGCGGTGGATACCGGGGACATCGAGGAGCAGACCAGCGAGGCGCAGATATTCTCTCGTCATCGCCGCACCCTCGAAAACGTCGAGATCAAGGATTACGACTTCAAGCGGCCGGAGCGGATCAGCAAGGACCAGATGAGGGCCTTTCAGACCCTCCACGACACGTTCACCCGCAATTTCGGGGCATCAATGTCGGGTTTCCTACGCACGATCGTCGAGGTCAGGGTCGCCCATGCCGAGCAGATGACCTATTCGGAGTTCATCGCGGGACTGCCGAACCCCACGAGCTTCAACCTGGTCAACGCGGAAGAACTTGATGGACAGTTGTGCCTGGAAATCTCGCCCCTGATCATTTACCCGATCATCGACCGGCTGATGGGGGGGTCCAATCAAGATTTATTTATCCCCCAAAGGCCGATGACTCTCATCGAAACGCGATTGATCCAGACCATACTTGAACGGGCCATGACCTCGCTCACCGAGGCCTGGGAAAGCGTGAAGAAGATCGAGTTCAAGCTCGGGGAGATGGAATCGAATCCTCAGATCGTGCAGATTGTCCCGCCCAACGAGGTCGTGATCGTGATCGGCTTCGAGATCAAAATGACCAACCGTGCGGGCACCATGAGCCTTTGCATCCCGTTCAATGTCATCGAGCCTCTGATTGACGATCTCAGCGCTCAGAATTGGTTTGTGTCGGGCCGGCACGCAGGAGAGCACCAGTGGGACCGTTTGATCGCTGATCGCCTGGCTGACGCAAAGCTTGATGTGACGGGGATTCTGGCGGAGACGGACATCAGCCTCTCCGAGCTCAGGTCCCTGGAGGTGGGGGACATCATCACCACGGAGAAGCCGTCTTCGGGTGCGGTTGTAGTAACCATGGGCGGTCTGCCGAAGTACCTGGCCCATATCGGGCAGTACAAAGGCAGTCGGGCACTGAAGATCAACCGGCCGATTCAGGGTACGGACAGGCTCTGAAACCCTCAAAAACGGCTTCTGGGTGCGAAGAACTGCTGCGAATTGTCCCGTTTTGGCGCGCCGCCGGCGCGTTTTTGACCCTTAATTCGGCTTATTGATCGTTATTTGTCAGGGCACTTTGAGGTCCCATTTGTATAAATGGACAGGTTTGAGTAGATGTGGTGAGACTGGCGGATTGGCGGGGGCTTTTGTTGACATCACCACATTGATCGCGGTAAGCTAAGTGATTCTCGGTCCTGGACTGGCCGATAAACGTGTTTTTGAGTGGAGCCCATACGTGAGCATGCTCAACGTTCAGTCTGAAGACCGCCATGACGCCTGATCCAGCACAACAAGTGTGCTGGGCAGGTTTGGCCCTCGTTTGCAAGCTGTCCCTGGCGCGGGGATTCCGCCTCGGTCTGGGTAGCTTGTCGGGAAAGGTATTGACCGTGACCTGACCACTGAAGACAGGTCGACCGGTCGGTATCAGGGGTTTTGAACCCCGCCGACTATCGAGGGTCACGGGCGGGCCATTATGGTCGGCTCGTGATCTTTTCGTTTTGACCTAAGCCGGATTGAGCCGGTGGCCAGGGCGGGCGAGTCCCAAAGGAAGATCGATCCCGCTTCCACAATCCCGCAGCCAGACAACCAGACAACCAGACAACCTGACAATCAGACAACCCGGAACGACCAGATGAATACCGACACGCTTCGCATACTCGACTCGATCGCGCGCGACCGAAACATCGATCGCGAGCTGCTGATTCGGGACCTCGAGCAGGCAATGATTTCGGCGGCGAAGAAGCATTTTAATCTGCTGGATGCCGAGGAATTCGGCTGTCGAATGGATCCGGTCACCGGGGAGATAACTATCTGGCGCAACCATCTTCCTGAGGAAGAAGGCGGGGAATCTCAACGTGAGATGATCCCGATGGAATCTCTGGGCCGGATCCCCGCCCAGACGGCCAAACAAGTGATGATCCAGCGTTTTCGTGAGGATGAGCGCAGCAGTCTGCTTGATGAATTCTCCAAGCGTCAGGGCGAGATCGTCACCGGCACCGCCCACCGGTATGAAGGCGGGGCCCTGGTGGTCCAAGTCGACCGGGCGGAGGGCTTCATGCCCCGATCCGAACAGATCCCGGGCGAGCAGTTCCATCCCGGCGATCGCGTGCGCTGCCTGATTCTCGATGTTCGGGAAGCGGGCAGCCAGGTCAAGATCGTGCTTTCGCGAAGCCATCCTGATTTCATCCGCAGGCTGTTTGAGGCGGAAGTTCCCGAGGTGGCCGAGCGCGTCATCGAGATCAAGGCCATGGCTCGCGAGGCAGGGTTCCGGACGAAGATCGCGGTCTCCTCGATCGACTCCAAGGTCGATCCCGTAGGGGCGTGCGTTGGAGTGCGGGGCAGCCGCATCAGGAACATCGTCGATGAACTGGGTGGTGAGAAGATCGATATTGTCCGTTGGAACGAGTCCAGCCAGGTGCTCATCGCCAACGCTCTGAAGCCTGCGGAGGTCGAAGAAGTCAGCCTCTGCTTCGAGCTGGGTCGTGGAACGGTGATCGTCCGCGAGGATCAGCTTTCGTTGGCGATCGGCAGGCGAGGTCAGAACGTGAGGCTTGCGGCGCGGCTAACCGGCTGGGATCTCGACATTCTCACCCCTGCGGAATTCGCCGCGGGGTTGGAGACTCTGGAGCAGATCGTGAGGCCGATCGACGGGGTCGAGGACGAGATGCTGGACCGCATGGGCGCGCTGGGCATGATCAGCGTCTTCGACGTCGAGGAAGTCGGTACGCCGGTGCTTGAGGCGGAACTTGGGATGAGTCCCGAGTTGGCCAAGAACGTGGTCGAGATCTGTGGTGTTCAGGCGAAGATCGTCGCCGAGCAGCAGCAGAAGGAGAAGGAAGAGTCGGAGCGGAAGCGCATGGAGGAGGAAGCCGCGGGCGCCGCCATTCTGGGCGGTCCGATCGAGACGCCGGCGAATCAGGATTTTCAGACCGATGCTGATTCGGACGCGGCGGCGGCGTCGATTCTGGGCGATTTTCCGACCAAGTCTGAGCCCGAGTCCGGAGTGGAGCCGGAGGCTGTTGCGGAGCCGGTGTCTGAGACTGAGATAAAGACAGATTCTGTCCCTGTGGTCGATGCCGACGCCGGGGAATCAAATGAAGCGGATAGCGAAGAAAGCGCCCCGAGTGAGGCGGCTGTGGTAACGGAGGAGAATTCCGCCTCGGAATGAGCGCGTGAAGCGCCTTGGAGATGATTGTGGCTAAGAAGGGAACGACAACCCGAGTCTTCCAGTTGGCCAAGCAGATCGGCGTGTCGTCGAAAGACATTGTCGCCAAATGCCAGGCTGAGGAAATCCCCGGCATCACCAATCACATGTCGGCTATCTCATTGGGATTGGCCGCGACGATTTGTGAGTGGTTTGGTAACGATGAGGGGGCTGGCGGTACGGCGGTCGAAACGGCCGCCCCCGTGGACGTTGAGGCTGCGCGGGCCAAGGTGCAGAAGAAGGCCACAAGGAAGAAAGCGGCGAAGAAGGCAGTCGGCAAGACAGCCGCCCCGGTGGAAGAGGTTCCGCCTGCGGAGCCGCCAGTGGTTGCGCCCGAGACCGTGGTGGCTGATGAAGAGGCGCCGACTCCTGTTGCGGCTCCCGTGGCTGCCGGTGAACTGGAGACAGAGCCCCCGGCAGAATCCCCGGCAGAGCCGGCCACGCCGCCGGTGGCCGCGGAAACTGACGAAGCCGGTCCCGGCGACACTCCCGGTGTCGAGGTCATCACCGTCGAAGCTTCTCAACCTGACGAGACCGTTATCACGACAGAGGCATTTGAAACGATCGAGCCTGCTGAGGCGGTGGAGCCGGATGAGGCGACCCTGATGGAGACGGAGATGCCCGCAGTGGCGGCGACGGCAGCGGAAGGCGAGGAATTGAGTATCGATTCCGGGGAGTACAGGGTTGAGGAGGTCGAGGAGATACAGGTGATAGAGATGGCTCCGGTTATGAATGTTCCTGTGAGGCCGAATGTTGTGACGCCGGCCGGGCCGAAGTTGCAACAGCCGACCAAGACCAAGCTCGCTGGTCCGAAGGTGATTCGGGTCGAATCTCCCGAGTCTGTTCGCGCCCCTCAGCCCCGCCGCGCGGCGCGTGGCGACGGAGCGCCCGGTCGAGGCGGGCCGAAGACGGGCCGGGGTGCGGGCGTCATGAGCGGAGACGGCCCCGGCGTCCCGGGTGGCCCGGCACGTGGCGGCGGCGGCGGCGGTGGTGCTAGTGGCCGCGCATCCTCCTCCTCGCGGCGCAATAAGCGTCGAAGCGCAACGGCGCGCCCTGATGCGGCTCGCGGCAGCCGGCCGGGCCAGGGGGGCCAGGGTGTGCAGCCTTCCAACTGGCGGGAACAGGACCTTCTCGAGCGGGAGAGGCGGCTGAACCGATCTGCGGGTTTCCTCCGTGCCGCGCGACGCGATAATCTTCGCCGGTCGGGCTCCGGCGGTCACCGGGCGGTGACCGCGGCCGAAGCGGGAGGCAAGGTCAGAGTGGAAGAGCCGATCACGATCAAGTCGCTTTCGTATGCTTCAGGCATCAAAGTCAACGACATCATCCGCAGGTTGGTCAAGGCGGGGCATGATATCGCGAGTGCTGATGCGGCCATCGAGAACGAACTCGCGATGGAGGTGATGCTCGAATACAGCGTGGAATTGGAGGTGGTGGAGCAGAAGACCGCCGAGGCGCAGATCGTCGAGCAGTTCAAGGAGCGAACCATGACCGACGAGCGTCCGAGATCGCCGGTGGTGACGATCCTCGGTCACGTCGATCACGGAAAAACCTCGCTGTTGGACCGTATCCGTCAGGCCAATGTGGCTGAAGGCGAAGCGGGTGGGATCACCCAGGCGACCAGTGCCTTCAAGGTGCCGGTGAACGTGGGTGATGCCGAACGGACGATCACGTTCATCGATACCCCGGGCCATGAAGCGTTCACCGAGATGCGTTCCCGCGGTGCCAAGGTCACGGACATTGTGGTTCTGGTAGTCGCGGCGGACGACGGTGTAATGCCTCAGACCGTGGAGTCAATCAACCATGCGAAGGCTGCGGGGGTGCCGATCCTGGTCGCCTTGAACAAGATTGATAAGCCCGAGGCGACGGATCCCAATATTCAGCGAATCCTCGGCCAGCTCGCCGAGCACGAATTGAACCCGGTCGAGTGGGGAGGTCAGACGGAGATAATCCGCACCAGCGCGGTGAAGAACGAGGGCATTGAGGAGCTTCTGGAGACTATCGATTACCAGTCGCAGCTTCTGGAACTCACCGCGGACTTCGGCGGACGAGCCGAGGGATCGGTCATCGAGGCCCAGTTGGAAGAGGGGCGCGGGCCAGTGGCGAGGGTTCTGGTGCAGCAGGGCCAGCTCAAGCAGGGTGACTTCATCGTCGTCGGTCGGGCCTACGGACGAGTGCGCGACATCGTCAACGACCACGGCGAGCGTATCAAGACGGCGAGCCCATCGACGCCGGTGGCGATTTCAGGAATCAACGAAGTCCCGGATGCGGGCGACAAGTTATATATCGTCAAGAGCATCCGTGAGGCGGAGTCCGCGGCCCAGGAACGGATTGCTCAGGAGCGACAGCGGAACCTGGCCACCGAGAAGGTCACTCTTGACAACATCTTCCAGAAGCTCTCCGACAGTGCCCGCAAGGACCTGCCACTGGTCATCAAGGCCGATGTGCAGGGTTCGCTGGAGACGCTCAAGGCCACGATCGGCAAGATCGGTTCGGAAGAAGTCGTAGTGTCGATCAAGCACGCCGCGGTGGGCGGAGTGAACGAGTCGGACGTTGGCCTTGCCGAAGCGTCGGGCGCCATCGTGATCGGTTTCAACGTCACCTCATCCGCCGCCGCCCGTCGAGCGGCGGAGACCAGGGGCGTGGATGTGCGGTTCTATGATGTCATTTACGACCTGACGGACGATGTAACCAGGGCCGCCGAGGGACTGTTGGCACCGGAACTGAAGCTCGAAGTGCTGGGACACTCCGAGGTCCGGGAAGTGTTCAGGGTATCAAAGGTCGGCATGATTGCGGGTTGCTACGTTACGGAAGGCGCGATCGAGCGCCACGCCCAGATCCGAGTAACCCGAGACGGCATCGTGATCGAGAAAGATCGCAGACTTGAGCAGCTCAAGCGGTTCAAGGATGACGTCAAGGAAGTCAAGAGCGGCCAGGAATGCGGGATGAGGATCGAAGGCTACGATGATATTCGCGTGGGCGATGTGCTGGAGTGCTACAAGACCTTGGAGGTCAGACGCAAGCTGTGATGGCGGACGCGCCCGCGAGGCGAGGCGGTGGGTGAATGTCGATCCTCGCCGGCGTCGCCTGCCACGTCCACCCGGATCGGCTCGTTTTGTTTCTTTGCCATGACCGTGCATAACGATCAAGTCGCTTCCGTTCTCCGCCGCGCGATCCAGGAGATCATCAGCCGCGGTCTGAACGACCCCCGAGTGAGGGGATTGATCTCGGTGACCCGAGTTCGTTTGAGCGATGATATGGCGGATGCGACGGTGTTCGTTTCGGTGCTGCCGGTGGAACACGCGGATTTGACGATGCATGGTCTACGGCACGCCGGTCGGCACATCCGTTATGAACTCAGCGAGCACGTGAAGATGCGCCGTGTTCCCCGACTGTCTTTCAGTCTTGACAATACGCTAAAGAAGGAGGCGGGTGTGATCGCCGCCATCAACCGGTCCGTGCGGGAAGACGAGAAGGAAGGGCGTGGGATAGACGAGGATCCTGATAAGAGGGGTACTGAACCGTGAAGAATGCCAGCGAATGCGCCAAAAAGCTCGCGGAACTTCTGAAGGATCTCCCCGAAGGCCAGTACCCGGAATTTCGAGATGCGGATGATCCCGTAGCCGTATTGATTCTGTCGTTTCTCATGTGGGAATCGACGACGCAGAAAGCGTTGGCCGCATATGACCGCCTGATGTCTCGGATTGTGGACTTCAATGATCTTCGCGTATGCATGCCTCAGGAGATGGTCGAATACCTGGGTGAGGACTATCCGCAGGCGCTGGAACGCAGCCAGAGATTGAGGGCCACGCTACGGAACATCTATCTCCGCGAGCATTCGGTGAGCCTGGATCGACTTAGGACGGTGGGTAAGCGCGAAGTGAAATCGGATATTCTGGCGATGGAGGGGATAGTGCCCTACGTCGCGGGGCGGGTGATGCTGCTGTGCTTTGACACGCACGCGATCCCGGCCGATGAACAACTTTGTGTCCGCCTCGCATCCGTCGGTGCGGTGGAGGGCGAGGTGGATGTGGCGGAAGTCTCCGCCTGGCTGGCGAGGCAGATCAAGGCCAGCAAGGGTAGTGCGGCACACTTCGCACTGCAGGCTTGGATGGATGGGCTGGAACAAATGCCGTCGGCGATCGAGATCGGTGAGGGGAGCGAATCTGATGCGGCTGTAGATGAATCAGTCGCGGAGGAGGATCCTGGGGAGGCTGAAAAACAGGAAACCACCGCCCCGGAGGCGATGTAGCAAGATCAGGCGGTGAGGCGCATGTCGCCATCGTGACCGTGTGGCCCCTTGTCGCGCCGAGTCATGGGTCAGATCGGGCTGAGACATATCTGTATGAGCGGACTCGTAAACCTGCTTGGGAACGGACGAAGCGCCCTCACGACATGTGATCTTTGACCTCTGTGCGACGGCCAGCCGAGGCCCGGTTGCCTTTTTCCCGGGCCGGAAAGCTGCTACGCTCGCTTGTAGGGTCCGCCCCTGGACGGAAAGATGATCATCTCCAAAGAGACCAGCCATGCCCGGTAGCCGCGTTATCACGCTCGTCCTCTCCGCTTCGATGTTCCTTTTTGGTTGCTCCGGTTCGAACAGAGCCTGCACCGCGACGGGGCTGGATGAAGCCTCGCTGACCGCCTCGCAGCGTCTAGCGGCATTGGCGGCAATCGAGGCGGCTTCGACGATCTCTCACGCCGGCGACTCGTCGCGAGGTGCTCAGTATCGGTCATCGGAAGCAATCCCCGCTACTTATCCGATCGGTCCACCGCCGGGCATCGACCCCGGTTCAGTCACGCCGCGCGCGGATTTGGATTCTCGGTTTACCCTTGATTTGTCGGAAGCGCTTGTCGAGCTTGTGCCGCCCGTTGAGACGAGCAAGGCCTTGGAGCAAGTGGATCCGCGAACGCGCAACGAGGCGTTGACGTCTTACTTGCGCGGTCGCGAGGCGGCGATGGAAGGCCGGCCTCAAGGCGCAATCGGAGAGCTCGAGCAGGCGCGGGCGCTCGATCCAACGAGTACCGAGATCCTGCGTGAATTGTCGAGGAATTATGCGGCGATTGGCAATGGGGCCGCGGCCGCGGCGCTTCACCAGATGATCCTGCAGCTTGATCCGGAGCACCCCGAAGCCTTGTTTACGGTCGGACATACCACCGCTTCGAAGGGCGATTACCGCGGGGCGGTAGCGCATCTGGGCCGGCTCCGGACCAAGGGAAGCGGATATCGGTATGACCCCGCCGCGGGACTGCTTGCGGATTACACGCTGTACACGGCCCTGGTGGCGTTGGGCTACGATCGGGCGGCAATCGAAGCGGCTCACGCTTCGCTCGAAGCGCTTGGGGAACTGAATCTCCCAAGTTTCTACGGTCAACGAGTCGGCTCATTGAAGGCTGAACGGGGCGAAGTCTGGCGTGGTGTGGGCGATGCATTTTGCCGGTTGGGGGAATACGATTCCGCGCTTAATGCTTACGCCAGCGCCGCCTCATACTCCGGAGTCAAGGGCTCCGCATTGCACGCGAGAGTGGTGTACGTCAATCTCGCGCTCGGCCGACCGATTAGCGCACAGCATGAGCTCTTTGCGGCGATAAGCGCGGCTGCGCCGGAGGTTGATGAACGTGACATTCGCCTCTGTGTCTATCTCGAAAAGAGTGCCGAGGATACGAGCCCGTTGTTGGCAGCTGTCGAGGAATTGCGGGCAGCGCATCCTTGGTCATCGGGTTTGGTCAGAGCCGCCGCGAGTCTGGCGGAAACCGATTCGGCAGTGGAGTTGCTGGGCCAAATTATCGAGGCCCGGCCGCGGGAAGTTCCGGCTGTCGGCGATCTGTTCTTTCGATTCGGGGAAACGGATCTTTCCGCAGCGGTGGATCTTGCGGCGTCTCTGGCGTCTGAACATTCTGACCTGGCTTCGGAATACATCGATCGGCTCGTGATCGCGCTGCCCGATCCATTGAGCGCAACTCTGCCGGAAAGCGGTTCGGGCTTTAAATCGGTCGCGCACGCCCATCTGAGGGGATATCTGCTTCTCAAGCTGGAAGCGCTGGGTGAAGCCTGGCGAGTCTGCCGCGAAGGCCTGGAATCCTGGCCTGATGATGAGGAGTTGTTGTCGCTTCAGGTGGTTATCGCGGGGCGGCTGGATGATCCGACATTGCTTGCGGAGGTGATCGAACAGGCCGGGGAGCCGGGCGACTCGCAGGCATGGCTCCTGCGAGCTGAGGCGTTCCGTGCGACGGATCAGCTCGAGAAGGCGGTTCAGGCGGCGGCGGCCGCCGCGGACATGGCGGTCGATTCCGAAGAGCGAATCGGGGCATACCTTGAGACCGCGAAGGCGTATGCCGAACTGGGTGCGAAGGCCGTGCTCGGTGAAGAGCATCGAAGAACCTATCGGCATGCGGCGGGGGCGGCGGAGGCGGTCCTGGATCTCGATCCCAAGCGCGAGGAGCCCTACCAGATGCTCCTTCAGTTGTATGGCGCTGGGGGCCCGTTGGCAGAGCAGTCGCGGCATGCGGCTGTGGTGGGGAGACTGCGCCGGGAGATGCAGGGCAGTCGCTTCATCGCCAGGATTCAGCTTGCCGAGGCGGCCCAATCGGGGCGATTGAATCTCGCTCTGGAATCCGCACTGGACCTCTACAACGGGGATCCCACCGATGTGGAGAGCCTTACCGCAGCGGTGCTTGCCTGGCATCGTCTCGGCCGGGCGGGTGATGCAGAGGCATGGCTGCGTGACCTATTTGAAGCGAGGCCGGGTGATCCGGCGCTGCTGGAGCAACTGACGATGCTCCTGCTTCGCGACGGCCGAGGTGAAGAAGCGGTTGAACTTTTGCGCGACCGGCTTGATTCGGTGGATGAGGATCCCGTGGCTGAAGTCCTGCTCCGGAGAGTCCTGCTCGCCACGGGAAGGTCTGATGAGGCGGTTGCGATCGGCGAAAGGCGGCTGAAGAAAAGGCCTCAATCCGCGCGTCGGGAGCTGGAGTTGGCTCTGCTCTATGCCCGAGCGGGCATGGCTGAAGAAGCGATGAGCGGTATCGACTGGATCATCGCCCACGCGGACAAATCAAGCTACCGGCACCTCACCGGGGCGATCGGATTCTGCGGTCAACTCCGGTCGCTTGGCGATCGGCCGGAGGAGGCGACGGTGCGGCTGGTGGAGATACTGGCCGAGGGAGATGAAAGGGTCCCGGTTGCGATCTACGGTCTGGGGTTCAGGTCGCTGGTGCGTCTCGGGCAGGTGGGAGGGCGGTTTGATGCCCTGGCTGAGCGGGCGGCTCGTTTGTCGGCGGGAGCGGAGGCCGGCTCGCCCCAGGCAGCAGCGCAATGGCAGGCCCCGGCACAGGGGCTGGTTGATGCAGGTGATCCCGCCGCCGCGGCGAGGATCCTGCGGGCGAGACTGAACAGCGGTTACGAACTCGAATCGAGCGCCAAGGCGCTGCTGGCATCCATGACCCTGATCGCCGATGCCGCATCGGGCAGTGGCGCCAACCGGACTATCGCCTTGCTGCAATCCCTCGAGGAAGACGGCCTCCTGGGTGCCATCCCGGGCCTGGCGGGGGCCGCTTCGCTCTCGGAAGCGATGACTGAGGCGGGCGGTCTGTACACCTTCGTCGGCGATGACGATGGGGCCGGGGCGCTCTCCCTGGAGGCGATTCGGCTGAATCCGGATGCGGGTATGGCGATGAACAACCTGGGTTATCACCGGATCGAGCAGGGCATGGATGATGCTGAGACCATCGGGTGGATCGAGCGTGCCGGCGAGCTGTCCCCGGATAATTCAAGCGTGATCGATACCGTGGCCTGGCTGCGGTATAAGCGGGGCCGATTTGAGGATCAAGGCCAGAAAACCGGGGCTCTGGATCTCCTGAGGCGTGCGGTCGACTTGAGCGAGGGAGGACCGCCGGCGGAGTTGCTGGACCATCTGGGCGACACGCTCTGGCGTTTGGGCAGGGCCGATGAGGCTGTCGAGGCCTGGCGTCAAGGAGAGATGCTGCTCAACGACGCAGCGCTGCGGAGTCGGATCGTCCAGGCCTATGGCGTGCAGCAAAGCCGCGTCTGGGGGCTTCTCGTTTCCGATCCCCAGGCGCTGTATGATCGAGACTACGGCGATTTACGGGATAGGATCATTCTGAAGCTGGCGGCGGTCGATGTTGGCGATGATCCGCCCGTCGCCAGGACGTTCGAAGAGATCAAGGCTGCCGACGTTCGATAGGTGCTGGAAGAAGAGGAACCTCATGGCCGGTCACAGCAAGTGGGCAAACATCAAGCATCGGAAAGCTCGGCAGGATGCCGTGAGAGGTAAGAGCTGGTCCAAGTGCTCCAAGGCGATCATCGTGGCGGCCAAGAACGGTGGGGGCGTCCCGGACACGAACCTGACCCTTCGCTACGCG
>PJEL010003772.1_pt1 | contig 12759 bp, 12 predicted proteins | sample 1853271 | NCBI WGS metagenome assembly PJEL01 (sample SAMN08108733, study PRJNA415343) | Invertebrate metagenome, whole genome shotgun sequencing project. | host: Globobulimina | place: Sweden: Gullmar Fjord | collected 2015-08 | reverse complement strand
TCCTATTAATGCAATGACTGTGCAGTACGTAGCACGGGACTCTTCTTATCACACTAAATGAATTGAGGATGTTGGGATGTCAATTCCTGTTTATTGAGCACTGCTTGTCGGAGGGCGATGTTTATGAAAGAAAATGAAAGAGAAAGAGATACTAATTGGAAGGGTGGGGTATGGATCTGGGGTTACTTACTGTACGTGTATGTACCCATTAACCATTGGTTGTGACTCCTACGAAATGTGACAGTGCATGAGACTCAGCTCCATCTACTAATTTCTTCTACCTTGGTCGCTCCACCCTAAGTACTACTATCTCATAAGGAGCTAATGCACGATAAGGACTTGATTGAAGCGCGGGTTTTCTGCCTCATACTCCTAGGGAAATACAATGATGTATTAGAAAAGCAACCGGGGCATTTTCAGAAGGCATACTGTCTTTTTAGGTTGGGCAGACTGAAAAATGCCTTGTGTGAATGTGACAAATGCGACGAAAATGAGCATTTCTCAATAGCCTTGCAGCACCTGCGTGCTCAGATACACTACCGACGTAAAGAATTTGGGCTTGCTAGAGCTATATATGAGGAGCTATTTAACGCTGAAGATGACAAAAGGGATGATGAGGAATATCGTCAATCGTTAATAGCAAACCTTTATGCGGCTAGTATTGCATCTCTTGATCCGTCTAGTGCTCTAGGATTGCAGGACCCAGAGCTAATTATAGCAAAAGAGGTGGAAGAGGCTGAAAAGATAGATGGACGTCCCCATATGGAGCTCCTCTACAATATAGGATCCGCTCTGATTTGGGATTCACAATGGCATGCTGCAGAGCGTGCACTGACTTTAGCGGAGGAGACTTGTCGTAAGGAAATGGCACAAGATGGTGTCAGTGAGGAGGAAGTCAGCTCGGAGCTTGCTATGACTATGGTACAAAGGGCGATTGCTCTACGCGGAATGAATAGAAATGATGATGCGAAAAAGGTTGACGTGCACCACCATGTTGTATCCCCAATTAACGTTTTGCATATTTCCACACACTACTGTCACTTGTTAACTCTGGCCTTGTATCTGTGTTTATATGTAGCCTTTTTGTACTGCTACTAAATGCACTTGCATGCACGGCCCACCCTCTTCGATACTAGGTTATGCACAAGTTACATGAAGAAAAATCTTTGGAACCAGCATTAAATGCTTTGGTGGTGAACAATCGTGTGGCGTTTGAGAGCAACAGTGTAAATTTAACTCCCAAGGGTGAATTGGACTTGTTGCGCCATCTGAGAGGTCTGTCTATACACCACTGCTAGTGTATATACATATATTGTAGTCATTCGTATGTTCTGTGAAGGTGTCTCATCCGTGCTTTTTCCTCCTGCCCATCTTCCTCAATATTATGTACTACTCCCTCCCTTTAATGATGGTTTCGATATGACAGGGGCACTGCACCGATCTTCTGAGCTGCCTTCATCTAAAGTGTTTGTGGGAGCATTGAACCAAACTCAAAGAACAACAATTGAAGCAAACTGTTGCGTGCTTCTCATTAGGAGGGGGAAGTTAGATGAAGCCAAGGAACTGGTAAAGGCAACCAGATTCACAAGTGTCCTCCGTCTCATCCTTTTCTCTGACCGCAGACCACTCTTTTAGCTGAATGATTGGCAAGCATCAGACGAAAGTAGTATCGTATTGCTTCGGACAATTTTGCATGTAGCTATTGCTTGGCGAAGAAGGCAGTACGTATTTTTGTTTTGTTTTTTTCTGGTTTGGGGTCGAACCCCAAGGCGCCTGCCTTGTGCATAACCCACACCTTTGCTTTTCGGTAAGGCATAAGGAGTGTGAATCGCTGCTGAGAGGACTGCCAGATGGGTTGAAATTGGAGAGGGATCTGTTGCTGTGTCAGCTCAAGGTCATCATTATTAATTAGCCGCTACACTGGCTTGTACAATGTTGCATTATCCACCCGATTTGGTTCTGGATGAGCTTTCATTTTCCGTGTGATGCTTATGGATATAATGTCTCTACCGTACAATCATATCATGTTCACACGCTCTACCTAAACTGATGACTTGGCACCTTTAGTGGTGTAGTTACACTTACATTTGTACTCCACATTGTAGGCTCTCCGAGGGGACATTGCTGGAGCATTGCAGGGGTTACAGACCATATATGGCGTGTCAGCCTCACAGCCAGCAGTGAGACATTTTGATAACTATTGCACATGTGTTGTTGTGTTAAAATGGATTTTATCCTAATTTCTAACAATGGAAACAGCATTTAGAGTTTAGATGTGGTTTGGTCTGATCTGATCATAACGCAAGGTGATTGCAACAGTGGTGGCCATGAAAGATGAGATGGGAGACAAAACAGGGATCATGAGTACACTTCTCTCGGGCTTAGAGGCTCTGCGTGTAAGTGGCTAAATACACCCCTGAATCTAATCCTAGCTTTGAGACCCTCATCCTTTCCCTTCTCTACTGCCTATATTGTTGAGCCCCTGATCTTCAGCGTTTCTACTACGCCCGCCTATGTTTTAATTGTAGGATGGTGATACATCAATGAAAAATTCATCAGCCATCCTTGCCATTGGGCATGCTCTTCTGGCTCGTGGGGAGAACAAGTATGTGGTATCTATCCAAAGCAAATGTTTCAGTTAGTCATATATATATATATACGGTTTGAGCCAAGTCCATGCAGGCACATAGCAGCTTCATCATTCTCATCCTTGCTACAAGGTAATTCGATCATCCCCGTGCTATATATCTCCTCTTTCTAATGGAAGATAGTGAGAGTTGTTTTATATACTGCCGACTCCAATCATAAATGGGTGAAAGATAATGCTGAATGCACGGAGTTGTACCGTATTGCACTTGCATCTCTTGCTCTGGCTCAGGTAACACTATTCTTGCGTGATTTTTGAATGTGCTCACAGTACTACTAAGTGTATTCCACGTTTACTCTGATCAATTCCTGCTCATGCAACAATGAATCATCATTTTTAGTCTTACATTTCGGTGGACGAGGCAAAATCTTCTCTTGATAAACTCTACCAGGTTGTCTCACAACCTCACTATGGAGAAGGTAACTGTTATGGGTACTAGAATAACTCCTCTAGATGATGCTGCTCACTCTTTTTATTAGGCCTTGATGCAGATGAGCTGGAGATTGCAGAGCTCCCCAGGCGAGTAAATACTATACTGAGTCCTTCGTGACTAGCCACAACAACATTTCCAAGTCTACGTTGGCCACAGTCTATTTCTGCTTCTCACCATTTCCGAGAACCAGTGGCTGCAATTTCTATTTACGTACCACCTTCTCACTGCTTTATCATTCATGCCGCACAGATTATCAGAGACCCGACGTATTAAGACAGTGGATCATGCTTCAATAAAGGTATCCAAATATTGATTGCTGATTTGGTTTGGCACTAGCACTAGCTCCAAACCTGTTTGCCTGCCACTACGAATCAGTCACAGGAAAAAGCTGCAAAGAAACTCCAAGAGCAGGAAAGGCGAATGCGAAAGCGTGCCAAAAGGTAATATTAGAATAGTAACTGTATGGGTTGGTGGTCGAGGCACCATTTTCCTGTATTAACTGTCGTTTACCCTTATCTCTATTAAGGCGGGAAATTTACTTGGACAAGCTTAGAATGGGTGATCCAAATAAGCAGGTGTGTGAGGTGCATTTAGGTTTTTGAAGAGCCGTGGGTGGCATGTAACTTCATGAAACTTATATGAGTGTAGTATTTGGCAGGGTATTGTCCAATCTACTCTACCAAATCCATAACACACTTTTAATGCGTACTCTAAACATCGAGAGCCTAATGCATTTGCATAAAATGCTGTTGGCACTGTCTTTGAATAGCATTTTGTAGTTCGAAAAGTCTGTCTGTGTTGTGCTCTAAATATGTAGCAGCTGCTATTAGAAGTGCTGACATTTTTGCTTTCCTGGGACACAGCTGCCAGCTCCAAATGCCGAACATTGGCTCCCTCGTAGTCAACGTTCTCATTTCAAGAGGGGAAGAAAGAGGAACAAGTTTTTGGGGGCACAGGTACGAAAAATTGTTCAATTTTTAACGTCTGAAGAACGCTTCGTCGTTCTAGTTAATACACCAACTTGCTAGAACTCCCTCGATTTGCTGGTATGCATTCTCAACCATGTTCCTGCACTACTTTGCTTGACTCTGGGGTGATGTCATTCTGCAGGGGGCAGGAGGAGGAGGGAAAAAGGATGTGGCGAAGCTGGACGTGGCTGCTAGGCTCAATGTCAGTCATCACCGCTCGTACTCCACACCTGTTTACACTGTTTGTGGTAGTAACTTTCTTTCTGTTATGTTCAAAACGTATCAACCCCAATCCAACCCGAAGGCTGGAGAGAGCAGCGGAGTAGAAGAAGGGGCAAAAACAGCCACAGTTTCAGTTGTGAAGCACAGTGGGCCGGGAAGGAGAAAGAGGAAATAGATTGAATTTTCACTCTGCGCACTTTCGTCGCTCCTATTCGTTAGCCTAACTGAGTAGGTAGCATATATAGTTCGGTTAGCCCCTGACTTGGTGGTCAGTGTATTTCCTTTTATTGTTTAGTGAGAGAGAGAGAGAGAGCTGCTCCATAGCCTTTAACTTTAATTTGCCCTATTGATTGAAAATTGTATTGGTCTGCCGTTAAGTCTGCAATATGCTGTTTGACCAATATCTGGCCGGGTTGAGCGTGCTGCATTAAGCGGGCTGATAGATTAACCTCATCGCCGAGGACACCGTAAGTGCGGCGCATTGAGCCGCCGTAAGCGCCGGTATACATCCGACCCTGGCTCAGTCCAATCTGAATCTCGGTGATGAAGTACATTTCCAGAGGGAGATTACGCAAATCGAGCGCGGCGGCCACTGCGCGAGACATATCATCTTCATGGGCCACGGGAGCGCCATAAGAAGCGTAAAGATAGCTTCCCTTATCGCCAATAGTGAGTTGAAGCAAGTGGCCTTCATAGCGGCTTAGAATCTTTTGCACCCGCCGAATAAAGGTATCAAGTTTTTGGCCTGCGTCGTCATCATTATCAAAGTCAATGCCGCTAAAGCGCAAAAACAAAGCTAAACGAAATGACGATTACTGCGCCTTTTTCTGGTCTACTAGGTAAACGAGAAATATCAGTAGGTGCATACGTAAGTAATACAACCATTATCACAACACTTGATGATATTAGTATTATTAAAGTTGATTTTAAAGTGCCTGAAAAATACTTATCTCAGCTAGCTATAGGTATGAAGGTATTAACTCAAAACGACGCCTACCCAGGGCAAACGTTTAACGGCAAAGTAACGCATATTAGCTCGCGTATCGACTCTGTAACTCGCAGCGTTGAAGTTACTGCAAGCTTTGCTAATAAATCAGGATTACTTCGCCCTGGCATGTTATTAAACACGGCTCTGGAGCTAAGTAGTAATCAGGCATTAATGGTGCCTGAAAAAGCCGTGATCCCACTTCAAGATAAACATTTTGTATTTCAAATTACTGATGGTGTAGCTAACCGAATTGAAGTACATGTTGCCGGCAGAAACAATGGTTGGGTTGCTATTGATGAAGGCTTAACCGATGGCGAGCAAATTGTTACTGAAGGGCTAATAAAAATTCGCTCTGGTAGCAAAGTAAGCATAAAGGGGTAATACGTGAAGATTACAGATACTAGCGTTAAACGCCCTGTTTTTGCCATTGTAATTAATTTACTACTGCTTACTTTTGGTTTGGTTGCTTTTACTATGCTGCCACTTCGAGAATACCCAGATATTGAAACGCCTATAGTAAATATAAGTACTGAGTACACTGGCGCGTCTGCTGAGATTATAGAAACCAAAATAACGCAAATAATTGAAAATCGTATATCAGGTATTGAAGGTATTAAAAGTATTAACTCATCAAGTCGTAATGGACGTTCAAACATTACTATTGAGTTTAATATTAACCGCGACATAGACGCTGCATCTAACGATGTACGAGAGCGAGTTGCTCGCGCTCTAGATAGCTTACCTGATCAAGTACGCCCACCTGAAATATCTAAATCAAATAGTGATGAAAGCCCTATTGCGTGGTTTGTACTAAACAGCGAAACAATGGATTCGTTGCAACTATCTGATTACGCTCAGCGTTTTATTGTTGACCGTTTGGCCGTCGTTGATGGTGTATCAAACGTACGTATTGGCGGAGAGCGCCAATACGCGATGAAAATTTGGCTAAATCGCCAAGCCATGGCTGCCCGTGGAATTACATCAAGTGATATAGAAAATACGCTACGTACAGAAAACGTTGAGCTACCAGCAGGTGAAATTGAGTCGATAGATCGTGACTTTACTGTACGTACAGCCCGAAGCTATAAAGATCAACGCGATTTTAAAAACCTAGTAATAAAGCGTGGTGAAGAAGGCTATTTAGTACGTTTAGGCGAAGTTGCCGACGTTCAGCTAGAAGCTGCTGACGATGAAAGTTTGTTCCGTGGTAATGGCCGTAACATGATTGGTTTAGGCATTGTTAAGCAAGCTAAAGCAAACACGTTAACCGTGGTAGACAATGCCCGCAGCGAACTTGAAAAAATAAAACGAAACCTACCTGAAGGTACTACTATTCAAGACAGCTACGACTCCTCTGTGTTTATTAAAGAGTCAATTAGTGAAGTTTACAGCACTCTAGCAATATCTATGGGGCTAGTTGTACTAGTTATATTTTTGTTTTTAGGCAACATACGAGCAACGCTTATCCCGGCGGTAACTGTACCCGTAGCACTGGTTGGTAGCTTTATGTTTTTACTTGCTATGGGTTACTCAATCAACCTATTAACGTTATTGGCATTAGTATTGGCTATTGGTTTAGTAGTAGATGACGCCATTGTAATGCTTGAAAACATTCACCGCCGTATAGAGCTGGGTGAGCCACCGTTGTTAGCCGCATTTAGGGGCGCACGTGAAGTAGGTTTTGCAATTGTAGCAACCACACTAGTGCTTATATCGGTATTTGTGCCGCTTGTATTTATGGATGGCCGTATAGGCGCCTTATTTACAGAGTTTGCAATGGCTGTAAGTGCTGCAGTATTTTTCTCAAGCGTTACCGCGCTAACGCTTGCTCCTGCCCTTTGCTCTAAAGTACTTAAAGTATCTGACAAACCAAACAAGTTTAGCCTGTGGATGGACCGTCAGTTTACTAAAATAGAATCAAGCTATCGTAAGTCCTTATCTACCAATATAACCCGTAAATGGGGATTAATGGTGAGCTTATTACTTGCTGGCTTTGTTAGTTATTCGCTATTTTTACAAGTCCCCTCTGAGCTAACGCCAAAAGAAGACCGTGGTACATTCTTTATTATGATGAGTGGTCCAGAAGGCGCAAGCTACGAAAATAATGCCGCCAACATGGCAAAAATTGAAGAGCGCTTAATGCCCTATTCGCAAGCAGGTGAGCTTAGCCGTGTGCTTGTTCGAGTGCCTGGTTGGGGCGGTAGCGGCGGCGTGGCAATTGTAGGTATGGCCGATTGGGATAAGCGTAAACGCTCTACGTGGGAAGTAATGGATGAAATAAGCGGTAAAATGCAAGAAGTTACCGATGTACGTGCCTTTGCCATTATGCGCCGCGGTATTGGCGGTGGTGGCTCATCTCGCCCTATTGAGTTTGTATTGCAAGGTAACGATTACGCACAACTAGCCGATTGGCGCGACCGCATAATAAAACGTGCCGAGCAAAACCCAGGCCTTGTAAGAATCGACCATGATTATAAAGAAACCTTCCCACAGTTTTTAGTTAGCATAGATAAAAACAAAGCGGCTGATTTAGGTGTGTCGGTATCAGATGTGGGCACAACTCTTGAAACAATGTTGGGTCAGCGCCGCGTAACTACCTTTATTGACCGTGGTGAAGAATACGATGTAATTTTAAAAGGTACAAAAGCCGATTTTGCTAACCCTACTGATATTTCAAACATATACCTTAAATCGCGAAGCGGTGAGCTAGTACCGCTAGACAGCCTTATCAGCTTAAAAGAAGAAGCCACAGCATCGCGATTAAATCGTTATAATCGTATGCGCGCTATAACGCTAAGCGCTAACTTAGCTGATGGCTATACGCTTGAGCAAGCGCTTAACTTTTTGAATGAAGTAGCCGCGCAGGAAAACGATATTGATGGTGCTGTAGATTATAAAGGCGAATCTCAGCTTTATTACGAAGGTGCATCTGCGATGACCTATGTATTTATACTTGCTCTTACGGTTACTTTTTTAGTACTGGCAGCGCAATTTGAAAGCTTTATGCACCCGTTTGTAATTATGCTAACTGTACCGCTTGGCTTAATGGGCGCTATGTTTGGTTTATGGTCTACTGGCCTTACGCTCAATATTTACAGCCAAATTGGTATTGTCATGCTCATAGGTTTAAGCGCTAAAAACGGTATTTTAATCGTTGAGTTTACTAACCAGCTACGTGATAAAGGCGTTGAATTTAGCGAAGCTATTTTGCAGGCAGCAACTCAGCGCTTACGTCCTATTATTATGACCTCGCTGACCACGGTTATGAGTTCGGTACCTTTAGTACTTGCCTCAGGTCCTGGTGCTGAAAGCCGCATGGTAATTGGTGTTGTTGTATTTACAGGCGTTATAGTCTCTACCTTGCTGACTCTTTTTGTTGTACCTGCTGCGTATTATGCGTTAGCTCGAAACACACAATCGCCTGAGTTTTTACAACAAAAACTTGATAAACAAGCACAAGATAAACCTTTAGAAGAGATCTAACCGCTTAATTGCGCCGTAACCTTGTTGTTACGGCGCATTCATTTTATGCTCGCCTTTAAACTCCATACACATTTAGGAATAATTTATGAGCTCAGCAAAGCAAGTAACAACATTTGGTGGCGGCTGTTTTTGGTGTATAGATGCTGCATTTAGGCGTGTAAATGGCGTATTAAACGTAAGTTCTGGTTACACTGGCGGCGAAACAAACACGCCGACTTACCAATCAGTTTGTACAGGTACTACCGGGCATGCAGAAGTTGTTAAAATTGAATTTGACAGCGCTATAGTGAGCTTTGAAACACTTTTAGCAATGTTTTTTACTTTGCATGATGCAACGCAATTAAATCGCCAAGGTAACGATATAGGCACGCAATACAGAAGCGTTGTCTATTACCATGACGACGCGCAATTAACACAAACCAATGAAATGATAGCCCAATTACAAAATCACGTTAGCGAGCCAATAGTGACAGAGGTTAGCCCAGCTACAACGTATTACCCAGCAGAGCATTATCATCAAGATTATTACAACGAAAACCCACAACAAGGTTACTGTAGTATTTTAATAGCACCTAAATTACACAAGTTTGAAACCGTTTTTAGAGAGTTTTTAACTGAGTAACTAATTTAAGCAGTTAATTTAAGTAGTTAAATTTAGCTACACATTAAAAAGCCCGATTTAAACCGGGCTTTTGTATTTTCAGCTCAACTTAAAAAACCTTTAACTACAAAAGGTTATTAAAGACGACTAAAACTGGTAGCTTGCGCCTGCAAAGAAGCGACGCTCTGGTGTGTTGTAGTAATACACTTCACCCGTTGTAAAATCAGCATTTGAATCAACCGCGTTGTATTCTTTATCAAATAAATTTTCTACACGAAGTGATACTTCAATGTGCTCATTTACTTGGTAATTACCCGCTAAGTTCCACAGCGTGTAAGAACCTAAACGCGTTACTGCACCTTCTCGGTCACTACGGTATTGCATATCTAGTGTTGCATCAAATGCACCAAACTGTTTTGCTACTTCCCAGTTGAATGTACGTTTAGCAACGTTACGTAATTCTGCGCCTGTTTCTTTGTTTTCTGCACTTAACTAAGCAAAGTTAATATTGCTATCAAAACCATAAAACTGCTGAGAAAGGCTAAACTCAACCCCTTCATAGCGTGCTTCGTTTAAGTTAATAGGAAAGAAATTAGTGTCTAAAGAAATTTTATCCTCAATATCATTTCTAAAAATAGCAACGTCAACACTTGCTACATCAAAATCTACATTTAATCCAATCTCTCGATTTAATGATTTTTCAGGCTCTAAATCAGGGTTAGATGAAGGTGGAAAACCTGGAAAGGCTGGAAAATATAAATCGTTAAAGGTAGGCGCTTTAAAACCAGTACTTTGACTTATTCTAAAGGTTGCATCTTCAGATAAGTGATATCCGGCTGCCACAGTGTAAGTCGTTTCGTCACCAAATTGCTCATCATCATCTTGGCGTACAGTTAAATTAGCTAATACTTTCTCAGCGTTGTAATATGCACCAATAAATACAGCTAACACATCACGTTCTTGTACATCATATTGTGTTGAACTGTGGCTTACATCATCATTGTACCAGTTAACACCGCCACTAATATTAAGTACTTCTGATAAATTATACTGACCGTTATAATCCAATTGCACACGTTTAGTTATAAAATCATTTTCGCCAAATGCTGAAGTATCGTGTGAATCATCTGTTGAAATAGCAATATCAATACTGTGTGATTGACTAATGTAGTTTTTATTCCAACCAGCAGAAAGCTGATAATTTTTAAAATCACTAGTTTCCACAGTACTTGTTGCAGGGCTAAAGCGACTATCGTAATCTGCGTAACCTTCGCTGTATTGACCTAGTAACTTAAAGTCGCCGTAATATGCGTCGGAGTAATTTACTTTAAAACCAAGGTTTTTATTTTCATAGCCATCTTCATCGGGTGCCACACCTTGCAATGCGTCAAAACCATCTGTTTTTTCATAACCCGCATTAAAAGCGGTGGTTACCTCAGCCGATTTAACAGAGCCCGCAACTTGATAGTTTTGGTATGCGTCTGAGCCAAAAGTAGCATCTAAAGATAAATTATCAGCTTCACGCGTAATAATATTAATAACACCCGCAAGAGCATCTGAGCCATAAACAGCAGCACGTGAGCCTTTAATAATTTCGATACGCTCAATACTATTTAAAGGAACATTACTTAGCGCTTTTTGACCAAGCGTTGCCGAACCCGTCCGTACGCCATCGATTAAAATTAACGTATCGCCAGACCCCGTACCACGTAAAGACACGCCAGAATTTTGGCCAAAGCCGCCGTTAGGATTAATTTGAAAGCCAACTTGTTTACTTAATAGCGTTGGTAAGTCACGCACGTTGCTTGCATCTATTTCGGCGCGGTCAATAACATTTACGCTTGCTAAAACATCATTAATTGATTGCTCAAATTTATTAGCAGTAACAGTTATCTTTTCGATTGAATTATCTGTAGCAGACACAGAAAATGACAGCGCAGCAGTAATTGCAACGCCTAGTGTTGTTTTATTTAACATAATGGTCCCTATCTTTGCCCACCGCAAAGATTTAAGTAAGTAAGATTACTTTAAGGCCGGTCTCCGGACTCAGTAAACACCATAAAGAAAGTGTTAATACTTTACCGTTGCGGGGGCAGTGTTGGGATTGCTTTTGTCATAAATACGCACCAACTTCCCGATTATCTTGCTGTTAGTTTCAATACCTTAAAACCAATGCATGAGCACTAAGCAAGCACCTTAAAAATATGCGGCTATTGTGAGTACTTTGTTTACAAATGTCAACGGACGTCTATACAGCTAAAACCTAATTACTCTGGTGTATTATCAAAGCTAGATGGTGCTGAGTATTTATTTAGTAACTTTATAATATGGGGCTTTGTAGCTGCTGAGTTAAGAATTGAATCTATTTTAGATGCAGATATTTTGCTTTGCTTAGGGCTTACTAAAAAGTGAGTGTCGAACACCGCGTCTGGTTTTTCGCTTTTATATAACAAACTCATATCGAATATTTTTTTATTTTTAAAATATTGATAAGCAATATTATTTAAAACACCGACATCTGCGCGCTGCAATAACAGCATTTTTACTACATTGAACTCGTCAACTGTGAGGCTAACATTATGCTCTTCACTTAAGTAATACGCGTCGGTATTAAACCCTGCAAAGTGATAAGAGTAACCAAGTACACCGGCTTTAGTTAATGATTGTAAGTCATCAAAGTAGGTTTGATCTTTGGCGTTTTCTTTAAGTGCATATAATTCATTTTTAGTAATAACATAAAATTTGCTTTGGGTAATATTTTCTCGCACTGATAGAGGGATCCATTGCTGCGCCATTAAAAATAAAACATCAAATCTGTTTTGCTCTACTGATTTGGTCAACCTTTTTACAGGTAATGAATTGAGTATAAAGTTATATTCACTTTGGGTATTGTTTAATACTTTAATAAACTCAGGGGCTAAGCCCTGCTGTTTTGGGCATTAATGACTATAGGAAAATAACCATCTTCTACTAATACATTTATATATATTGCTTTACTTGTGCTTGAGCAACTAAAAAATACAAAAGTAATAAAAACTAAAAGTTGGTAGCGATTCATTAATACACCTAAAACAAAAAATATTTAATAAGAGTATAAGTATAGTAGCTTAATTATTAAACATAGTTTGATTTATTAAGGGTGCTAACAGCGCTTAAAAATAGCTCAACCTGAGCTTATATTATTAAGCGCAGGTTGAAGAGGTATTATTTATAACTAGCCCTACTATAAATAATTAATCGCGGAAGTTTTTAAACTGAAAAGGCTGGCCTAAGTCAGCGCTGCGAACTACCTGCATAGCTTCTTGTAGATCGTCACGCTTTTTACCTGTAACACGTACTTCTTCACCTTGAATAGCTGCTTGTACTTTTACTTTAGAATCTTTAATGGCTTTAACTACTTTTTTAGCCATGTCTTTT
>PJEL010003771.1_pt1 | contig 12764 bp, 12 predicted proteins | sample 1853271 | NCBI WGS metagenome assembly PJEL01 (sample SAMN08108733, study PRJNA415343) | Invertebrate metagenome, whole genome shotgun sequencing project. | host: Globobulimina | place: Sweden: Gullmar Fjord | collected 2015-08 | reverse complement strand
GAGCGACTCTTTTTGGCCAAATTCAAAGCGATGTTAATTTGGTTTAATACTTTAACGCCACGGCCACCCGCATTTTCTTTTGAGCAAAAGCCAAAACGAGCATTAATTGGCAGGTTTTGTTCACCCGCTTCAAACGGTTGATAAAACAAATGCGACAAACTTTCAGGATTCACACATTGTGCTGGTCCAATAATACCAAAAACATCGGCTCCGACACGTGCATATCGACAACCATGCCCTTTGCTCATTTCTCGGATCCGTTCAGCAACAGCAATAAGTAGCTGGTTACCAATATCTTGGCCAAGACCGTCATTAATATCACTAAAATGGTTAATATCAATGAGCGCTGCTACTTGATCGCTATCTGTACTTGTCGAAAAATCATCCAGCATACTGACAAACTGTAGTCGATTCGGGAGGTTGGTTAACCAATCGTTATAGGCAGCATTTGTTAACTTTTGGAATAAATGTACATTTTCATAACCAATAGAGATATTGGTAAGAAAAACTTCAATGAGTTGCTTGTCTAAAGCAGAAACTTCTTGAGCAAGCTCTAAGTAAATAACCGCACGATAACCACCGCTGGCTAAGTATAAAGTTGCATTATCATTGGAGAATTGATGTTGTTTTTGTTGATAACAGGTACTGATTAATTGATTAGCGCTTTCATTTTTTAAACTATCTAATTTTTGATTAACTAAAATTGAAGACAAGCCTTGTTGGCCCAAAATATAAAATGAAAGATCATTAGCTTCAGCAACAATGCCATGTCCTCTGGCACAAAATACACCAAACTCACAATGAGATAATGATTGAATTTTAGACAAGACGCCTTGCACATAGTCAGTAACTGAATGAAGTTCGAGTAAGTCAGCCGCTGCACCGATAATTTTTTCTAGACCTTCCCTATTCTTGCTGACAATATTAATTTGCTGAAAAGAGCGAATAGCGGCATATACCGTGGTAACAAGCTTTCTACGAGTAAGCTCAGTTTTCGTCTTATAATCGTTGATATCGTAATCTTTGATCACGCTCTCTTCGGGCGCATATCCAGGCTGGCCTGTTCGTAAGACAATGCGAATGTCTTCACGCTCCAAAGTCTCGCGGATATGCTTAACGACATTAAGACCCGCATCATCAGTTTCCATAACGACATCAAGTAGTACTAAAACAATATCGGAATGTTCTTCTACGATGCGACACGCTTCTTCGCCAGAATAAGCATGTAAATATTCTAAGCGACTGCCAAGTACAACAAGGTCAGATAACGCCAATTGGGTAACCGAATGAATCTCAGGATCATCGTCAACGATCAAGACTTTCCACGCATCACTGCTTAATTCATCGAGAATTTCATCTTCATCGCTGTCATCGATAAACAAAAAATCATCATTAGTATTTTTTGATGCCTGCATATTGCCCTCAAATAACCATACTTATTCGTTTGGTTACAACTAGTTATCGTTAAAGCTTACGATTATTTTCATTTGAAATTTTTTCCATGTATAACTACATAATAAAAGTCGATGAAGTAATATTCAACTAAACAAAGTAAAAAAAATATTTCTTTAGAAAACAAAGCTCGATGTTCAAGCATTATCATGACAATTCTCATAATATTTATCGTATATATTTCTGTAAAAACTTGTCGAAATTTATAGACATGTACTGCGGCCGCGTTAATAATCAACCGGTTAACTTTTGTGCATTATTAATAAAAATAAAATAAAAATAGAATAAAAACATAATAGTTAAAAAGACTTTTACTCATAATGTAGGAGGGAATGTGACTTCACAACAAGATAAAGAAAAAGAAAAAAATATGGAAGCAACAACTGTTGTTGTTCAGGGCACCGATGCGCTTGCAGTGGTCAATGATGAAAGCACTAAGACTAGTACTAAACGCTCTTCTGCTAACGCCTCAACTCAAATGCAATTATTGACTCTGGCTAAACGTTTTAGTTTAGACGGCTCACTTGTTTCTACAGATAAACAAGCTCCGATTGAAGAGCGGGCGCGTAAACGAGAACGTATTAGTCATTTACGTCAGCAACACAACCTTGAAAACATTATTCAAAAAGCGATAAGTTACTGTTCTGATGACAATGTTGCAGATAAAGCAGACCAAGATTGGTTCAGCTGTTTTATTGAACAAGCAGAAAACATTAGCAATGCCACCATGCAAGACTTATGGGCTAGAATTTTAGCAAAAGAGGTTTCAACACCCGGCGCGTTTTCCCTTAAAGCACTAAAAACATTTAGGACCTTAAGCATTCACGATGCGAAATTACTCGCCAAAGTTGTAAGTTTTACCATACGAGATAGTAATAGAAAAAATGTCCGTATTATTTCAGGTTCACTTCAACAACCGGGACTGTTTAATTTTTTTAGTAAAAATCGCATAGTACGCGTGAACTTGAATAACCACGGATTAACCTATACTGATTTATTAAATTTGGCAGACAATCATTTGTTGTTTATTCAGGAAGCAGAATCAACCATTTTAAAGCGAAATGAAACGTTAACATTTAACTACAATGGCCAACCTTTCAGTTTATCGACAAAAAAAGCTAATTGTGTTTTAAGTTTCTATAAGTTTACGCCCGTAGGCACAGAGATTATTAATTTGATCGGCGATAAGCCCGATACTGATTTTTTCAATGCGATGAAAACAGCATTGAGCCCGCACTTTAGTTTTGAAGATTAAAATTGAGCTTTATATAGTTAATTCGTTATAAAAAGCTCATTTTTTTATATGCCATCACCATCAGTATGCAAACCACACTCTCTTTGCATGCCCGAAAAGCGAGTATCACTTTCATTCATGCCTAAAGTTAATGGTTGCGTGCTATGTACATCTCCAACAGAAACGTAGCCTTCATCCCATAACGGATGATAGGGTAAATTATGTTTGGTTAAGTATTCATGCACATCTTTATTGCTCCAATCAATGATCGGATGAACTTTAAAGCGGCCTCGTAAAATGCTGACCACCGATAAACCTTCGCGATGCTCAGATTGTTGACGACGCACACCTGAAAACCAAGTGCCCGCGCTCAAATCTTCTAAACCACGCTCTAACGGTTCAACTTTATTTCTTCGGTTGTACTGCTTTAGTGAATCAGTATCTAGTGCCCATTCTTCACCATATTTAGCACGTTGCCATGCGGCACTTTCTTTCGCACTATAAACATGTAAGTTCAGATCTAAGCGCTCAGTCATTTTTTCAATAAACTGATAAGTTTCAGGAAATAAATGCCCCGTATCGGTGATCAAAACAGGAATGTTTTTATCGACCTGAGTCAGCATATGCAACATTACGGCTGATTGAATACCAAAACTCGATGATAAAACAAACTGAGAGGGTAAGTTTTCCATCGCCCATTCTACTCGTTCGATAGCACTTTCTTTTTCCAACAGTTCATTCCATTGGTTCAACCAAGGCTTAGGTAGTGACGCAGGAAAACGGTTGTTAATTACAGGTTTAGTTGCATTAGTCATGAAAGTCTCGCTTACTAATTTTTACTTCAGCGACAATGCCAGTACGAACAACATAGTCACCAAAAGCTTCATTGTCATTTCGCTCAGCTACCCATTTTTCTACTAAACTGTCGATATGATTTAAGATTGCCGCGTCATCAACATTTTCTTTGAAAAGCTTAGGCACACGTGTTCCAGCTAAGTTTCCGCCTAAATACATATTGTATTTATTTGGTCCTTTGCCAACCAAACCAATTTCAGCCAACATTGCTCGGCCACAACCATTTGGACAACCGGTAACACGTAAAATAATCGACTCGTCAGCAATGCCGTGTTTGGCTAATATGTTTTCAACATCAGTTACTAGGCTTGGTAAATAGCGTTCGGCTTCAGCCATCGCTAATGGACAGGTAGGAAAAGCTACACAAGCCATTGAATTTTTACGCTGTGAAGAAGTACCATCATCAATCAAACCAAATTCACGTGCTAGCTTTTCAATTTGTGCTTTATCTTCTTGTGCAACGCCAGCAATAATTAAGTTTTGATTAGCGGTTAAACGAAAATCACCCTGATGAATTTTGGCAATTTCCAACATACCCGTTTTAAGTGGTTTGTTAGGTAAATCAAGAATACGGCCATTTTCAATAAATACCGTTAGATGCTGTTTACCGTCAATGCCTTCAACCCAACCAATTCGGTCACCACGGCCTGTAAACTTATACGGCTTACTGTCAGCAAAAGTTACCTTGGCTCTTTTTTCAACTTCAGTTTTAAAAGTATCGATACCAACTCGGTCTAGCGTGTATTTAGTTTTGGCATTTTTACGATTGACTCTGTTACCCCAATCACGTTGCGTAGTAACAACCGCTTCAGCGACTTCGAGTACTTTATCTAGTGGAATAAAACCAAAGTCATCGGCACGTCTTGGGTAAGTTGCTTTGTCACCCCAAGTCATCGCTAAACCGCCACCAACAAGTACATTAAAACCAATGAGCTTGCTGTTTTCGGCGATAGCTACAAAGTTCAAATCATTGGCATGCACGTCAATATCGTTTTGCGGAGGAATAACAACCGTTGTTTTAAATTTACGCGGTAAATATGACTGCCCCAAAATTGGTTCAACATCGGTTGTTTCAAGCTTTTCAGCGCCTAACCAAATTTCAGCATAGGCACGAGTTTTAGGTAATAAATGTTCACTTATTTTTTTCGCCCATTCGTAAGCGTCTTGATGAAGTTCAGACTCAACAGGATTAGATGTACATAAAACATTTCGGTTTACATCGCCCGCAGTCGCAATTGAGTCAATTCCTACACTGTTAAGTGTTTGATGCATCAACTTGATATTTGGCTTTAATACACCATGAAATTGAAAGGTTTGGCGTGTAGTTAAGCGAATACTGCCGTATTGTGTTTTTTCTTGGGCAAACTTATCAATCGCTAACCATTGCTCAGGTTTGATGATTCCGCCCGGCAAACGAGCACGAAGCATAACATTGTGCATAGGTTCAAGCTTTTGCTTGGTACGCTCATTCCGAAAGTCACGGTCATCTTGTTGGTACATACCGTGTAATCGAATTAAGTGAAAATTATCCGCCGTAAAGCCACCAGTAATTCTATCGGCTAAATCTTCAGTAATAGTGCCACGTAAGTAATTGCTTTCTACTTTTAAACGTTCGTTATCAGCTAGCTTACCTTTAACGATAAGTTCAGGTGTGTTGATTGAATCAGTCATTAATATACATCCTTCTGATAACGCTTAGCGTTACGTAATTCTTTTAAGTACGCTTGTGCTTGCTCTGTCGATAATTTACCTTGCTCGGCAATAATATCGAGTAACGCCTGTTCAACATCTTTTGCCATACGGCTCATATCGCCACAAACATAAACATGGGCACCACGCTCTAGCCATGCAAAAACTTCAGCTGCACTTTCTCGCAATCGGTCTTGTACATATATTTTGTGTGCTTGATCTCTTGAGAAAGCAACATCCATTTTTGTTAACAAACCAGACTTCAAATAACTTTGCCATTCAAGTTGGTATAAGAAGTCTTGTGTAAAGGTTTGATCGCCAAACAGCAGCCAATTGTCACCCGTTGCTTCTTGTGCCTCACGTTCTTGCATGAAAGCTCTAAATGGCGCAACACCTGTGCCAGGACCAACCATAATGACTGGCGTTTCACCATTTTTTGGTAATCTAAAATTGTCATTGTGCTCAATAAAAACTTTAACACCGCCGCCTTCTTCTAAACGTTTACCAATAAAGCTTGATGCGCCACCAGCACGCGTTTGCTCGCCAGCTTGGTATTCAACAAGTCCAACCGTTAAGTGAACTTCATCTTCAACTTCAGCTTGGCTGGACGCTATAGAATATAAACGAGGAGTTATTTTACGTAGTGCATCAACAAATTCTTGTGCTACAACTTTCGCTGGCGCTGCCTTTACAATATCTACTATTTGATGATTAGCAGCGTATTCACGCGTAGCATTTTTATCGTCAACGAGTGTCAGTAGCTCTTTGTTTTTTGAGGTGTTAGCCCAAAACTCAATAAAGTTCACTGCGCTTTGAGTAATTTCAAATTTTGAAGTTAGCGCATCAGTTAAGCTGAATTCTTGTCCACTTATCGTAACTTTTTCATCAACAGATAGGGCTAATGCTTGAATGAGTTCTTTCACTAAATCAACATCATTTTCAAACCAAATACCTAAGGCATCACCTGCTTGATATGTAATGCCAGAATCGGCTAAATCAATTTCAATATGACGAACATCTTTAGCCGAATCTCTACCGGTAATTTTTTGGCTTAAACTAAGCTGTGCTGTATAAGGTGCTTGTTTAGTATAAGCGCTTGTTGCACCTGCAGTTGGCATAGCAACAACATTTGCAGCAACTTGTTCGCTACCAATTAACGACTGACTTTTTTTAACAATTTCATCTGCCCATGCTTTTGCTGCATCTTCGTAATCAACATCACAATCAACACGATCAATAATGCGTTTGGCGCCTAATTTAGCAAGGTATTGATCAAAGTCTTTACCCGTTTGGCAGAAAAACTCATAACTGGTATCGCCTAGTGCTAATACACTGTAGTGAAGGTTTTCAAGTTTCGGAGCCTTTTTAGAGGCTAAAAATTCATGTAACGAAATAGCGTCATCTGGTGCTTCGCCTTCGCCATTAGTGCTGGCAACAATAAGTAAATGGCTAACGTTCTTAATGCTCTTAGGTTTAAACTCCCCCATGCTTTTAAGGTCTACAGTCAACCCTTGTGCCGTTGCTTGTGCTGCAAGTGATTTAGCAACGCCTTTCGCATTGCCAGTTTGAGAACCGTAAAGAATGGTTAGTACCGATGAGGTTTGGCTTGCCACAGCCGAAGATAATACCGCTACAGGGCTGTTCTCACTTTTTGCAGCCAAGTAACCACTCGCCCACGCAAGTTGCAACGGAGAATAGCTATGAGTTATTTCTTTAAGAGACGCCAGTTGATTTGCGTCTAACATTGTTTGGTTTAAATTCTGATCCGAAATCATAAGGTCAATTCAGCCATTACAAATTAATGGAAATAGAATAGACGCTAATTTTGTAAATCAAAAAGAATAAAAAACGCTTTTTTATTCCAAAAAGAAATAAAAAAGCGCTTTTTAAAACATATATGCTCTAGATAAGAGCGATACTGAGGCTTTGCCTAAAAGTGCATTACCGCACCAAGGAAGGCACCTTCAAACTTAAGATCAGTCGATAAATCGTCAATGTCTTCAAGCTTCATGCTTACCGAGCGATAACCTAACTGGATATCTAAATCAATTGCGATATTATCTATTAACGCATAGCTGATCCCAGCTTCGTAGTCATAAACAGAATGATCGCCAACCGTTAAAAAATTGCCATCTGCGAATACTTTGAAACCGGTAAACGGTAAACCCACAGCCGTTGAAACATAAAGCATAGGTAGAATTTGTGAGCCGTTCATTTTACCAGTTTGCTTAGACGCAGTAACATTGATATCAGCACTTATATCGCGAGCGGTTAAACCAAAGTCAAAAGCAAAAACATCATTTGAAAATACTTCATAATAAAAAGTATAGTCAACATAGTTCACATTAAACTGTGTTGTTGCTTCAGAGCCCGAAGGTAAAGTAATACCACCAAATTCAAAATCGTTGGTTAGCTTTGTTGTACCGTCTGTATCAAGCTTAGTATAAGCAATTTTTACATTAGGAATAATCGGTAGCGGATGTTCAAATGCAACATGGAAACTACCCTGCTCCTTATCTTTAAAATTAAAGTTTTGTAAATTACCTGGCTCACCAAATTCACCTGTGGCTTTATTTGCCCAGTATTGTCCGCCAACATATAAACCTAATGCGTCAGCGCAGGCGCCGGTTGACATTAAGGCAGCAAGACTTGCAGCTATTACCGCTTTTTTCATGTTTTGTTATCCCTTATTTAATAATTCGTTTAAATCAATTAAAGCAGCATTTGCGCGAGAAATATAGTTGGCCATTACAAGAGAGTGGTTAGCGAGTAAACCAAACCCGTCTCCATTAAGAACCATAGGGCTCCAAACGGCTTGTTGGCTGTCTTCAAGTTCACGAATAATTTGCTGGACACTGATTTTAGCATTCTTGTTTTCTAAGACATCATTGAAATCTATTTCAATCGCTTTTAAAAAATGCAACAACGCCCAAGTAGCACCGCGTGCTTCATAAAATTCATTGTCGATATACCACCAACTCGTTTTAACTTGAACATTAGCATCACTACGTGTTGATTGTTGAGCTTGACCATCACCCGCTAGATCTACATTTACTTGGTCTCTGCCAACACTGGCACTTAAGCGTTGAGAGTAACTACCTAAGCGTTTTTGCACTTCGCCTAACCAATCTCGAAGGTTATCTGCGCGAGCATAAAACTGTGCTGTTTGTGTATTTACGTCAGCAAGATCTGTTCTATAAGCATATAAAGACTTGATCGCCTTTCTATATTCACTTTCAGCACTTGGCATTGCCCAACTTTTTGCGTCGATATTAAAACGAGGCTGGGCCGACTTTAGATGTTTGTTTTCTAGCGATTGTGATTGTGAGCGGCTTAATTCTTGGCGCATAACAAGTGAAAGGTCTCGCACCATTTCCAAAACACCAAATTCCCATGAAGGAATATTATCTAATAATACCGACGGTGGAATGGCATCGTTTGATAAATACCCACCAGGCTTATCAAGCAAGGTTTCAGCGACACGAATTAATGCGGTAGTGGTTGTGTAACCAACGACAGGGGTTACACCGGCAGCAGAGGCGTCATTAACAACTTCGGTTCGAATATCAATGGCATCAGGCTCAAAACTCCAAAATACACCCAATAAATAAAAACAAACGGTAATCGCGGCAATTACTGAAACGAATGTTTTTGTTGAAATGTTCATAATCATTTTTTCACCTCTGGTGGGAATCATAGTACGACTGCTTACTTACGACAAATCGATTCAACAAAACCGTTACATGCTTTAGGCATAAGTCTCTATAGCGCATTATTGTAATGGTTTCACTTGTATTAACAACCTTATTTTCTTAAACCTTTTAGCAAAAACCAAGCAAAGAAATGGCTGGTATTCACCTAAACTATGGGAATTATTTTCAAACGATAGTGTACAACTGTTTAAAGAACAATTATGGTTTACCGCAAATTAGCATTACATAGCATTACGAATATGAATAACTTTATACAAACCAGTGAGCATCAAGGCGTTTTTACCGTTACCTTAAACCGTTTAGATAAGAAAAATGCGCTCGACTCTTCAATGTATTTGCAATTGTGCGATGCTTTTAAACATGCCAGTAAAACATCTTCAGTTCGTTGTTTACTTATTCAGGGCGATAATACCTGCTTTTGTGCTGGTAACGACCTAAAAGATTTTATGGAAAACAGCGAAGACCTTGCTGCAATCAAGTTCACCGAAGTATTAGCTGCCTTTGACAAACCATTAATCGCCGCTGTTGCCGGTGCTGCCGTTGGTATTGGTACCACTTTATTGCTGCATTGCGATATGGTTATTGCCGCAGATAATAGTAAATTCAAATTACCATTTACCCAACTCGGTTTGTGTCCTGAAGCAGGCTCTAGTTTTTTGCTTACTCAACGTATTGGTTATAATAGAGCGTTTGAATTATTAGTTTTAGGTGGCCTTTTCAAAGCTGATAAAGCCTACGAATACGGCATTGTTAATCAGGTGACAACACCTGATGAACTTTTACCTTTAGCGCTAGATATCGCAAAAAGAATTGCGGCTTTACCTGTAGACTCGGTTGATACCAGTCGCCGACTTATTCGCGATGCGAACCAAAGCTTGCTGAAACAACATATGAGCATTGAAGCAGATGAATTTAGACGCTTGATGAATACAGAAGATTGCCAAAATATTTTAGCTAAGTTTTTCAATTAATCAGCAACGACTAAAAGTAAAACCATTCTTAATATCACACAGGCGACTGGCAAATGTTATGTCGCCTTTTAATCTTTTATAAACGCCGATAATCATTCTCGTTAATTAATGATTTCAATTACTGCTAATATTTTTTCTCTATACATGATGCGCTTTTGATGACTTATCTCTTGTCATTAGCCAGATAATAAAGGCAATGGCTAGAATTGGCCAAAAAACACCAACCATCACCATAGCAATGGAGCCACAGACAAGCATACCTATAAAAATAATCGAACCAAAAACACTTAAAACAATAGCAAGAGCCGCAACTACCAATGCCACAACAACCAAGGCTGAGAAACTAATGGCTTTTAAAGGTTCAATTAACGTATCTCCCATATAAACGTCTACATCTAACATTTCGATAACGCTTACACCTAATGCATAGGTTAAAAATAATGTTGCCAAAATGGCTAAAAATAGGGATTTGATAAACGTCATATGGCCTCCTTAATTAAACTCTATTTAAAATTTATTTAAACGGTCAGTTTTCCTTAAATACTCAATTAGCGATACTTACTATTTGGCATTAATACCGCAGCAACCACATAAGCAACTCCTGTTGCCACAGGAAAGGTAATCAAAGCAACAACCGATGCAATGCGTACTGCGATACGCGGTACTTCATAATGTTTTGCAATACCCGCACAAACACCTGATAGCTTTTTATTACGCATATCTTTTGCTAACGTTTTATTCACTGAATACTCTTGTTGATATCGCATTTTTTATTCCTCTACTTTTTTTCTACTAAATCAATAACGCTCTGTACACCTTGGAGTAAGGCCGCCACTGCAAAAAAAGACATTGCAGGGGCTAAACAAATAACAGCGGTAAACATCCATGATCCAATTGCCATTGCTCTTCCTTACCTTTTACTATTAACCATTAACAACATTTTTTTTCAGTGCTTCAAGCTCTTGCTCAATGCTGTCATCAGTTTCAAGGGCACTAATTTGACTACTCAAATCTTGGTTACTCGTTAAGTCATAAGCTTCTACCTGTGCTTCAACTTCATCAATTTTTTGCTGATAGCGTTCAAACTTACTGATCGCTTCATCGATGTTATGAACTACCGCTTTTTCTCGCACTTTTAATCGAACTTCGGCTGATTGTTGACGAAGCAAATAAGATTCTTGGCGGCGCTTAGCTTCAGAAAGTTTTTCTTGAAGTCGCTGGCTATCACCTTGAATACTTGCCATTAGTTCATCAACATGGCTTAACTCTTCACGTAACTGCTCAGCTTTATCAGCATTTTTATGCTTCTCAGTTAAGGCCGATTTAGCTAGATCTTCACGACCTTTAGTAACAGCCAATTCTGCTTTTTGTTGCCAATAGTCAACATTTTTTTCATATGTTGAAATTTGACGCTGTAATGTTTTTTTCTCCGCAATATGCTTAGCTGCTGTAGATCGCACTTCAACTAAAGTTTCTTCCATTTCTTGAATGATCAAACGGATCATTTTTTCTGGATGCTCGGCTTTATCTAACATGCCGTTGATGTTGGCATTAACGATGTCTGTGAAACGTGAAAACATACCCATAATGTGTACTCCTACTCTTCGTCTGCTTTAGTTACTTGTGTATTTTTAATCGTGTTTTTAGCAATTTCATTATTTTGTACTTTGTCATTTGTAAAAATAGTGGTTGCCGCCTCAATTGAAAATTCGTTAATTTCTTGTGAGATACTTTGTTTAAGCTCAGTACCTAATTCGCTCACAAGATACTGCCCTTGCGCTATTATCGTTTGACTGATTGCTTGCTCTAATGAAACAGCTTGTGCTGAAGCACCTGCGCTTAGCACTAAACCCGTAGTTAACGTTATTGCTAGCAATGCATTTTTATAAGATAATTTTTTCATAATCCTTCACCTTTTAACTATTTAACCAATTTTTGAAATCAAATGACTTCTTAATGATTTAGTTATTACAAGCTATGTGCCAAGATGAAGTTATTTTTTAATCACTTGAATAATAAGGACTTTATAAAAACAGATGAAAGCAAGGAAACTCAAGACATAATATGTCACGCGACATTTTGGTAATATTAACCAATGCCATGGTCAAATTAACCACAGGCAAATATGAATAAAGTCAAAAAAAGTAAGAATAGAAAATGGCAGCTAATTAACTGCCATATAAAACAATGGGAATAGAAAATATTAAGAATAAAAAATTGCAAAAAACTTGGGAAGTAGGGAAATTTGCTGCTCTAAGTATTTGAAGAAAATATCAAGACAATTATACCAAATTGATTAAGTCCTTTCCTATGACTACGGGAAGCTCTTTACGTGCGCCCCATTCACTCCATGAACCATCATAAACAGCAATATCATCAATATTGCATTGTGTGGCAGCAAGGGCAATAACACATGCTGTAACGCCTGAACCACAAGTTAAGACTAAGTGTTTATCTAATGCGTCTTGCGCTTTAAATAACTGCTTAAGCTCATTTGTTGGCCTCATCAAGCCATCATTTAACAACAAAGAAAAAGGTAAGCTTTGCGCACCAGGCATATGTCCACTACGAATTCCGGGCCTTGGCTCTAATACGTCACCTTGAAATCTTTCAGTGGAACGCGCATCTAATACACAATGGCTAGGCTTAGATAAAATCAGTGATACCTCTTTTGTTTGGCAAAAATAAGATTCAGCCATTTCACACTGGAAGCTTCCAGACGGAGTTCCTACCAATATAGTTTCAGCATAAGATGCTAGCGGTAAACCTTCTTTTATCCACTGAGGCAAACCGCCATTTAATACCGTAACATTTTTGTGTCCCATCGCTTTAAACATCCACCAGCCACGA
>PJEL010003770.1_pt1 | contig 12771 bp, 9 predicted proteins | sample 1853271 | NCBI WGS metagenome assembly PJEL01 (sample SAMN08108733, study PRJNA415343) | Invertebrate metagenome, whole genome shotgun sequencing project. | host: Globobulimina | place: Sweden: Gullmar Fjord | collected 2015-08 | reverse complement strand
GATCCACCACCAAGCGCTGCACCGGCAGTCCCTCGAGCTGATCGAGGATCTCCAGGCTCCACGCCGCGACGGGCTCAGCAGTGCGCACCCCGGCGAAATATCCGTCGTCGGGTAGAAGCAGAGGCCAGGCGCCAACGGGGATATCGTGGGCCTCGGCTTCGAGGACGAAGGTGCGCAGGACGTCCCAGTCGACCTCGTCCACGTGCAGGGCCACGTACAGCTCCACTTCGTGGTCGGCCAGGGTGGGCAAGGCCTCGGTCAGCGGGCCGAGGTCCGAGTCTTCGTACCACCATGCGACGCGCTGGGCCGGAGGCTGGGCGGGCGGAGGCTCGGAGGGCTCGCTGCTGGTGCACGCCGCTGCGAACAAGACGAACGGGATCCATCGTCCTGTCGCTAGGCTCCTCTTCAGTGCTTCTGCATTCATCAGCGCATCTGCTCCTGGGTCGACCGACACAAAGCGGCTTCCTCACCCTCGAATAGTGGGCAGACCTCTTTGAGGATGGTGCGGGCGGTGGCCCGTCGTCCGGCGTTGAAGAGGTTGACCGCTGCATCGTGTCGCGCGCCATGGGAGGGCCGCTCGGTGAGGGCTACCGCTGCCAGGTCCTTCCAGCGGCGCAGCTTGGCAAGGGCCAGCATTCGGAGGTCGGCGGCTGTCTGCAGCATCGGGCCCTCCGTCACGTTGGCGGCGTCGATGAGGGCGAGGGCCTTGAGCGCCTGGTCATCCTCGTTGAGCGCGACGACCCCGACAAGAGCTACCTCGGGCTTGTAGTCTGCGACCCGATCGACGAGCGCGTTGACGCCATCGATGTTCGTGGTTGCGCCGGCACAGAGGAACGCGGCAACGGCCATGTCGTCGCTGAAGGGCGCTTCCATGCGGAGCACGTCGCCAAAAGCCGCTTCGCAAGGCCGTTCATTGCCGGATGCTTTGTATCGTGACGCGAGCTGGAGACGGTATTGCCAGCTCGGGCCGGGGTCGGGCGCAAGATCGATGCCGAGCCAGTCGGGGCGCTCTTGTTTGATCCGGGCCGTCGGAGTGGTGAAACCATCGACGGTCGCGGCGAGTCCTGCTTGCACGTCTCTGGCGGCTGGATGGGGCGAATTGGTGATAGCGATCAGGAGCATGTGCGGTGTTGCAACCCAATACTCGTTGTACTGTCGCCCGCTGGTCGACCGGAGCCGCATCCAGTAGGTGCCCTCCACGTCTTCCCGCCGCTCCAGCTTGCGGAGCGTCTTCGAGGAGAGGAACACGATCGCTCCTCCAGTCTCCAGGAGGACCTGAACGCCATAGTCGGACCAGCCTGCATTCGTTTGCCGCCTTTGCTGCATTAGATCGACAGAGGCCCCCGGATCGCGGAACAGCATGGCCACGACCAGGGACTTGCCCAGCGCGCCTCGACTGGACCACGTCAGGCCCGCTTCGGTCTCCGGAAGCGCGAGCAGGACCCCGGACTGGCCGGTGAGCATCGGCGTCAGCGCAAAGGTGGGTGAGATCGGCGAGCCTTCCCCGAGGTTGCCGTCGGTCAGGAAGCGAGCCAGTGCTTGCAGGCGTTCCGGCTCGTCCCACCCGGGTGTGAGGAGGGGTTCGACGGTCTCGACTATGGCGGTCCACTCTGGACTTGGGGCCACGAGCGCCGCCCACAGCGCCTCGTTGCCCAAGCCGCGTAGCTGCTCCGCGAGTAGCTGTCCCCACGCGTATTCGGCCTGGGAGTCCGCGGCGGTCACGCTCGATGGAACGTCTGCCATCATGGCCGCATCCATGGCGGCGGAGATCGCCTTTCCCTCCTTCTCGAGGCAGAGCTCCTGGCCGATCAGCGTCGCGTGACCTTCGATGAGCGCCGAGTGGCCTCGCGTCGCGCCTTCGCTGGTGTTGGCGAGGGGCTGGAGACCGTATTGATGCTGGAGGGCGTGGACCAGCTCGTGGCGAACCGCGCAGCGAACGACAGGCGTGAGGGCGTCGGACTCGAGCCGGAGATCGTAGAACAGCTCCTCGAACGACTCTTTGATCAGGTAGATCCCTTCGGATGAGGGGATATAGATGGCCACCGCGTGCTCGAGGACCTTGTCTATTCTCGGCATATTCGGCTTGTGTTCCGAGGTCCGGGGCACCAGCCGAGGAGCGGGCTGCGCCATGAGCTCGCGGGCCTCGTCCCTGGTCAGGATCCCGCTGTCGGGCCGGGAGACCAGTTTTCGGCCCGCTTTCTCTTCGACCTCTGGCGCCAGCTCGACCACCATTCGCCGGAGGTCGTTCTGGTTCACTCCCGCGTTCGCCGGCACTGCCCAGGTCAGGAGGCCGATAATTGCCACGGTCCTCATCATGCCGGGAACCCTCAGTGAACGCAGCCTACCCCGGTGCAGTGGCGGTCCTGAGTCATTCCGTACCAATTTGTAGCGATTCTGCGTTCGCAATCGTGGATACGATGCCGAGGTCTCGAAGGGATGTGCCCTCAAACACAGAGCAGACCTCGACAAATCATGTGGGGTCTGGTTCGGCTGGTCAGTCCTTCGCGACTTGCTTGGCGCACCTGCGCCTCAACATCGGAGAGAACCATGACACTGTCCTGCAAACCAATCGGCAAGCAGATTGCCTTCGCTATCTTGATCGGCGTCCCCGCTGGCGCGAGCGCCCAGGATCTGGACGGAGTGCCTACCTGGCTGACCTGTGTCCCGGGCTCGTGTTTCCAGGCCGAGTCCTATTTTGGTGCAGCGCTCAGTGACGCGAGCATGGCCAGGAGCGAGGCGGCCAGTGGTTGCGCGGTTTTTGGTCCATCCGATCCGCTCTGCGTCGCCGAGGACCACTACGGAGACTGCGCGGCCGATACCTATTTGGCACTGCAGTACATCGACACAGCGCAGAGTCGACACTCCGGCGCCGCCTTCACTGCGGCTTCGATCGGCTTTTCCGCCTACCAGTGGTGCGAGGCCGGCTACGAGATCTCCGAGTACATGTGTCAGGTGTATGGAGATTTGTACAGCTGCAACTCGGAGTGGTACGCCTTCTGGGCACTGTGGGAGCTCGAGGGTGCAATCGATCTCGCCTTGCAGTGTACCGACGACTTCACACCCGCCTGTGACCTAGACACCTAGGCAGGACTGTGATGGGACTGGCTCAGCGACTGCGTTGTTGGGCCCTGTCGGCCACCGAGTGGATGCGCTTCCGCTGGCGGCTTATCCTTCCGTATGACCGATCAAAGCCTGCATCTGGGAGCGTGTCACATCGACCTGGATACCGGGCGGGTGGGCTTGCATGGCGGATCTGGCCGGCTCACTACCCTCGAGCGAGCGCTGCTCGTCTACCTGTACGAGCGCTCCGGAGAGGTGGTGGGCAAGGATGCGCTGCTCACTGAGGTGTGGGGGTATGGCTCGGGCGCCCAGACCCGGGCGGTCGACGCGACGGTGAACCGGTTGCGGGCCAAGATCGAGCTCGATCCCTCCCAGCCCGAGCACCTCCTGACGGTCTGGGGCACGGGCTACCGTCTCGTCGAGGGGGTCAAGCCGACGGGGGATCCACCCGTGACTCGCCGCGAGGCCGCGTCGCGCACCAACCTGTCTGCTCGACCGAGCTCGTTTGTCGGCCGCGAGGAGCAACTCGACGCGATCTCCTCGGCCTTCGAAGGAGGTGGACGGCTCGTCGGCTTGATCGGCAGCGGCGGCACCGGAAAGACGCGCCTCGCGGAGCGATATGGGATGCTCGAGATGGAGCGTTACCCCGGCGGAGTGTGGTTCTGCGATCTGGTGCAGGCAAGTACTCCCGACGGGATCACCGGGGCCGTTGGGGCCGGTCTGGGCGCCTCTTTGACGGGCGATGATCCGGTGCGACAGCTCGGCGCCGTCATCGCGGGACGCGGCAAGGTGCTGGTGATCCTGGACAACTTCGAGCAGGTCGCCGTCTTTGCGGACCAGACCCTGGGCGTCTGGATGGCAGCGGCGCCGGACGCCCACTTCCTCGTGACGAGCCGCGCGTTCCTCAGGATCGAGGGAGAGCGAGTCGTCGAGGTCGGAGCGCTGACAACCACCGACGCGGTCGCCTTGTTCATGGATCGTGCGGAGTCGGCAAGACCGGGGTTTGCGGTTGGCGACGACCACACCATCCCGGAGATCGTGGACCGACTGGAGGGTCTGGCCCTGGCGATCGAGCTGGCGGCGGCACGAGTGGCCGCGCTCTCACCCGCCGATGTGCTCGAGAGGCTCTCGGAGAAGTTCCGGGTCCTCAGCGATCGTCGCCCTCTCCGGGATCCGCGTCAGGCAACCCTTCGAGGTGCCATCGACTGGTCCTGGGATCTATTGGCGCCCTGGGAGCAAGCGGCGCTGGCGCAATGCAGCGTCTTTCGCGGAGGATTTGTCCTGAGGTCCATGGAGGAGGTCGTCGATCTGGCCCCTTGGCCGGACGCCCCGTGGGCCCTCGACGTGATTCAGTCGCTGGTGGACCAGAGCCTCCTGCGGGTCGTCGAGCCCGTGCCCGGTGAGGTTCGCTACACGCTCTACGAGATGATCCGCGAGTACGCCGCGGAGAAGCTCGATCACCAACTCCCCGTCGGTGTCGATCCGACCGCCACTCGCACGCGGCATGCGGCGTTCTATGCCCAACTCGGCACCGAGTCTTCGCTGGCCGCCCTGAACACCGTGGACGGAGTGCGAACCAGGCGACTTGTCGCGCGGGAGCTAGACAACCTGGTCGCGGCCGTGGACTGGGCGGTCCGCGCCGAGCTGTCGATTGGGGCGGCCTCTTGCCTGGCCGCCGTCGCCGTCCTCGATCTGCGCGGACCCCTCGACGCATCCATCGAGCTGGTCAGCCGCGCTCTGGGCATTCCCGATCTGACGATGGGGGAGCGGGCACGCCTGCAGGCCACGAGAGCGACCACCTGGCGGCTGGTTGGTCAGTGTGAACGCGCGTTCTATGCGTTCCAGCTGCTCTACGAGGAGGCCGTCCAAGCCGGTGACCGTCGCCAGGAGGGCCACGCTCTGGGCAATCTTGGCCTGCTGCACTGGGATGTCGGGCGGATGGAGGAGGCGCGCGAGTGCCTCGACAACGCTCTTGTCGTGCTGCGAGAGGTGGAAGACCCCGAGGCCCGTGCGGCTGTCCTGGGGAATCTCGGTGGGCTGCATCGTGAGCAGGGGCGGAGCTCGTTGTCCCAGGAGTGCTACGAGGCGGCCTTGGTCGACTACCGCCTGTCGGGCCACTGTCTCGGACAGGCGACGATTCTCGGCGGACTGGGATTGTTGAGGTGGGACCAGGGCCAATCCACCGGGGCGCAGCGTTGTTTCGAGGACGCGCTGGTTTTCCTTCGACCTGGGCCGTACCGTGCGGCGGCCGCCAAGCTGCTCAACAACCTCGCCGGCTTGCTGCAGGAGCGAGGCGAGCTGCAGGAAGCGCAGCGCCACTACCAGGACGCCCTCGCCGCATTCCGAGAGGTGGGGAATCGGCGATCAGCCGGTATCATCCTGGGCAACCTCGGCCAGGTTCATCAGCACCAGGGTCGTTCCTCCGAGGCGCGTGCCTGCTACGAGGATGCGCTCTTGATCCAGCGCGAGGTGGGCAATCGTCGCTCCGAGGGCATCCTGCTCGGCGGTCTGGGCATCAGCCACCAAGCTGCTGGACGCCTCGCCGAGGCCCACTTGTGTTTCGACGCCGCACTGGCGATCCATCAGGAAGTAGGGAACCTCAGATATGAGGGGTTCGTCCGGGCTCATTTCGGCGACCTGTTCCTCGAGTCCGAGCGGTGGGAGGAGGCGAGAGCGCAGTACGAAGCTGCGGCCTTGCTGGGGCAACGGGGCGGCTGGAGAGTGGTCGAGGGAACTGCGCTCGGTGGGCTCGGCCAGGTCTACGGCGCCCTGGGGGATGCGGACACGGCACACCGCCTCCTGGATCGGGCCGAAGTGCTGCTCCGCGGGGCCGAACACCGGATCGCCGTCGGCCTTCTCCTCTGTCGTCGCGCCCACGTCGAGTACCAGACTGGACGCTCCGCGGCGGCGAGGAGTGTGCTGGCAACGGCCGTCGCGCTCGCACAAAGCATCGGCGCTGGACGCCACTCCGAGCTCGGTCGCGCGATCAGCGGTGTCGAGGGGTCTGCGGTCGGTGCACCGGGACTGCGTCGGGGCTAGGTCGTTGGCCCGGCGAACGGACTCTCAGTGTCTGGTGGGCCTGGTGGTGAGCCGGGGACGTCACGTCGATACTCGCGAACGGCGTGCCAACCGACGTACGCTCCCGCGAGCAACAGCAGGCTGACCGCACCTTCCATGCGACCTTGGTGCGCCACGCCAGCCAAGGCCGTGCGGAAAACCAGCAGCAGCGCCCCGGCGTACAGCGCCCAGTGTTTCCGAGCGCCGATGGCCAAGCCGAGGACGCCAAACGCCACCATGAAGAAGGCGACGGGGAGCGCATCCTCTCTCTCCATGGTTCGCAGCCCCACTCCGTGCCAGACGCCCAGAATCATCAGTACGACGCCGGGACCGTAGGCCCAATGCCTTGTTGCGCGGTCTGCCACTCGACACTCCTTGATGCTGTCTACAGTTGCCGGTCAAGTCTCTCGTCTGGCACCCATGACCCGTAGGGCCAAGAACATCAACAGCCAGGCGGATAGCCCTGTGGCCGGCGCCGTGCTCTGACAGCCGCATCCGCCCTTGTCGCCGTCAGCGTTGGGGTCGCTGGTTGGATCGGTGTCCGTCGTGTCGGTAGGGTCGGTCGTATCGGTTGGTGTCGTGGTCGCACCGTCGCTGCAGGTCGGAGGTAGATCGCCTATTCCGGGCGGGCGGGGCCCATAGACCGGAGGTGGGCAGTCGAAGTCCAGAGCGCCCAGATCGGGGGCGGCGCCGGTGAAGTCGTCGTTGACCCCTGGGATCCTCGCGGCTGCATCCACGGCCAGGGAGTCCTGCTTCAGCTCGATCGTATAGGCGGTGTTGTTGAGGGTGTAGTCCGGCGGAGGCACCACATCATCGAGGAAGTTCGACGCGGTCAGGGCGACGCCGGTAGCCCCGAAAGTGCCCTCGGCCTGCATCGCGTAGAAGTCGGTCCAGTCACCGGCGTCGTCGAAGTCGAAGCGGGCATCCGGCGGATACCAGCCGTTGTTGTCGAACACACCCTGGTCGATGCCGCCGGACCAGCTCACCGCGCGGCCATCGTCGGGGCTGTCGGGACCGATGAAGATGTTGCCGCGAACGTCGAAGTTGTGGCTCGTGCTGCTGTCGGAGAGCTTGAGCGCGTACTCGGGATGCAGGACCGTGTTGTGCCAGACTGCGATCCCGCTCGTCTCTTCGTTCAGGCCCAGAGCGTGGAACTTGAAGGGCTCGTGCACGACGTTGTAGACGACGTTGCGGATGGCATATGCGGGGCCGCCGCGAACGGGCTGGAAGCTGATTGGCGCGTAGCTGTTCGTGAAGCGATTGCGCAGGGCTCGGATGTTGCCTTCGCCCCCGTCGAACTCCAGGGCGTTGTCGTAGCTGTTGATGACGTCGTTGCCATAGAAGTCGACCGCTCGACCGCCGTCCTGGCCCATCTTGATCGCGTCGCCGAAGCCGGTGAGCCGGTTGTGACAGATCACATGCCCCGATCCCATCACCAGGATGCCGTCGACATTTGCGAACTGGCCGCCGTCGTCGGTGTAGACGTGGGGCCAGACCAGCGGACCGATGAGCGTGTTGTCGCAGATCGTGAAGCTCTCTTGATCCTCATTGGAGCCAAATCCCAGGGTCACGTCGGTCACGGTCACCCGGCGGACCACATTGCCGATGGAAGCTCGACCTTGCCAGCGCAGTGCCCGGTTGGCATCGGTCAGCGTCAGCTCCTCGATGTGCACGTAGCTGCCGTAGATCTCGATGACGTTGCAGGATGGACACCCGCCGCCGTTGAGGGCGGTCTGTGCCCCTTGTCCGCGGATCACGATGGGATTGCCGGCAACCCCCGATGGGTAGATCGCAAACGGACCGTCGTAGTCACCGTCCGCCAGCTGGATGATGTCGCCCGGTGCGGCGGCGCCCAACGCGCTGTTCAGGTCCCCCGTGGTCGCCACGTCAACGATGTTCGGCGATGGCGGATCTCCAGGAACCTCGCGGGTATCTGCGAACACGACCTCGGTGACGTCGGCGCCGTCGGGGTCGGTGGCGTGCAGCTCGAGCTCCCAGGTCGTTCCCGGCTCCAGATCGAACACGCTTCCGGCGAACTGCTCGGGCACGGTCCAGCCGCGCACGGTCTCCGGGTGGACGCGGAAGAGCGGCGGTCCGTCCTTCCAGTCCGTCGTTCCGTCCTCGCGATAGCGCACGGTCACACTGGCATCGCGGTCGATGTCTCCGGAGATGAACCACTGGACCCCGACCGCGGTGAGCGTCTGTGGGTCCACCGAGACGGTCTCGGGAACGAGGTTGTCCTGAGCGAGGGCGACACAAGCGAGGAGGAAGAGCATGGCGTAGTTTATACCTTCTGCTTCTGACGCCCGTTGACGCGGCAACCGAGGAAAAACCATGGCCCTTGCTGGTGCGAGTCGAGGGGCACGGCCCGCAATGGGAGCTGAGCTGGACACGCGGCGCCTGGCCAGAGCGCGCCCACGAGGTCTGGGAGCGCACACTCACCCAGAAGCTGACCATCGAGGTGGATTGATCACAGCTGGGGCGTCTGCTCGGGTGTCGCCGGGACCGGCACGCGGTGACCGGAGAGTGAGAGACCTCCGTTGGTGAGGCGCTGCACGTCTCCGTCGAAGTCGCGTAGATCCTCGAGGATCTCACCCACATCGCCGACATCTACGGACTGGCCGGCCACATAGGTGCGGATGATCATCAGCACCAGGGGGCGCAGGGGCCGCGGTACCGGCATCTCGACGATCAGACGGTTCAGGTCCTCGAGGCGGCAGCCCCGGTCGATCTCGGTGAGGAACAGGAATCCGCCGGGCTTGAGGCAGCGCACGCACTCGGACACCCCCTTGGCTTGCTGGGGCCAGTGCTTCAGGCAGCCGATGCTGATGACCATGTCAAAGGTCTCCGAGTCGAAGGGCAGGGACTCGGCCGAGGCCACCCGGAAGTTCAGCTGATCGTGGTCGGCAAATCGCCGCTGGGCGCGCCCGATCTGCTCGGGAGACAGGTCCACACACTCGATGGACACGTCGCTACGGCAGGCGGCCAGCGCCGCTGCGATCTGTCCGCCGCCGCACCCCACATCGAGCACGCGAGCACCGGTGGGAAGCCGCGCGCTCAGGCCGTCGCGGAACTCCGAGAAGAGGGCCAGCATTCCCGGCGCCACGAAACGATCGTAGCTCCAGGATTCCATCAGAGAATAGGGCCTCGTGATCTCCCTGAGCATGGAGAGCGCCATGATGAGCTCCTGGGTGCGGTATGGATGTCGCCACGACGATCATGGTTCACGATCGTGGCGATTGTCCAGCGCCGCTGGGCGAGGGGCCGATGGCATACTGCGGCCCGGATGGGAATCTGAGTTGGAGCCGAGCCACGTCGACGAAGAGCACGCGATAGCCCAACGCGCCTTCGCCGAGGGAGATCTCGCGCACGCCGCGACCCACATCGCCAACGCCATCGGCGCCCACCCGGGCAACGCCGGCTACCTCGACACACTCGAACGCATCCTGGATTCCGCCGAAGACCAGGACACTCTCTTTCCAACAAAGCCGCCGTTGTCCGTGGGCCAGGCCGCCTGCCGAGCCTATGCTCTGGGCCGTTCCGGGGACGTGGCCGCCGCCATACCGATCCTGGCCCGCGTGATCATTGCGGAGCCGGACGCTGGGTTGCTTGACTGGGCCGAGTCCTGGCTCGACGAGGAGGTCTCGACGACCGGGATCGGTGGAATGACCTGCTCCCCGTGATGGAGTTGTTGCGGGACAATCGACCGCGTCCCGGGTACTGCTGCTACGACACCGCGCTGGCCGAAGTCGCCAATCGCCTGCAGCTCCACCTGATTGAGCTGCACGGCCCCGAGGTGAGCCAGGAGCCGGAACCGGTCGAGGCACCGGTGCCTGCATCTGTGCAGCATGTGGAGTGGCCCGTCGAGTGGATTGTAGGTGCGGGCATTCTCGCCCTGGGTGCGCTTCTGCTGATCTGGGTGACGTTCTAGCGGGACGCCGTGCCGCCGTCCTACATGATCTGGATGGCGATGCGGTCGTGCGCCGTCTCCTATCGAGTAGCTGGCGCGCGTCACCGACGTGAAGCGCGCCACCCCCTGTCGCCATTTTCGATCGGTGCCTCGACCCGAGATCGGTAGACGAGCACATCGGGCCACAGGCGCTGCGTGAGCGGCTCCGCGTGACTGCGCCGCTACAGAGACGAGGTTGAACCGGTCGAAGCGGTCGGGATTCTCCCACGGAACGGGACCTATACTGGGGACAGGCCTCGCGTTGGGCCAAGGAGGTTTGTCGTGACCGTTTCGCTCTGGATGATGTGGGTTGGCGTTTCGATGGCGAGCGAGGGGTATTGGAGTCCGGGGCAGATCCAGGAGCTCGGACCGATGCTCGAGGAGACGGGTATCACCATTCCAGCGGATCAACTTGGCGATCTGCAGACCGGACCGCTGGCGGCTGTAGTCCAGCTGGAGGGGTGTACCGGTGCGTTTGTGTCCGATGCGGGACTCGTGGCTACGGCGTACCACTGTGTTGCCGACGCACTTCAGCACGCCTCCGCGCCGGGGGAAAACCTGTTCGAGACTGGGTATCACGCGAGGAACCCCGGCGAAGAGCGGTATGCCGGTCCAAACGCGAGTGCGCGCATCACCGTCGATATCCGGGATGTCACCCAGCCGGTCCGGTCGGGCACCAACCGGCTGATAGGGGCAGCTCTAGCGTGGAAGATGCAGGACAACAGCCGCTCCCTCGTCGCTCGCTGCGAGGGCAAGCCGGGCGTTCGCTGCGTGGTGAAGGCGGTCGACCAGGGCAACCGATTCGAGCTGATCACCCAGCTCGAGTTCGACGATCTGCGGCTGGTGTACGCGCCTCCCCGCGGTGTCGGCTACTTTGGGGGCGACCAGGACAACTGGCAGTGGCCTCGACACTCCGGCGATTTTGCCTTCCTGCGGGTGTACGGCTCGTCGAATGGGCCGAGCGAATATAGCCCTGAGAATGAGCCCTACCATCCACCTACGCATCTGACCACAGCGTCGGGTCTCGCAGAGGGCGACGCGATCATGGTGCTCGGGTATCCGGCCGAGAGCAACCGATGGCTCGCCGCCGCCGAGCTTCAATACGCCCAGGAGGACCGCTATCCCTCCTCCCTGAACTTCAACCGTGAACTCCTGGACATACTGGAGGCCAACTCCAAGATAGATGCCGATCTCAGCGCGAAACTGGCGCCGCGAATGCTGGGTATCAACAATGTCGTGCAGTACTTGCAGGGCAACCTCCATGCCTTCGAGCGAATGGGTGCTGCGGAGCGCAAGTGGGCTATCGAGCGCGACCTCACCGAGTGGATCGCCGCCGATGAGAGCAGGTTGGAGCGGTATGCTGGCACAGTGGAGACCACCCATCGGCTCGTCGCCGAGCAGGCCGCGCTCCTGCAGAGAGATCGACTCGTCGACCACCTGATCGACGAGAGTCACATCCTGGACACCGCGGTGACGCTGTACCGGCTCGCGGTGGAGGCTGGCAAGCCGGACGCCCGGCGTAGTCAGGGCTACCAGGAGCGCGACATGGACGAGCTCTCGCGGCGCATGCAGACCGAGGATCCCGGGTACGACTGGCGTGTGGATCGGGACGTGCTTCGCGCCTTCCTGCTTCACACCCAGGAGCTGCCGAAGGGACTGCGCATCACCGAACTCGACCGCTGGTTCGCCGGCTTGCCCGAAGCCGATACCGTCGAAGCCGCCCTGGACAAGCGGCTGGTCCATCTGTACGCCGGTGGCAGCTGGCTGTCCGATCCACTCCTACGAACCGGCTATCTCGGAAAGTCCGTTAGACAGCTGGACGAGGCAAACGTACTCTTCTTTGGCCTCGCAGAGGCGCTGGTTCCCTATCTGGAACGTCGAGAAGTGCGGGATCGGCGCAGGACGGCTGAGTGGGATGCGATTCGCCCCACATACATCGCCGCGGTGCAGGAGTTCTCCACTTCGCTCCAAGACGATGGGCCGGCGTACTCCGACGCCAATGGCAGCTTGCGACTGGGCTTTGGCCAGGTGCGCGGCTACGAGCCGGAGGACGGCCTCGTCGCCTCCCACACCACCCTGGTCTCCGGCATGAGCGCCAAGATCGGCGATGCTCCTTATGATGTACCGAGCGCTGCAGCCGAGCAGATCCACCGCGGTGGTGAGGGGCCCTACTTCAACGAGGCGATTGGTGGCGTGCCGGTGAACTTCCTCTCCACCATCGATGCCACGCTGGGCCACTCGGGAGCACCCACCTTGAACGCCAGCGGGGAGTGGGTTGGCGTGCTCTTTGACGGCACCCAGGAGTCCATGGCGACCGACTGGATCTTCGATGTCGAGTTCATGCGGACCATCCACACCGACTCGGCCTTCATCTTCTGGTATTTGGACGAGGTGGCCGATGCCGACGAGTTGCTCATCGAGCTGGGTCAGACTCCCGACGTTGGACCGGTAGCCGCTCCGTAGCGCTGTCTCCAATTGTATGGGAAGCGCTGGCGCTTTCCCCTCGGCTTCGCCTCACCCCTTCCGCCCGTCGGCCGCCACCAGCTTCGCGTCGCGTCGACGTCCCGGAGGGTCGGCCCGGGCGAAAAGGCGGGTGTTGCGGCGGATCATGGGTGCAGACGCAGGACTTGACCGGCAACTGGAGAGGTCAAGTCCGGAGTCAAACCCATGGGCTGTGAGCTGTCGTACATATTCCCCAGGTTTCG
>PJEL010003769.1_pt1 | contig 12772 bp, 9 predicted proteins | sample 1853271 | NCBI WGS metagenome assembly PJEL01 (sample SAMN08108733, study PRJNA415343) | Invertebrate metagenome, whole genome shotgun sequencing project. | host: Globobulimina | place: Sweden: Gullmar Fjord | collected 2015-08 | reverse complement strand
CGGCGACTACGCCAAGGGAGAGCATCTAACGTCCAAGTCAAGACTTTTACACGATAGAACAATTTCTGAAGTATCCTAGAGACCCACGAACGGAGAGTATACCCTGCATATCATGCCAGTATGAGCCACCAAGATATTGACGATACAATTTTAAGTTTCGGCGAATTAACATCCACTGGGGAAATTCAAACGTCCTTTCCCTCGGAGCCCGTCACGGTGATGGGTTTCAGCTCCTAGATTGGAAAAGTTCAACCGGCCCACCAGACTCGTCACAATTCATACAGTGGCCAACCAATGGTTTTAATATAAAGGAGAATTACAGCAAAATACGTCTATACTATCCTGCAACGACCGTGCAATTAACTGCTGGAGGCTTGAGGACAGGTGTCCCATATGTCTCTTGAATTGGACCAACTGTTGAACGAGAAGCCAAGGAAGGACAAAATTCCATATGGAGACCCAAACACGCCAGGACTTGCTACATTATTTCTAGTTGATACAATAAATTGATTTCGTGAGTACTAAGCACTGACGGAGTCGTCGGGTGGCCGACTGGTGTGCCGAAGACGACCCCGATGCTGTCATTACACGGTGGCCGGGGAAAACAACATCTACTGAAGAACAGGGCATGTAGCGCCCACCACTTTTATTTATAATTCAGAGGGAAGATACAATTGTTGATAGAGATGGATTTGATGGTGATCGACCAAAGGTCCTCTGCTTTCAGCGTTGGCAGCACATGTCAACGAGATACCAAGACGTCGAAAATATAAGGTTGTGCGTGGCATTGACTGCTGTTACGATCCAAATAAATTGATAAGTCAAATGAAAGACGCTTAAAAGCATTGGATCAAGTCACACTGGCTCGCAACGAGGATTGCATTCCCAGAGGTCTACTGATCTTAAGCAGTTGTTGGAAGTTCCAAATGGGGGAAGTTTGGCAATGTCAGCTCCAACAGAAAAGTTAGAAAAGTGTCTCACCATATCGACACACCAGTCAGACAGATTTGTTTGGAGTGATACTGCCCCGTTAAACATGGAGGACATGTCTACAACGTGCGAGGTGTCAAACCTTGAGACAAAGCCACCAAATGATGAGGCATCTTGAAACATGCTGCTCATATCCTGAACTTTGAATGTGTTCCATGATGCATACATGTTTGACAGTCTTTGCAGAGATGTTGCATTGCGGAACATGTTGCTCATATCCCTGACCTCATCTGTGTTCCACCTCCCGACATCCTGATCAAATGAAACTGCGTTGTAAAACATACTTTTCATATCGACAACATTGAAAGTATACCAGTATTCAATATTTTGATCAAACGATGATGCACCTGCAAACATATATCCCATGAAGATGACCCGATGAGTGTCCCAATTCCCAATAGACTGATTGAATGAGGATGCTCCATCAAACATATGCCCCATGTCTCTGACCTGGCTTGTGTTCCAGTCCCCAATGGACTGATTGAATGAGGATGCTCCTGAAAACATGTAGCTCATATCTGAGACCTGGCTTGTGTTCCAATTGGCAATACTGCTGTTAAATGATGAGGCATTTTGGAACATAGAATTCATGTCCACGACGCTTTGCGTATCCCAATCTGACATGGGTTTATCATACGTTGAAGCAAGCCGAAACATTGAATTCATATCTTGCACTTGGCTGGTATTCCAATCACCAATGTCCTGATTGAATGCTGAAGCCCCGTGGAACATTGAATGCATATATTGTACTTGGCTGGTATTCCAATCACCAATGTCCTGATTGAATGATGAAGCCCCGTGGAACATTGAACGCATACTTTCTATTTGACTCGTATCCCAGTCTCCAATTGGCTGATTGAATGAGGTTGCCCCTGCAAACATCTCCCCCATTGTAGTTACCTGGCCTGTTTCCCAGTTATTTATTGGTTGATTGAATGCCGATGCGAGAAGAAACATGGATTGCATACTTGTTACTCGACTTGTATTCCACTCTCCAATAGGTTGATTGAAAGAAGAGGCCCCTCCAAACATGCCTCCCATGTTGGTAACCTGGCTTGTGTCCCAATTGTTCAGAGGCTGGTTGAAAGAGGAAGCTCTGTAGAACATTTGATTCATTGTATCAACCCGGCTCACATCCCAATTGTTTATTGGCTGGTCGAAAGCACGAGCCAATTCAAACATACTGTTCATCGTCACCACGTTGCTGGTATTCCAACTTCCTATGGGTTTGTTGAAAGAGCGTGCCATGTCAAACATGCCACTCATGTCGGTTACTTGACTGGTGTTCCATTCCCCTATGTCCTGATTGAATTCCCATGCTTTCGTAAACATTAATCCCATAGTAATGACATTACTTGTATCCCACGACCCTATTGGTTGATTGAAGTCCGTTTTGAAAAACATTCTAGACATATCAATGACATCACTCGTGTCCCATGTTGAAATATCTTCATTGAACATTAAAGTAATCCCCGTATCCAACATTGAATAAGATACTGAATACTCCAGTCCAGAAAACATCCTCGCGGTACTGTTTATCGAACTGGTACAGGTTGTGGAAAGCAGTGGCCACACAGTTTCGTTTTTAACCCCTTCTCGGATTATATCCCTAATCTCTTTCTCACTCCTCTTGGTGTACTCAACTCCTTTAACGATACCCTTGCTACCAACTGGAGCCATTGGGCATCTTACAGTAACTCCATTCTCTGCCAGGTAAAAAAGTTGGCCGTTTTGTTCTTCAGCACAGACCAACACCAGCAAGAGAAGCAGGAATACAGTAATGATCCAGCCCGTCACTCTGCTGCTGTCCATGATGTTCTACACTTTACACAATACCCTCTTTGCTCCTTTTCAAAATATTCTATATGTATGATTATTTAAAAAATGTTTTTACACAAAAGTATCCTACAGCCATCCATTTGTGGGACGGAGCGATGAATATTCTGCGTGTGTTGAATATTCCACGTGGCACCCACATACGTGGAGATGTCTGAATGTTGATGAACCATTCTCGTGGAAGGGCTCCTCTCATGATGATTGTAGCATACTTTGATGGATATCGGTGAATGGCATCTCCCATCGTGCAGGAATGCATCAGAATCCTGCGTTTGGAGTGTGCAATATTATTGGCGTTTTATGCCACGTGGCATTTGGTTTTGCAAAACCAAATGCCACGTGTCTCACAAGGTGTCACAGTACAAGGTGTCAGCAATAGGTGTGCCTGACAACAACTTGAAAATAATAAATACAAATAATTCTCTATCACTAGAATCCTCTTGATAAATCAGATTCTGATACAAGGAGATCATTTTTCCCTTTTTCACGACTATCTCCACGCTCAAATTTGTGCTCTAGCATTGTAGCAGATGATGTCAGACTAGCACTCTTTTGGGGCATACCAGACCAATCCCCATTCCTATTCTTATATGTCCGGACAATGATGACAATGACAATTCCTCCCACCATGGCAGCAGCTATGAGAACCCAGAGTCCATACACTTGAGTAAAGTTTATTTGTCCAATCTCATCACCCTTGATTCCCTGGTTCAGGCATGGACTGTTAAGCAAGAGGAATCTATCACCCAGGCCCTTAATGGTGCCGTCTTCAATCAATCTAAGAATGTTCAAGCTGAACGCATCCACAATATCCGGATCCGTTCTGGAATTGAATGCCAACCCATAATCAAAAGGTTCAATAGTGTCTGGAAGGATTCTGAGTCGACACTCTGGCCATGTTGCCACGAGATATTGTGCAACTTCTGTATCATACAAAAATGCTGCCAAACTCCCCATAGCCACCTGTCCAGCCTCCTTGGTGAGATCATCCCTTGTTGAAAGCTGAGCTACCATTGTTTTCAATCCATATCCTTCCAAAATCCTCTGCTGATATGCTTCGACAGTTGACACTGCATAGCCCTGAAGATCAAAAATGGAATTGACAGCACTAAAACTCTTCAAGGTGAGAAAGGCAGCTAAATTGGCGGTATAGGATGCACTCAAGATCAATGCTACAAATGCCAATACAATCACCAAGAGTCGTGCACTCAACATGGAGACACTCATTGTTTCCCCCTGGATCATCACCCACAAGGTTCTCCATGTTGCCTCCATATACCCAAACAACGAGTCATGCAAGGAGACCCTCTTCTTGATGCTGAGAACTTCCAAATAGTACACTACTACCGGCAGGAAAATGACTGTCAATCCAATTGCTAGCCACAGTGACCACGTGAAAGGTTTTGTCCACGCCCAGCCATCCGTGGACTTTGGTGTGCTTTGCGTAATGACCCCAATGCTCCCAGACCAGTATGGATATGCCCACACAACACCCATCGCGGTACGCTCTGACGTGATTGTTATTGATGCTATAAATGCATCACAGCTCCCATTTACTGGTATAATATCCTTTTCAAGGGTCTCTAGGGTTCCTTGTTGCAGACACTCGAAACGATAATCTGTCCCCTCTTTCCAGTTGAAACTGTCCTGTGCAGCTGCCCTGAATATTTCCACACTCAAGCCCGAGAATGATGTATCATCCCCTAAAGTGCAACTTGCCATGGGTGCAACTCGACTGAGAGTGCATACTGTGAAAATATCGTTCACGGTGTCATTGCTTCCGCGTCCCAACCACAGGAACGCGAATACAAGTAAGAGCGTAGCTTTCATCTATACATCACATGAATCAACCTCCTTGATGATTTATATATTACTACAGTACTTAATTAATGGTGTTGAAGAATCATTGGGTTGTCAGTTATATTTGTGACATCATATTTGTGCATGGATGATGACAGGTATGGTCTTTTCTTGTTGCATTGCATTGCAGTACTACTACCAGTACCTGTGTTTGTTCATGAACATGATCATGGTTGGATAGAATCATATGATTGCATGCATGCATCCATATGGATGATCATCTACATGTAGATTTGGATCAATATTGATGGCATTACTGCCTGCTTTCACCACCTACTCAGTGATTGAACTTATTTTATTCATTATGATCATCCTCACATGTTCTATTTGTGAATAGAAATAATATATTCGACTGGAAAAGGACGGTGAATTCAATGTGCAACATTTCTACCAGGACGTACTACTGGTGATTCCTTTCTCGTGAATACGGCATTTCACGTTAATTCTCTAAACAACAAGAAGGATGGATTTGATTTTAGATTATAAAGAAGACACGAGGTACGTCGTGGTGTGTTGTTTGTCGTTGGATTTTCTTTGGTTGGACATGAGTGGAAAAGTCACACGTGTATGTCGTTGTTTATGTATATTGTAGAGATGATTCAGATTCTGTACCAGAGAATATTACTAGTACTGTGAGTACTCGAGTCATGGTGGATGGGGCACCTGCTATTGAAGGTAGTATTGTGGAAGCTACAATGTCCAATTCCATGGCCTTGCTGCCAATGGGGAATGCACGGCAGGTGTCGTATAACCTTCCAAAGGGGATCATGCATGCTCCAGTTGTTGGGCCTGTTGATCCGAGGGATTCATCTGGGCAAGGACGAAATCACTGGGCTGGACAGGCTGATGATGCACATGTGAGTAGTTTTGCATTTGATGATCAATATCACGGGTACCATGGTGCTTCTGCTGGAGAAAAGAATGATGGATCAAAGATTAAACAGAAGAGTAGTACAAAATCTTCTTCAAAGAAACGAAAAACGGCTGAAAGGCCGTTGACGGGGATAGCACTTGATCGGCCTTTTGTTCTCAAGTCACGCCAACCGTGGGCTGATGGGCAAGGATATGCATCACCCATGGAGGGTGATGATACTGTAGCAAAAGAGCACGAGGATGGTGCACATCAAGAGAAACATCATGGTGTTGCTGAGACGACTATGTTCCATGGTGCTGATGGGGAGGATTACCAGGGACGATCTTGGATTGATATTCCTCCTGGGGTGAGGACAGAGCCAGAGGGTGGTTGCTTTTTGCCAAAGAGGGTAATTCATACCTGGGCGGGGCATTCTAAAGGTGTGAATACTATTCGATTTTATCCAGGATCTGGTCACTTGTTGCTTTCGGGAGGAATGGATGGGAAGGCAAAGGTTTGGAGTGTGAATGGAAGCAGCAGGCAATGTATGAGGACATATCTTGGTCACTCCAAAGGTATTCGAGACGTATGGTTTACCGATGGGGGTACAAAGTTTCTAACGTCATCATATGATAAGTCGATTAAATTATGGGATACGGAGACTGGTTCTGTGCTCCAAAAGTTTGGAGAAGGGCAGTCTATGGCATACTCTGTCAGGACCAACCCAGATCCATCGCAGCCAGATGTGCTCCTTGCTGGTATGCAGAACAAAAAGATATTGCAGTTTGATATGCGTACTGGAGATAATGTACAAGAGTATAATTATCACATGGACGCAGTGAATACTCTTACTTTTGTGGATGGAGGGAGAAAGTTTCTGTCAACAAGTGATGACAAAACAATCCGAGTATGGGAGTTTGGTGTTCCTGTACAGACACAATGCATCAAAGATCCATCGATGCACGCAATATCAGCTGCATCTTTGTCACACGATGGAAAGTCTTGGATTGGACAGAGTGCAAATAATCAGATTGTGACATACTCTATAGGCAGCAAAGTTCGACAGAATAGGAAAAAGTCTTTTCAGGGGCATGCTTGTGCTGGGTATGCCTGTCAGGTTGGAATGTCCCATGATGATCAATTTGTATACAGTGGAGATGGCGATGGTAAGCTGTTTATTTGGAGCTGGAAGTCGAAAAAGATTGTCAGATCCCTCCAGGCTCATCAAGGTGTCTGTATCAGTGCTGCATGGCATCCTGTAGAAACGAGCAAAGTCGCCACGTGTGGCTGGGATGGGGTTATCAAGTTGTGGGATTGATGAAACGAATGATGTATACATGAATGTAAATAAATAATGTAATATTATTGTCAGGAGTCCTGTGTTGAGAGGCGTTGCAGTCGTTGTGCAAGCAGGGAGACTTGTAAACTTTTTGATTCTACTCCATTGTGATTGTTCGTTTTGTTGTCTAGAGAATTCGATCCTGCTTGTGATGCTTGTCTGTGAGGCTTGTTTGACTTTTCAAGAGCAATCTGTGAGGTTGACGACTTGCCCTTCTTATCAGAGCTCAGGGTGGATTTTACCCTGGAAAATATGCTCGACGTTCTAGCTTCCTCAGTTCTTCTTTGTTCTTGAGGCAAATGAGTGACCTCTTGTGCCGCTGCATTTGTGCTGCCCACGTCCGTATCAAACCATTTCCCCAGGACAGCCCGAGGGCGCCTCCATGGAGGCAAACTAATTCCCAATTCCTGGTACACTTTTGTCATCTGGGCACAGATGACGGATACAATAGTCTGCAGTCGAAGAGCGCTCCCTACGAATTCTAATGGCACAAACCTCAAGAGATTTTCATACTCAACATTGTGCTTCCCAAGCAAAAACTGGTCTCTGAATTGAGGGTCAATGACACATTGGTGTTCCAAAGACCCGTCCAACTTTCCATTACAGATGATAAACTCGTGTCTCAAAAGTTCTAGACACTTTCTATCTGTGTTATCAGGCTCGTAGTTTGACTGGTTGTCGTTCATCATGTGTTTCTCCACACACTGAATCGTGCAGCTATATCCCATGGTAGCCAGGTCCGATGCAAGGTGGGTTACTGGAACGCATCCGGAGAAAGACTCCCTCAACGAAGCTGACAGAGACTGTACATCTTGTAGCAATTCTAGCTCAAACGTGGCCACGGGCGTGGCTAGGCCCTCCAATCGTTGGGTCACCGAATTACTGCCCTTTACCTCACGAGTGGTACTCTCCAAGTTCTCAAACTCTTTGGCAGTACGAATCCCCTTTTGTGAGAGTTCTAAATCAAACATTACGGATCTTGTTGACGAGTCTTTACCATATGACACATCTTCCTGCACAATGAAAAGTCAAACCGGCGTGAGTCGAAAGCAAGACAACGCGAATGCAACGGTCAGAGTCACGCACATGTCCGTAAAAACTTCCTCTCCGGCTACTTCCTTCGTTGTAAAATTTATTTCTCGAATTGCTTCGTTTGAATCCTTTTAGAAATCCCTTGAGGCGAGACGCCAACGCCTGAGGGGACGTCATGGCGACAAAGGAGCCACTCGATCTCTAACGAGTAAAACACGTCCTTTAAGAATTAATATATATATAAATATATACTTTTACACATGGCTTTGCAGCGGAAGGGGGTGTATCCTTGGCTCGTTGTGATCAGTGGAGCAAGTGATGCTCCTTGAATTCGTTGAGTGCCTCGACCAATGATGAGTCCAAATCAGTCCTGGTATCAGTGATCAAAGGATTCTCTTGCCCCATCTCCTCTTGGTCCAGTAGAATTTGATTCAAAACAGAAAAATGGGCTTGGATGTGTGGATTGATAGCTACTCCTGGGTGATATTCAACAGGTGCTGGGAATTTCTTTATGACATTCTCTGCGATACTGATACCTCCATGAGTGCTTTCTGTTGGATGGCCAAGAGCATCAGACTTTTGTTCGGGATGTCTTATGTCATCTGCAAATGGAAGATCTACCATGGTAAATCCCAATGGTGCCTGCTCCAGATCAGTATATAGGGGAAGGATCGCACCAAGGCGAGGTTCTGACTGGTCAGATTTTGTAAAGCAGCAAACCCCAATCACCTGCTTTTCTTTCATTTCTCGGTGAAGAGCTCCACACTTCTCTCTCATTTCAATTGTAGAATGATCATCTGCAACGAGATACGACGAATCGTATAAAAAATAATATGGCAGCTTGTTTTTGACAGGAGGACAGAATGAACATACCTGGTCGAATGAAATAGGCTTCTCTCATTTGCCATGATGGATCTAACCAGGATTTTGGTTTGAAACCTATCAAAAATGCACATTTCTTCTGTATAGGATACCGCAGTTGTGAAATATAGTCCTTGGGGATGTATACACGGGGTACTTTTGGCTCCTTTTTCCCTGCCTGCTTTGGATAGTATGGGTCATCTCCCTCAGGCTCTTCTGTATCGGTCTTGCCGTGCGATACTGTAGCTTGGTTGACATCCTCAAATAGTTTTCCAATCAATGCACTGCTGTCACTCGAGTCCAGCCAGACTGTGGAGCCTACACATTTTGGCCATGCTGCTGCTGTAAGAGAAGAACACTTCATGTCTATGGTTCCATAGGACTTTAGATATAGTGGCAAGGTAAACGAGTTATGCTTCATCTTTCCACGAAACCGGCCGATTCTGAATTTATTCTGCACAGAAAAAGAGGTCGGAGAGTGCTATTGGGTAATGCCCTTGAATCATGATGGTCATACCGTGTGAGAAATCAGGCCCACATCTCCAGAGTGAAATGGATCTTTCAAAATATTCCGGGTGTTGTAATATCGTCTGGACTTTTCCAATTGACTGAAAACCCCAAACATCTTTTTTGAATTCTTTACATCTTCTGGAGTATTATCATCCACGCATATCAGTTGCAGTAACGCATCCCTCTTCCGTAAAAGTTCTACAATAGTGTCTTGAGTACCGCTGCCATCATCGTCCTCCTCATCATGAATGGACGTCCATGCCGCGATGACTAGTTGTACATCTGAAGAGATCTTTCCATCATAAAATTCTAGAATTGCAGCCACTACTCCGTTCTGGAATGATGCCATCCTGTGATGTGCAGATTGCATGGCAGAACAGTCATGGTCATGCAACCTTTCCAGGAGTTCAACCGACGGTGGTGATGCCGAATGCCACACATGAACCCCTTGAAGGTCCCTAGAGCTAGTTGAGGTATTATAAAATATGATGGTGATATCTGTTTCCATGGCAAATGCAAGCCTTGAAGCAACGATATCCTGAAGTTGCCTCAGAGCCACCTCAAACAGGGTCAAACCCTTGTATATCTGCCATCACAATGCCTAATTAGATACGAAATCAGATCAGAAATATATATTATAGCAATTCGTACCGATACTGGACCACTATACCTCGTGCTATGCATTCTCTCTGAAGAGTCTACGAGCAGTGCTACATTCTCCCCCGTATGTACCTGCGTGCCGCGATTCAGCCATGTGAATGGAATAAGATGAGATTAAATTAATGAAAATCACGCGTACCATGTAATCAGGACGGGCGGTCTCTCCCCGGACCAACTCTTCCGAGAAATTATCCATCTTGACATTTAAACTTCTGTACAACAGTTTCTTACTCTCGTATTACAATACGATTGCATGATACGTTTATATCTTATGGTTTCAATTTTCGCATACGTTTGTTCTAGACTTGATTGACTCGGACCTGAAGAATTATTTCAAGAAGAATCTGAATATCCTTCTCTCGTCTCCAGATATCTCACGCACAGAGAATTCTTGCGCCTCATTGATTGTGTCGATTAGGTGATCTAATTCCTTTGAGGATTTCTCAGTTACCCTCAGACCCATCAGAACACCAGAAACACTGTTACCTGACCTTCTATAATGGAATAACGTGATTCCATAGTGTGGTGATATGTACTGCAGGAAGGTTTGCAGGGCTCCAGGAATTTCGGGAAAATCCACCAAAAATATTCTCTCGATATCCATGGCACTTCCCATCAGGGTTTCTGAAATGGAATCTAGTGCACTTCCAGCGTTGGAATGTCCCCCAACGAGATGTCGAAGGTGGACCTGGGCAATCTCAAGATTTGATATGTTTGTAAATTCATAGTCATACTTCTCCAAGCGCTCCAAAAGAGATTTGAATTCCTCTGATTTCGGGGATAAACCTACTCCAAATAGAAGAGATCCTTCGGTTCCTGCACTGTATCGATATTTGAGTTCTGTGATGTCAAATGTGACATCCTCCATTGCACGAGAAAGCAAGGTGGCAAACGAACCAGCTTCATCTGGAAGCTTGATTGCAATAGTTGCTTCTGCTTCTCCTACTCCTGCCAAGTCACTCACTTGCCGCAATCTATCGAAATTCATATTAGCTCCAGATGTGACGGCAACAACTGTCCTGTTCTTGATGTTATAATGCTTGATATAATCCTTTGCACCAGCCACAGCAATGGCTCCAGAAGGCTCCAAGATTGATCTGCTTTCATTGAATACGTCCTTTATTGCAGCGGATATTGCAGAGTTACTCACCAAAACAACTCCATCAACTAATTCTTTGCACAGTCTAAATGTTTCCGCCCCCACCTGCTTGACAGCAACTCCATCTGCAAAGGTATCCACCCTGGACAGCGTCACTCTTTCACCGAGTGCCAGGGATTGAGCCATGGCATTCGCACCAACAGGCTCAACACCAATCACTTTGATCGAAGGACAAACTGATTTGATATACGCGGCAATTCCAGCAATCAGCCCACCACCCCCAACAGGAACAAAAACAGCTTCCAGATTGTCAAAATCACACTGCCTGAGAATCTCTGCACCAACTGTACCTTGTCCTGCGATTGTATAGGGATCATCGTATGGTGCTATGAAAACCATGCCATCCTCTTTAGATTTTGCTTGCGCATATGACTGTGTTTCTTGATAACTTTCTCCTACAAGCTCAACAAGGCCTCCCAAGGCCCTGACGGCAGCAACCTTGATCTCTGGAGTGTTGACTGGCATACAAATGATTGCCTTGCATCCCAGTTTTGAAGCTGCCAACGCCACTCCTTGAGCATGGTTACCAGCAGATGAGCAAATCACACCATTATCAAGCTGTTCTCTTGTAAGCTGGGCCATTTTGTTGTAAGCCCCTCTCAGCTTGAAACTCTTGACTGGCTGCATGTCCTCTCTCTTGAGCAACACTTCGTTCTCGAGTCGACAACTCAAAGTTTCAGCACGTTCCATTGGTGTTTCTATCGCAACATCATATACTTTAGAGGTCAAAATCTCACGCACGTAGCCGTTCGGATCCATGCGCCAACTAAAACCAGCACAGCCAAATGCTCCACGGCACGCCGAATCTTCACATCCAGAGCAATGAAATAGATCCTCAGGTGAAGAAGAACAGAATTTATTGACTGACGTGAGTCTACCCGGGATTTCTTGGAAAGACTCTGGTGTTCTGACGAGTCGATTTTCATCCAAGCCTTCCTCGGTGTCTGACATCGCCATTCCCGATATTCTTCGCGAAACCATACATTTTACATGATGTGAAGAATTACCATATCCCAAGAGGAGGGGTTTCATGGTTATCCGCCACAGTGACTCGGAACACGTGGGCGTTCCTTTGAGAGGCATGTCTAGACACCAGATCTGGTTTGGTACACCCTAGATGAACAAGTATTAACAGATTCTTAGCAAGTGAAAATAGTAAAAGAATGTTTTTCCACAAGAATCCGCTGTCTCCATTCATTATTTACATTTTATTTTTTTTTGGTAGTAGGTTTGGTCGAATTGGATATTCCCCGAGTGGATGCATCCATATGGTAATTCGCGGAAACTTAAAATTCTATCGTAAGCCAATCCGGTAGCATCCCATTTATGCTCTAATCACGCATTAAATATCCTTCAACAGGTAATCAATTGATTCAAAACTATATATACTATGTCTGGTGTGATGTGCGTATGGTATCTTTTCGTAGGACCCGTGTTGTCACCATCCGTGGCGATTTCCAACTAACTCTGATCCACGGACCCAACGAGGTACCGAATTTAGCCGTATCCATGTGTGCGTCCTTATGAATATTATTTATATGCTTTGTTTGTGCAGATTAGATGGTTCACAGGTGTCAATAATGTTTCCATCAAGCGCTACGACGTCGAAGGTGGTGGTTGATGCGAGGCCCCAACGGTCCTCCTTGAGGGGGCCTTATTTGTGACACAAAGT
>PJEL010003768.1_pt1 | contig 12773 bp, 12 predicted proteins | sample 1853271 | NCBI WGS metagenome assembly PJEL01 (sample SAMN08108733, study PRJNA415343) | Invertebrate metagenome, whole genome shotgun sequencing project. | host: Globobulimina | place: Sweden: Gullmar Fjord | collected 2015-08 | reverse complement strand
CCTGGACCGAGGCGGTCTTGTCGGTGCCGATGGACCAACGCACCATGGGGTCTTCGATTTTTCCTATCTGCGTCATATCCCCAATATGGTTTTCATGGTGCCTCGCGACGAAAACTATTTACGTCACGCAATGGCGACTGCGTTGGCCTTTGATGGCCCTTTTGCTTATCGATATCCGCGTGGTTCGGGAACCGGTGTCACTGAGGAAAGACCACATCAGCTTGTCGTAGGGAAGGGTGAGAAGCTGCGTGAAGGCAAGGATGGTGTCATATTTGCTGTTGGCACTCTGGTGGTTGACGCTTTGGCTGCGGCCGAGACTCTGGCCGGCGATGGTCATGATCTCGCGGTCATCGATCCGGTCTTTCTCAAGCCTCTCGATAAAGAGTTGTTGGTTGCGGAGGCCGCCAGGACCGGTTTTGTTGTCACCATAGAGGAGAATGCCCTTCAAGGCGGTTTCGGATCCGCTGTTCTGGAACTCTTTTGCGAGGAAGGGGTCAATGTACCGGTTAATAGAATCGGCCTTCCGGACAAGTTTATCGAACAGGGTAGTCAGGCAGAGTTGCGGGCACGGTATGGTCTTGATGTCGAAGGTATTGTTGCGACGATTAAAGATGCGCTGGCCAAGGAGTAGTTCTAGATGATTTACTTATCAGGGTCCATATCTGTGCAACTATAGCCGAAACCTTTGATAACATTGCAGGCATTGAGCGATCGCAACGCCCCGGCATGGCTGAGGCCCTCGATATAACCGTTGAACAGCACATCGTTCCACTTGGGGTGACCGTTTTTTTTAAGCTCTTTTTCATTGACCCGCAGGGCGAAATGGACCGAGCCGACCAGGTCGTTAGCCAAGCCTTCCTCCTCGTGAATCATGGTGGCCAGAACCGAACGTACAGCATAAGTGTCAACTTCCTTGCTTAACCATGGGTAGTCTTCCGGTCCCAGGCTGGCACGGGAATAGAATTCGGTGACCTTGTCGAAGCGAGGCAGAGACACCAGCTCGAGGCCGCTCTGTTTAGTCAGCAGCGGATAGGGCTTTCCCGCAGTGATGATTACCAGGTCGACCGTCCCGGTTTTGAGGTTGGCGAAAGCAGTCTCATAATCGTCCGGGCGATATTTGAATTGCTTGCCATAGGCTTCTTCAATCACCGCAGCGGTCAAACATGATCCGCTGTTCTCCGAACCGCATGTGACCACAAAACTCTCCTGGCCAGCAAAATCAAGCTCCCTGCCCAAGGCTTTGATAACATGGATCTCTTCCCGGTAAAGTGGCATAACCACGTGGATCTCTTCGTCGATCTTGACAGAGGTGTTTTGATACAGGTTTTTAGCTGCCTTCATGAATGCATCGACCTGGAAGATAGCGAACTCCGTATCGCTGTTGAAGAGTGCGACAATGTTCTCCCATGAACCGTGCGAGGGGAGGACCTGCAGATGCACGCCGGTACGATCAGTAACCTTGGAGGTCTCCTGGCCAATCTGGTAGTAGGTTCCCTGCTCCGAGCCTGTCATCAGACGCAGTTCGACTGCCTGGGAGGGTGACATCCAGAGAACTAAAAGCAGAAGAGTTAAAAGAAACCTTTGCATAAAAACTCCCATGTAGCCAGTTCATAGATAGATTGACAGGCTGATCTGAAGGATAAAAAATCGACTCAGCTTGTCTCGGACTCTGACTTCCCCTGTCGTTTCAACTGATGAATGATACCTGCTTTTTCAAGAGCTATGGCGGCATGGTGTGCCAGTTGTACCAGGAATTGCAGGTTCTGGTCTGTGAATGGTGTGTCATCTGCGTGGCCGAAGAGGATCATGAATCCTATGGCACGATCGCGATGGTAAAGCGGCACAGAGAGAAGCCCTGGCTTCTCAACCAGGGGTTGTTCGTCTACAGTGACCCGATCCATCATGTAAGCTGGCAGGCGTTCAGGGACGACCATCGGGCTACCGCTGCGGGCAATATCAAGAAGAAGACCTTCAGGTAGTTTGTCCAGATACTTCTGGGCGAAACCCACTGAAATTCCACGACTCATTTTAATGCCGAAATGGCCACGGCCATTGCCTCGAATCAGGGCAAGCAGGCCCCGGTTCGCATGCAGGGTGCCAAGGGCAGCATCAAGCAGTCGGCTCAGCAGATCACTGACTTCAATGGCTGAATTGATCGTTTCGATTGCTTTGCTGAGAGCAGTCATCATGCTTAATGACTGGGCCATTTCCTGGTTGCGATGTTCCAGTTCAGCCAGCAGATTCTGATTTTGTATACGCAAATCTATTTGGGTGAATGCGCGATCGATAACGTTGAAGAGTATTTCCGAGGTGTCAATAGGGCGAACGATGAAATCAAATGCGCCATGCCGCAAAGCCTGTAAAAGGCTGAAAGAAGACGCGTTGTGTGTGGTGAGAATGACCTCGGTTTCCGGGTAGTTCAGTTTGATTTCCTGGAGCAGGTAGAGACCGCTGCGTGTTGGTAGCTCAGTCTCTGTAATAACCAGGCCGGCAGGCTTCTTCTGTAGGAGTTCCAGTGCCTCTTCTGCCGTTTCCGCTTCGAGAACGGAACTCTCTCTTTCAAGCAGCATAGACTTGAGGTGAAGTCGACGTTTGGAGACATCATCGACAATCATGATGGTGTGATTCTTTGTCAACATGGCGAACCCCCTATGGAAATGTTGTCATCATCCAGAATGGGCCTGCAAGAAGGGGCGACAAAAGTTAAATCCGCTAAATAATAGCGAATACCGCTGGTTGAGACAAGCAGTAAACGCTCTCATACTTCCGGGCGATCTCCATGAACTCTTTTGCGGTAAAAAGAAAAAAAGGCGAAAATGACACCGACAGAGATACAGATGCTACCGGCCAATGCCAGCTTGTCTCCCGGATCCCGGTTGATTGTCAGGAGACTGAAAGTTTTGTAAATTGGTTCAACAGGTCGGAGCGAAATGCCAGCTTTTCTCAGTTCTCTTGGCAGAGGATTGCGCAGGAAGTACCAACCTTCCCAGAGTTGTTCGGTAGAGCTCTGCAGGGAAATTCGCATGGCCGGATTGTTGAGACGGCTACCGATCTGCATGACTCTACCTTGGCTGTTCTGACGTGCATCGGGTAGAAGTTTATGAATAACAAGGGTTGTTTCAGGTGAGATTGGAAGGCGACTGCCAGTTGTGAGGTCAACAAATCCACGACCGGGCATCTGAAAACGGAATCCCTGTAAATCCTGTCCAAAGGAGGTGGCCAGGATCACCAGGCCATCATAGATAAGGGGATGGTTGATGTGCACCAGGGTCTCTGTGATCTGATTCTCGTCCTTCCAGAGAGACACCCTGTTGATCATGTCCAGCGGCCGACCTGAGGGCTCAAGCTGCGGTGTAAACTCTTCAAGTTGCAGTGAATACCGTGGCATGTTGGGGATGGCGATCCGCTCTCCCGGGAAAATACGATGAGGCCCTGAACGAAAGCCGCTGATATTGCCCCACAGATAAGCAATCACCAGCAGAATAAAACCGGCATGGATCAGATATTCGCCGGTCTTGCGCCAGCGTGCCTTGATCTTGAACAGCCAGTCGATCAAACAGCAGAGGGTGTTGATACCAAACAGGAGGACACAGAATCCACTGAGCGGCACCCATAAAACCAGAAGCGGTGCACGATCCCATGCCTGTGGTAACCACTTGGCCATGATCTCCTGTTCCATACCGGCGAAGATCGATGGGTTGAAGTGCATGACCAGAGAGCCGCCCATGATCAGAAGGGTAGCCGCTGATGCCAGGGCAATCGCCAGCTTCAGAGAACAGCCAATGTCCCAGAGTCTCTGCAGTAGCGATTTGCTGTGCGGGTTGGTGGACGCCATGAGCTACTCCAGGGGATGGTTGCTTTCCAGCAGCAGGCCAATGCCAAGGTAAGTAAAGAGTACGACGCCGAATCCGGCGATCGACAGCCAGGCGTAAACGCTACCTTGCCAACGCCGAATAAATTTGGCGTGGCACATGCCGGCATAAAATATCCAGACCAGAATCGACCAGACACTTTTGATGTTCCAACTGAACCAGTGCCCCCAGGCGATGTGCGCCCAGATGCTGCCAGCGATCATGCAGAGGGTAAACAGACCAAACCCAAGAAAAACCGCTTCTTCATTGATGCGGCGTAAAGTGGGCAAGTCAGGCAACATCTCACTGTCCAGACGTTTCTGACAGAGATAGAGCACGCCAATCGAAAAGGCCATAGCGAAGAAAGCATAGCCGATAAAGGAAAATATAATGTGTAAGCTGAATAGTGGTGTGTCAAGTGCCGGAATTAAAACCGAAATTTTGGTGTCCCTTGGTAGAGCCCCTCCCAGCAAAGCCAGATTGAGCACCATGACAAACAGTCCCGTGGCACGGATGTGGTAACGCAATTCAAAGTAAAGATAGATCAGCGCCAGCGCCCAACTGAAGAAGAACAACGTGGCAAAAAGATTAGTGACCGGCAGATAGCCAGCCAACCACCAGCGATATCCAAGAAGTCCTGTCTGCAGGAGTACGCCAGCGGCAATCAAGCCCAGAGATATCTTGGCGATAATGGCGCGTTTCCAGACAAGGTGAGCCAGATAGCCAAAAGTTGCAGTCAAGTAAATTGTGAAGAGTAGATATAGAAGTGTCTTGGACATTGGTTCCGGTGGTTACTCAGAGTTTAGACCTAATTGTCGTACGAATAAGCCTAACATTTTCATATAATTAGCCCAAGTAGAAAGAATCGTTAACCAGTTCGGTGAGGAGGTTGACAATCCCCTGCTGCAATGATAATTTCTTCCCCCATGGGATCCTCTCTCTACTCAGTACGAATGCGGGCAACCTGCCAGAGTAAGCACCTTGCAGGCGCTGAACGGATCGTTACGGCGGCAGCTGTCAGTGAAACGACAGCTGCGCTGACGTCTCGCGCAATGAGTCATGTCAATGGGGTTGCGGACGAAGTCTATTGTAGCGTAGAGCGAATTGATCCGGCAATAGTTCGTTATGAAAAGCTTCCTGATATTTCCACATACCAGCTGGATGACTGGCAGAAAGGTCGTCAGCTTGCCTGTTGTATGTTGTCCCGAGCGGGTGTTAAGGAAGATATCGCCGCTCGTGCCGTGCAATTGCTTGCCAATGGAGCCGGGCCTGAGGGCTCAGCCATGCGCGGAGCTGTCATCATGGATCCAGCCACCGGTGAACGCCTCGAGAGAGATCAGTCTCGTGGTGTCAGGGTTTCCCGAATGGATCTGGCCCCGGAGTGTCGATCAGAGTTGGAACGTGAGTTGGCCTCTGTGGGTCTCGACCATCATCGTGTCCTGGAGGCACTGGTGTTGGCAGGCAAAGTACTCAGTGCTCCGGGGGTTGTTGCAGAGCTCTGCTGGTCTGATAACCCGGATTACACAACCGGATATGTTGCTGATCTGCACGGTGGTTATCAACGGATTACAGCTTTGAAGCCTGTTGGGGATTCCCTGGGCGGTCGCGTTTTTTTCATCGACCCGACTGCTGTTGCTATTGATGAACTGATCGACTACCTGGAGTGCCAGCCGGTCCTGTTTGATGGCTTAGGAGACTGCCGGACTATCCATGAGCCAGCTGCAAATCCGGCTGATTGGCCCAGATCTCAGCTCCTTTTCGGCCCATAGCCACAGCTATGAGCTTTCAAACGAGCTAAAATCTGTCCTCAATCTTCCGAATTTTCGCTTCGGCCCGTATAGCCAGACAGTCACCTGTGGAAAAATAAGCTCAAATGATAATTCAGGGATTGATGATGAATAACTGGCAGAAAGAACTCGATCAACTGGATCGGCAGGGGATGCTGCGTACCTTGCGAGTTGTTGAGGATGGTCAGGGCCCGAAGGTTCGTGTTAACGGCCGCGAAGTTCTGCTGCTCTGCTCCAATAATTATCTCGGCATTGCCGATCATCCTGCCTTGATTGAGGCGATGCTGGCAGCAACTCGGCAGTTTGGCACTGGTTCCGGTGCGAGTCGCTTGATTTCAGGGACTCTGCCTGCCCATGTGGCCCTGGAGGAGCGAATTGCGACCTTCAAGGGAACGCAGGCAGCCCTCATGTTCAATTCCGGTTATGCGGCCAATACGGGAATCCTGCAAGGGTTATTCGGCCCGGATGATGTCATCTTTTCTGACGAGCTTAACCATGCCTCAATTATTGATGGTTGTCGCTTGAGTATGGCCCGTACGGTTGTTTATCCCCATTGCGACACGACTGCCCTTGCAGAACTTATGGAACAGGAGAAGCCAAACCGCAAAGGTCTTTGGTTGATCGTCACCGATGGTGTTTTCAGTATGGATGGAGATGTGGCTCCCCTTGCGGAGCTCTGTGACCTTAAAGAAGAGCATGATGCCATGTTGATGGTGGATGACGCTCATGGCACCGGTGTGCTTGGGAAAACAGGCCGGGGGACGGGAGAGTATCTTGACTGTCTCGAGCGCATCGACCTGCACATGGGAACGCTCGGTAAAGCCCTTGGCTGTGCCGGGGCCTATCTGGCCGCAGAACGAGTGGTGATTGACCTGCTGATCAATCGTAGCCGGTCCTTTATCTTCTCCACCAGCCTGCCCGCTGGTGTTGCGGCAGCGGCCATAGCAGCGTTTGATCTTGTGGATAGCGTGGAAGGCAGGGAGCTGCGTGAAAAACTTGAGCGTAATCGTGTCCAGCTCGCGGAGTTATTGACCGCTGGCGGGATGGATTTGCTGGGCAGCACCACACAAATTATCCCGGTGTTGACAAAAGATCCGGAGCCGACTATGAAGATGACCGGTCGACTGCTTGAGGATGGGGTCTTCCTACAAGGTATTCGTCCGCCTACTGTTGCACCGGGGCTCTGTCGCTTGCGTGCGACGGTCATGGCCAGCCATGACACCAATGATCTTGAACGCGCTGTGGAAAAGATTCTTGCCGTTTATAAGGTGTTTGAAGAGTGAAGAAGAGCTGTTTTAAATTCCCTGATGGACGGCAGTTGATCTGGTACGAAATAGGTCAGGGACAGCCTCTCGTGTTATTGCACGGCTGGTCCATATCGGCGGTGGTATTCAATGAAGTTGCCGCACTGCTTTCCTCTGGTTATCGCCTGCTGATTCCAGACCTCCCCGGCCACGGTGGGTCTTCTCCTGCGCTGCAGAATGACCTTGCCGGGATCGCAAATGATTTGGTTTGTTGGGTCAAAGCGATTGAGAATGCACCTGTCACGTTGGTCGGTTGGTCATTGGGTGGCATGCTTTCACTGGAGATTACTCACCAGCACAAATTGCCGGTCGACCGTTTGGTTCTGATTGGTACCACTCCACGCTTTACCCAGTGCAGTGACTGGTCGTTTGGGTTGCCGTCTGTTCAGGTGCGGGCTCTGATCAGAAACCTGGAAAGAAGTTTCGAAGCAACTCTTGGCAATTTTTTCTCCCTGGCCTTTGCCGGTGAAAAAATTTCCAAAGAAAGATTGCGCACGATCCGGACCTTTGCTGTGAGACAGGGATCTCTACCTGATCGTGATGTAGCATTGGGCTTGCTCAATATGTTGGAAACTCAGGACCAGCGTGAAATTATCTCGGAAATTCAGCAACCGGTGTTAGTGCTGCACGGTGATTTAGACCAGATTACACCGATTGCCGCTGGGCGGTATCTGGCTGAAAAGCTTCCGCTTGGGGATTTTGCCGAGTTTACCGGAGTTGGTCATGGGGCTTTTATGAGCCAGCCGCAAGAAGTGGCTGAAAAGATTCAGGAGTTTTGTCGATGATCCCGATGAGAGAAATTGATGGTAGACAAATGCGCGGGAACTTCTCTAGTCATGCCGGTGATTATGATCGCTATGCCTCGGTGCAGAAACGGGTTGTTGAGCTGCTTTGTGGCAAGATATCTGCTTTTGAAACGAAATTGGGGGTACCTCTGGCAGGGCTGCATCTGGACGTGGGCACAGGGACAGGAGCTCTTGCTTCAGAGATGCTTTTTTCGGATACGGGAAAACAGCTTATCGTGATGGATATTGCTCATGGAATGACCCATGAAGCAGCGACAAGGTTACCTGCCGTATCTGCCTGTGATGGTGACGCGAAGAGCCTGCCTTTTGCTGATGGTGTCTTTGCAAGTGTTGTTTCAAGCTCTGTCTACCAGTGGGTCGATTGTCTACAAGAAGCCTTTGCCGAGGTCGCAAGAGTCCTCAAGCCTGGCGGGCTCTTTGCCCTGGCTCTTTTTGGTGATAGGACGCTTTGTGAATTGCGTGCTTCTCATCGTCAAGCTGTCGCCGAAAACAATAAAAGCCGGTCTTCACATGTACAGAGTTTTCCAACACTTGAAGAAGTTTCTGCTGCAGTTGATTCGGCTGGTTTGTCCTGCCGTGATCTTCTCAGCAAGATGGAGGTGGAATATCATGCCGATGTGCCTGACCTGTTACGGCAGCTCAAACAGATTGGCGCCAGCAATGCAGCTCCGGACCGTCCGCGTGGGTTGGCTTCTCGCCGGGTCATGAAATCAATGATGGAAGCATATGAGAAGCGCTATCGATGTGATGCCGGGTTACCGGCAAGCTATGAGGTCATTATTGCGATTGCTGAAAAGCGCGAGTGTGACGTTCTTCTGTAGACAATAAAAAGGGAGCAACATGATTTAAATGTTGCTCCCTCTTTATCGTAATCTATTCTCAATTTCTACCCGAGTGTTCAGCTCTCTCAAGGGTTTTTATGAATATAAGACTTTATGTTTGTGCGCATTCAAACCCCTCCATCAAGGATTCGACGATTTTACGAGCTTCCACCGAGGTAACTTGATAAAAGACTTCAACGCCATCACGCTTGCCTTCGATGACCCCTTTGTTTTTGAGTAAGGCGAGGTGTTGTGATACGGTCGCCTGTGGCAAACCAAGACACTCCCAGATTTTCTTGACATTACAGGACTGGGACATAAGGCCCGCAACGATCTTCAGCCGGACTGGATGGCCGAGAACTTTCAGGATTTCTGCTTCATGAATAAAACTAATGGATGTATCGAATTCAACGTCTGCCATAATTAACCCTCTTTTATAATTGAATATATGGATATTAATCCTCCGACGGGTAAAAAGTCAAGATATTCATGTTGCATGCGTCTTACCCTCGACACTGGATGATGCAGGTATTAAACTGAACTCTCTTTAACGTATTATTGTCTTCGGTTCACATAGTCTGTTTACAGATTTAAAGGATTATTGATGTTACTTGGTGCCATACTTGTCATTGCTGGATTGTTGCTGCTTTATTACGGTGCTGAATACCTGGTCACAGGAAGTTCACGACTGGCTCTTTCCTTTGGTGTGCGTCCACTGGTGGTCGGCCTGACAGTTGTGGCTTTTGCTACCAGTATGCCGGAGATGATGGTCTCTCTCCTGGCCGCGACTCGTGGGGCTTCTTCAATGGCTGTTGGCAATATTATCGGTTCCAATATCGCTAATATCGGTTTAATCCTGGGTGTTGCAGCATTGATTACGCCGATTGTCGTGGCTCGCTCCACCCTGGTTCGCGAAGTACCAATCATGGTAGCAGCTTCTATTGGTTTTTATCTCGTGGCTTTGGATGGTGAGATCGCTTTTACAAATGGTCTGGAGCTTTTTTTATGCTTACTGGCGTTTCTTGCCTACTGCTTAATAACGGCACGTAAGCCTTCGGTTCCGGCTGATGGCGAGGTTGAGAAGGCTATTGTTGAGGCTTCCACAGGGCGCGGACGAAATATTGTATTGGTTCTGGTTGGTATGGCCGGTCTGGGGTTCGGTGCCGAATTGATGGTGCGGGGGGCGGTCATGATCGCCACCCTGCTTGGAATGTCCGAGTTAATTATCGGTCTGTCAATTGTCGCTATAGGCACCAGTCTACCGGAATTGGCTGCATCGGTTATGAGTGCCTGGAAAGGGGAGATGGATATCAGTGTCGGCAATGTGATCGGTAGTAATATCTTTAACGTTCTCTTTGTGCTGGGCGTTTGTCCAATGATTCAACCAATCACGATAGAGCCGCGGATCTTAACGCTGGATTTCCCGATCATGCTGGGTTTTTTCGCACTGTTTATTGGTCTTCTGACCATGATGCCACCCCGACTGCAACTTGATCGTAAACGGGGTTTTCTGCTTCTGGGAGCTTATCTTCTCTTTATCGCTACTCTCTTCTCATGAGGCTCAAGAGTCCCATGATATTCAGGGGGTTGGCGGACTTGGTGAAAACCGTCTGTGAGTTATTCTCGACTTTCCAGCAAGCCAGGCCGGTCTTGCTGTTATCCCTTTTCTTGCTGCCGGTTTCTTCTGTCCCCGGACACGTCGGAGCACAAGAGACCGGAGTTACAAAACCGATTCAAAAACTGGTTGGCGAAGACTATCTGTACGCCATTGATTTTCTCTTTTTCACTAAGTTGGCAGAAGGTGAATTGCGACTTTCAGCGACCGACCAGCCTAATGTTTACCGTGCAGAGCTGGTGGGACGTACTCTCGGGGTTGCCTCATGGTTGACTGGCGATCGTACCCAGACTTACTCCTCTTTAATGAAGCTGTCTCCAGAGGGTTCTTTGTTGAGCATTGAACACGTTGCCAAAATTACCAAACGTAAGTGGGGCAAGTGGCAGAACAGGTCGCGGTACTACCGATATGATTACGAGCAGGGTAAGGTCTTCGATAAGAAATTCAAGGAAGGTAAGTTTCGACCAGAGAAAGAATATGACATCCCTGAAGGACAACAACCCGTCGATATGCTCACGGCGTTTTATAACTTGCGTGCTGGGACATACGGACCGCTTGTGCGTGGTGCACAATTTCTGATATCTACCTACGCCAAGGGGGAATTCCCAAAGCTGAAAATTAACGTTTTGACGCATGAGCAACAGGCTGAGCATGGGTATTTCCCCTCTCATGGTCTACTGATTCAGGTTATAGTCGATCCGGAAGTATTTGAGACTGGCAGTGGAAAACTGTATGTCTGGTTCAATGATGCAGGTATTCTTGAGCGCGGTATTATAGAAGATCTGATCGGCTTTGGTGACATTCGGGGCTACCTGAATGAGGAGGATTTATGAGTCTACAGGAAAGAGTCGTTGTTGTTGGGCATCGTAACCCGGATACGGACTCTATTTGTAGCGCTATTGCCTATGCCGAGCTATGCCGGCGACAGGGCCGAGACAACGTTTCCCCCGGACGCGCCGGACATCTGAATCGTCAGACCGAGTTTGTCCTTGATACTTTGGGTCAACAACCTCCCGTTCTCCTTACCGATGTCTACCCGCGGCTACGTGATACGGTTGACGGCCAACCGGCAGTTATTGATTCAGAAGCACCACTCATGCAGGCTCTTGAGCTGATGCGCCAGCGTGATATTCGTATGTTGCCTGTTGTTGAAGCCGATGGACGGCCTCTCGGCGCATTGATTTTGAAACGCCTGACTGAGCATATTTTTTTACCACGTCAAGGTCGACCTATTCGTCAAGTCCTCTCGTCCCCTGGTTCAATACGGACCTGCCTGCAAGCAACGGCCGTCAATCTTGTCGACGAGACACTTACGGAAGAACTCGACCTGTTTGTTGCTGCGATGTCTGTCGAGAGTTTTCATAAGCATTTGGCCGATGTCGATCCACGACGTATCGTGGTGTTTGCCGGTGACCGCCGAGACGTACAACAGGATGCAATCGAACTGGGGGTTCGCCTGTTGGTTGTGACCGGTGGTTTGGCGATTGATGAAGATCTCGTGGCCTTGGCATGTGAGCGAAAGGTCTCTATCCTGTGTACTTCTTTTGATACAGCAACCAGCGCTCTTCTGGCTCGAATGTCGACACCAGTGCGCCATCTGGCTGATGCCGATATCCCTAAAGCGCACCTGGACGATCGCCTCGATGGGATCCGCAAGGTGCTGATGCGTAGTACTTCTCCCGGGGTCATGATTCTTGACGATAAGGGAATGGTTTGCGGTGTCGCGACAAAATCCAATCTACTGCGGCCGTCACCACTTAAACTAGTCCTGGTTGACCACAATGAGTTATTGCAGGCTGTTCCCGGTGCGGATCAAGTGGAGATCCTCGAGGTGATAGATCATCACCGCCTTGGAAACTTTCATACAGAAGCACCGATTCGTTTTATCAACCAGCCTCTCGGCAGCACTTGTTCGGTGATTGCCACGCTTTACCGCCAGGCCGGAATTGAACCTGAGCCCCGGGCTGCTTCTCTCATGCTGGCAGGGCTGCTTTCCGACACGGTACTATTGAAGTCGCCTACGACAACTGATATGGATCGTGAGCTGGTTGGCTGGCTTGGCAAATGCTCCAGCCTTGACCCGCTTGAGTTCGGACGGCAGATGTTCCAGGCTGGTAGTGCTCTCGCTGCCTATGAAAACGTCGAGGCACTTTTGACTGCAGATTTCAAGGAATATGAGGTTGAGAACTGTCGTTTTGGAATTGGCCAGGTCGAAGTGGTTACTTTTCAGGAGTTTGATGACAGGAGAGAGGAGATCTCCCAGGGGCTCGAAGCCCTGGTTGATAAGTACAACCTGGAATTGGCAGGTTTGTTGGTGACTGACATCGTCCAGCAGAACAGCCAGCTTGTGGTGTGGGGCGACAGAGATATGGTTGCCGCGATTGGCTACCCACAGCTTGGCTCAGGACGATTCGAACTAAAATCTGTACTGTCGCGCAAAAAGCAATTGATACCCCACCTTCTGCGAGCATTCAAGGCAAGCTAAATATATCTCAATGGCTTTACAAAAAATGATTGTGTGGCTTGGATTGCGTTGCCTGGGTTGCTATTGGTTCGGGGGGGCTGAAAAAAGATAAAACAATCTTCTCA
>PJEL010003767.1_pt1 | contig 12775 bp, 4 predicted proteins | sample 1853271 | NCBI WGS metagenome assembly PJEL01 (sample SAMN08108733, study PRJNA415343) | Invertebrate metagenome, whole genome shotgun sequencing project. | host: Globobulimina | place: Sweden: Gullmar Fjord | collected 2015-08 | reverse complement strand
TTTTTTCTATTCAAGTAAGTGCTACTCAAACGGTAAGTAGTGACGATCATGAGAATGAAGCTCAGTTATTAAGCTTTACCACTGAACAAATGCAAATGGCAGATATTCAAGTTGCCCAATTAACACCAAAATATATGGATAAGCGTCTATATGCGCCAGGTGAAGTACAAGCTAATGGTTATACCAGCTATGTAGTTTCGCCGAGAGTTGAGTCTGTTATCGTTCGCCGCCACGCCATTTTGGGTGAACATGTTGAACAAGGACAAGCGTTAGTTACCTTATTTAGTGAAGATGTTGCTCAGGCACAAGCACTTTACCGTATTGTTTATGCCGATTGGCAGCGAGCGAAAAAGGTCAGTAAAGATGTTATTAGTGAAAGTCAGATGTTGTCAGCAGAAACTGATTACATTGCCGCCTTTAGTCGCTTAAAGGCTTATGGTTTATCTAAGCGGGCAATTGACTTAATCGCTAAAGATAATAGCTCTGCTTTAGGAGAGTATACCTTAAAGGCTGAGCGCTCAGGCTCTGTGCTTTCTGATGACTTTCAACAAGGGCAAAGAGTAAGTGCTGGTGATGCCATTATGGTATTAACAGATGAAAATGAGCTTTGGGTTGAAGCGCGTCTTGCGGCTAATAATCGTATGCCATTAGCTAAGGGCACCAATGCACAGGTTGTTCTCTCTGGTGCTGAGTCGGGGGAAAGTATTAGCTATCAAGCACAAGTGATTCAACAGGCTCATACTATAGATCCTAAAACCCGCACACGCATTGTCCGCCTTAAGGTTAAAAATACTAATCACCAATTACATCCGGGTTTATTTGTCGATATATATTTCTCACAACTCACCGAAAAACCCGTACTTGTTGTGCCTGAAAGTGCCTTGTTACGTGGTAGCGATGGTGACTGGTTAATTTACAGCACCCAAGATAATACAAGGGTAGCACCTGTTCATATTGAAGAAGCGGCCCATGAACACGGTAGTAATGATAGCGATGAACATAACCAAGCTGTAGAAGTAGTTCATGATCATGAAAATGAGCAAGGTGCACATCAACTAAGCAAAGGCACTGATTCAAAGCAAACAACCTTTGTTGCTCAAGAAGTTGAATTGGGTGCTGTCTTTAGAGTGTTTTCACCAAAAACAAAGCAATGGTTAAGTTGGCGTGAAATAAAAGGCGCGGCTGCAAATAGTCACTTCGCTATCACAGGTGCTTTTTTTATTGCATCACAAGGCGCTAAAAGCGGCTTTGATGCACATAATCATTAACTTTATATTGTTGGAGTTCCCCCCATGTTAAATCGTTTAATTGAATGGGCTATCGACAATAAATTGTTGGTAGTCATTGCACTGCTGAGCCTGATTATTAGCAGTGTTATGGTATTGCCTAAGCTTAATCTTGATGCTTTCCCCGATGTTACTAATGTACAAGTGGTTATTAATACCGAAGCTCCCGGTTTGGCTGCAGAAGAAGTTGAGCAGTTAATTACCTTCCCAATAGAGGCGGTAATGTATGCCTTACCTGATGTAGAGCAGGTGCGTTCTATTTCCAAAACGGGTCTATCGGGTATTACTGTGGTCTTTAAAGAAGGCACAGATATCTATTTTGCCCGACAACTGGTTTTTGAACGCTTACAAGCGGCAAAAGAGCTGATCCCTCAAGGTATTGGTGCGCCAGAAATAGGCCCCAACACTTCTGGACTTGGTCAAGTTTATCAGTACTTACTCACTACAGAGGATGGTTATGATATCGACATCATGACACTACGTAGTTTAAATGACTGGTTGGTGAAACTGATGTTAATGCCTATTGATGGTGTTACAGAGGTACTTTCTTTTGGTGGTGAGGTTAAGCAATATCAAGTCAATATTGAGCCTAATAAATTACTCGCTTACCAGTTAAATCAGCAACAAGTGATAGAGGCTATTGAAAAAAATAACCAAAATGCTGGCGGTTGGTACCTAAATCGCGGACAAGAGCAGTTGGTTATCCGTGGTATGGGTTGGTTAACGTCGGGAGAAAACTCCTTAGAAGAAATTTCCCAAGTACCACTAAAAACAATTGATGGCGTCGTGGTTACTGTCGGTGATGTAGCAACGGTTAGTTTAGGTAGTGAGATTCGCCAAGGTGCAGTAACTATGTCGAGTCGTGATGCGCAGGGGAATATTCAAAGTGCAGGTGAAGTGGTTACCGGTATTATCTTAAAACGTATGGGGGCTAATACTAAAACCACTATTGATGGTATTAACGCGAGGGAAGCTATGATTAATCAAGCCTTACCAGAAGGGGTAAAGTTTGTGGTTTTGTATGATCAAGCAGATCTCATTGAGCAAGCGGTGACTACCGTTGTTGATGCTTTATTGTTTGCTTTTGTCTTGATCATTATTATTTTAGCTTTGTTTTTAATGAACTTATCAGCAACATTTTTAGTACTTATTTCTATTCCTATTGCGATAGGCTTAGCACTTATGGTGATGACATGGTTAGGTATTTCAGCCAATTTAATGTCATTAGGTGGCTTAGCTGTTGCTATTGGTATGTTGGTAGATGGCGCTGTAGTCATGGTTGAAAATATATTTAAGCACTTAGCGTTTGCTCAAGATAACAGTGAGGAAAAGCTACCAGCTGATAAAGTACAAAATATTATCAGTGAAGCAGCACAAGCCGTTGTTCGCCCTATCTTTTTTGCAACCGCTATTATCTTAGTGGTTTTCATGCCGTTATTTAGCTTTGAAGGTGTAGAAGCAAAGTTATTCCAACCAATGGCTATCAGCATTATGTTAGCCATGTTAGCAGCATTATTTGTCGCGATTATTATTGTACCGGCACTGGCGAGTATTTTGTTTAAGCGTGGTATTACGGCGAGAGAAAGTATTGTCTTAAGACCTATAGCTGCACTATATAGCTTAAGTTTGGCCAAGGCGTTAGTGTGGAAAAAAACAGTTTTGGGTGCTGCTGTGGTTTTAATGATCTCGGCACTGGTACTGGTGCCGCAATTGGGTACTGAATTTGTACCTGAGCTTGAAGAAGGCACAATTAACTTACGAGTAACGTTAGCGCCATCAGCAAGTTTAGACACCGCACTTTCGGTTGCGCCTAAGTTAGAAAAGCTGCTTCTTGAGTTTCCTGAGGTTACTTATGCTTTAAGCCGTGTTGGTCGCCCTGAAATTGGCGGTGATCCTGAGCCTGTTAATAACATCGAAATCTATCTCGGCTTATTGCCGGTAAATCAATGGCAAAGCGCTAATAACCGCATTGAGTTACAAGATAAGATGGCTGAAAAGCTCGAGCAGTTTCCTGGTTTACTGTTTAACTTTTCACAGCCGATAGCGACTCGTGTTGATGAGTTACTCTCAGGAGTTAAAGCACAACTGGCTATTAAGTTGTTTGGCGGTGATTTGGCTGTGTTAGCAGATAAGGGTCAACAAATTGTTCAGGCAGTGCAAGGGGTCAGTGGCGCCAAGGATGCTGCTATGGAGCAGATAGCAGGTGAAGCACAGTTGGTTATCAAGCCAAAGCGCCGACAATTATCGCGCTATGGGTTATCTGTTGCTGATGTGATGAATGTGGTTAGTGATGGCCTAGGCGGACGAGCAGCAGGGCAGATCATCAACGGAAATGAACGTTACGATATTTATGTTCGTCTAGCTAGTGCTTTTAGGCAAGATGTAGCGGCGATTAGTGAGCTACGTTTATTAGCTCCTAATGGGGCTTGGTTACGTTTAGCAGATATTGCTGACATTGCTATTGAATCTGGTCCGCCACAAGTTCGTCGTGATGACGTACAAAGGCGGGTGGTAATTCAAGCTAACGTGCAGGGGCGTGATATGGGCAGTGTCGTAGCTGAAATTCGTCAGGCAATTGTTGAGCAAGTGGACTTGCCCAGTGGATATGGTGTGCAAATTGGTGGTCAATTTGAGTCGCAACAGCGTGCACAGCAGCGATTAATGTTAGTGGTTCCTTTGTCTTTAGCGCTTATCGCACTGTTGCTTTATTTCGCCTTTAACTCTGTCGGTCAGGCATTACTTATCCTACTTAATGTACCATTAGCGACCATTGGTGGTATTGTTGCTTTATACATTTCAGGGCAGTACTTATCGGTGCCAAGCTCGGTTGGTTTTATCACTTTGTTTGGTGTTGCCGTACTCAATGGTGTGGTGATGGTGGAAAGTATCAATGCTGAGATAAAGTTAGCGTTAAGTAAAGGTGCAGTAACTACATTTCAGTTAAACAACGCAATATTTGACGGCGCATTGACACGTTTACGTCCGGTATTGATGACTGCACTCACGTCACTATTGGGTTTACTGCCTATGCTAATGTCTACTGGAGTTGGTGCTGAGATACAAAAGCCCCTGGCAACCGTTATTGTTGGTGGACTAGTAAGTGCTACTTTGTTGACTTTATTTGTTTTGCCGGTCTTATATCAGAAGTTTTCTAAAAATAAGTTTAAATAACAAAGGTAATAAGGTAAACCAGAGTAGGGGGCTTGGGTTACCCCACTCTGGTTTGAACATACGAAGACACTGATAAACAACGAAATAAATAAACAAAGATTGACAGGATAGGTGAAAATTCAAACTGCTTGCTTGGTGTTTTTTATATTATACTGAGTGAATAACAAGGGGCGTTTACCACTCAGTAAGGTTATTATTCTATGAAGTGTCAGCTGTTATGTATAGATTGCACAGTGGTGTTTTAATATACCTTTATTGCATGATAAAGAGTCATCTTTCATTTTCTAATAAGTCACTATTGATATAAAACATTACTACTTATATTTATTAGTAATAAAGGAATAATTTAAACTGGTCAATCTGTTGCTAGCTGTTGCCCTTACTCGCTTATGTTTTTTAGTTCTTTCAAACTGTAACTAAACGGTAAAAAAAGTTTAATAATGCGCTGGTAATCACGTCAAATTCTGATAATCTCTTACCTCGTTATTTTCCTCAGTTGTTTTTTTGTACAACTTTAAAATAACGAGATAATAAAATTATCCACATAAAATAAAAATAAAAATATTTTGTATTAAAGGGCTTTAGTACACTGCTTTTTTCAATTAAATCAAATTATTATATTTACCAAGCCAGATTTGCCTCTCGCAAACACCTGGCTGTTTTTCGTACTTGATCACAAGGTTATCCACAAGAGGATCAACGATCCAAGCAATTAAGCACACTGATAAAGTGGAGCCCGTCTACACTTTATGGCATGCTTAGCCACCTTTAGCTTATTTTCGTCACTTCACGTATTTCTTATGACAACTTCTGCAAGCTCTACTGATTCTAATAACACTCAATCGCCATTAATTTTGGTCGATGGTTCATCGTATTTATTTCGTGCTTATCACGTACCTTATTTACAAGCACTCTCTACTGCTGATGGCCAACCAACAGGGGCAATTACCGGCGTTTTAAATATGTTGCGTAGTTTGAAAAAGGATTACCCTAATGGCAACGTGATCGCTATCTTTGATGCTAAAGGTAAAACTTTCCGCAACGATATGTATCCAGAGTACAAGGCAAATCGCCCACCAATGCCTGATGACTTACGTACCCAAATAGCACCGTTACATGAAATTATCACAGCTATGGGTCTACCTTTATTGGTCGTTCCTGGGGTTGAAGCCGATGATGTAATTGGTACTTTAGCAAAACAAGCCGATGAGTTAGGTATAGAAACTGTGATCTCAACGGGCGATAAAGACATGGCGCAGTTGGTAACTCCACATGTGCGTCTAATCAATACTATGACAGATGTTGAAATGGATGTTGCTGGCGTTAGTGAGAAGTTTGGTGTTCGTCCTGATCAGATCATCGATTACCTCGCGCTTATGGGTGATAAAGTAGATAACATTCCAGGTGTTAACAAGTGTGGACCTAAAACTGCTGTTAAATGGTTAGCTGAACACGGTACCCTTGATGAAGTGATTGCCAATGCTGATAAAGTAAAAGGTAAAATTGGTGAGAACCTGCGTGATGCATTAGAGCAACTGCCACTGTCCTATCAGTTAGCAACGATTAAATGTGATGTCGAATTAGAACAAAGCGCAGCAGAGTTATCTGCTAGCGAGCCTGATATTGAAGCATTAACCGAACTTTATCAGAAGTATGAATTAAAACGTTTATTAGCTGATTTAGGTAAAAGCGATAATGAAACGGCAACTAAAACCAGTAAATCTTCAAGCAAGTCAGCAAGTTCAACAGCTGAGCAAGCAGATGTTTCAGCGGTAGAGGTTGCAGAAACTGAATACGACATCATTCTAGATAAAGCACTTTTTACTCAATGGCTTGATAAACTAAAAGCCAGTGATGCCTTTGCTTTTGATACCGAAACTACCAGTGTTGATTACATGAAGGCAGAGTTAGTTGGTTTATCTTTTGCGGTTGAAGTCGGTAAGGCGGCTTACGTGCCTTTAACTCATGATTATGAAGACGCACCTGAGCAGTTAGAGCTTGAGTGGGTCTTAGCTCAACTTAAGCCACTATTGGAAAGTAAAACTATTCAAAAAATTGGTCAAAACCTTAAATATGATGCCAATGTATTAAGCCATTATGATATTGCTCTGCAAGGTATCGGCTTTGATACTATGATTGAGTCTTACTGTTATAACAGTGTTGCTACTCGTCATAATATGGATGCACTGGCACTGAAATATCTGGATTATAAAACGGTACATTTTGAAGAGATTGCTGGTAAAGGCGCTAAACAGCTTACCTTTAACCAGATAGAGATTGATAAAGCTGGCCATTATGCCGCAGAAGATGCAGATATTACTTTGCGTTTACATCAAGCCATTTTCCCCGCGTTAGAGCAATCTAAAGGTCAGTTAAGTGTATATAATGACATTGAAATGCCATTGTTACCTGTACTTGCTCGTATGGAACAAACAGGCGTGCTGATTGATAGTGATGTTTTAGCAGAGCAAAGCCAAAGCTTAGGTCAGCGTCTAGCTGAACTGGAAATTGAAGCACATAACCTAGCGGGTAAAAGCTTTAATTTGGCTTCACCAAAACAATTGCAGCAAATTCTTTTTGAAGAATTAAAAATCCCGGTCATCAAAAAGACCCCTAAAGGTGCTCCTTCAACAGCTGAAGAAGTATTGCAAGAGCTAGCCTTAGATTACCCATTACCTAAGATCATTTTGGAAAATCGTGGCTTAAGTAAACTTAAATCAACTTATACCGACAAGTTACCGTTAATGGTTAGTGATAAAACTGGTCGTGTACATACTTCGTATCATCAAGCAGTTACCGCGACCGGTCGTTTATCTTCAACCGATCCAAACTTACAAAATATTCCAATTCGCAGTGAGCAAGGCCGTAAGATTCGCCAAGCCTTTATTGCACCAAAAGATCACAAAATTGTTGCGATAGATTATTCACAAATTGAATTACGTATTATGGCGCATTTGTCTAATGATAAAGGCTTAGTAACAGCCTTTAGTGAAGGTAAAGATATTCATAGAGCAACAGCTGCTGAGATTTTTTCAGTAGGGCTAGATGAAGTGACAACCGATCAACGTCGTAGTGCCAAAGCGATTAACTTTGGTTTAATTTACGGCATGTCTGCGTTTGGTTTAGCCAAGCAATTAAATATTGGTCGTCAGCAAGCACAAGAGTATCAAGACAAATATTTCCAGCGTTACCCTGGTGTATTAACTTATATGGAAGATACTCGTCAGCAAGCCAGTGAGCAGGGCTATGTTGAAACCTTATATGGTCGTCGTTTATATTTGCCAGATATTAAGGCAAAAAATGGCATGCGTAAAAAGGCAGCTGAACGTGCGGCAATCAATGCACCAATGCAAGGTACTGCTGCTGATATCATCAAAAAAGCGATGCTAGCCGTTGATACTTGGTTACTTAAACAAAATGATGAACGAATCAAAATGACCATGCAAGTGCACGATGAATTAATTTTTGAAATTCATCAGGATATCGTTGAAGAAACCACCAAGAAGCTGGTTGAGTTGATGAATGATGCAGTAGAACTGAGCGTGCCATTAATTGCTGAAGCAGGTATGGGTGAAAACTGGGATGAGGCTCACTAACTTAGTGAATAATTTTTAGTTGAAAAACATAACTTAATGAGCGGAAAGGCCGTTAGCTATTCGATTAGCTAACGGCCTTTTTATTTAACTGGAGTACAATTTAAAAATCTAAAGTACAACCACTGCCTACTTTGATAAATCTATCGGTTTCACCACTTTGTTGGAATTCTAATAGTGCTAAATTAACGTCATCGAGTAACTGATGCCATTGGGGATAGTTATTGCTGATGGCAAAATATAGATGGTTGTATTTTAGAGCAGGTTCTACGATTTCAATACCATTGAGCAGGGCTTGTTTATTGCGGTTTGATAAATTGGAGTAATTGACACTGTAGGTGAATACCTTCGGATCGCCAACGATTAAATCAACACGTTTAGCCACCAGTAATTTAACTAATTGTAGTTCGTCTACCGCTTCAACAATTGAGAATTGCTTCGAATCCATCATGGCATCAAACTCGGGAGTATTTTGATAACCTCGGACAACACCAATGATCTTACCTTTTAAGTTACCTAAATCTTTCTGTAAATCAAAAACGTAGCCTTGTCGTTTAAGCAAAGATAACTCACCACCAGAAAATTTATTGGAAAGCGCTAACAACTCTCGGCGCTTTTTACCTTGTACAGCGTCTGATGGAGCTGAGCTTTCAATAAAGTACTCAGGAAAGAGTATATCCATTTTACCTTGCTCAACTAACATTACTGATCTTGCCCAAGGGTAGAAATGAATATTCACTTGATAACCTTTGCTAACGAGTAGGGCAACGGTAAATTGGAAAACCCAACCTTTATTACAAACATCTTCACTGATATAGGGCGGCCAATTTAAGGTCGCTAAGTTGAGCACCTTGTCAGAGTTTTCATTAAAACGGTAACCTTGAGGCGTTTTTTTACCTTGAGTAGTTTGTTGCTGGCCATTGGTGGAGTAGTTAACGGTTAAGTTTTCGTTAGGCGTTGCGGCATTAACTAATTGAGTTATAGGGAAGTAACTGAAAAGGGCAATGGCTAAGATGATTCTTCTTATTAAGGACATATCGTGAAAGGCCATTGTTTGAGGAGTACTCCTTTAACTTTAGCTGTTCGTGTCGATTATGCCATTAAGCTAATGCGTTACTGTTGGCATCGTAACGCATTATCACCACAAAGAATTAACTGACTTATCGGGGAGAACAGTCGCTAATGCAGTAACCAATAAGTCACTATAGCGACGATACATGACACTAAAAAGCTCAGTAGTGCTCCTTCAATAACCATATCTTTTATTGCTATTTCTCCTGTGCCGTAAGCTATGGCATTGGGCGCTGTAGCAACAGGCAGCATAAAGGCGCAACTGGCAGCCATAGCAGCAGGGATCATAAATATGGCGGGATCTACACCAGCACTGGTACCTACTATGGCTAAAATAGGCATCAATAATGTTGCAGTTGCTGTATTGCTGGTAATTTCAGTGAGGTAAGTGACAACCAAACAAATGGTTAATACCATAGCTATCATGGGTAAATTAGCGAGTGAAGATAACCAATCACCCAACATTATGCTTAAACCTGAAGCGGAAAAACCTTTTGCGATAGCTATACCACCAGCGAAGAGTAATAACATACCCCAAGGTATTTCTTTAGCGGTATTCCAGTCAAGAATACGGCCGCCTTTACCGTTAGGTGTCATAAACATGATTACCACAGCAGCAAGCGCTACTGTGCTGTCTCCTGCTATCGATACATCAAATAAGCCACTCCAGCCGCCAAAAGGTGCTCCACGAGTGATCCACGCTAAGGCAGTTAGCGCAAAGATAATTAAGGTGCGCTTTTCTTCACTTCGCCATGCGGGTAAGGTGGGTAGCTGAATTTTCTCATCTAAAGTTACAGAGCGTGTTAACCAAAGTGCCATCAACGGGATAGAAATAAGTACCACAGGTATGCCAATTTTCATCCACTGTAAAAAGCCGAATTCACGGCCGGTAGTTTCTTCGTAAATACCCATGAAAATAACGTTTGGTGGAGTGCCTATTGGTGTACCTATGCCGCCAACCGAGGCTGAGTAGGCAATACCGAGAATAAGGGCTACCTTTAATTTTCTGTTATCAACATGACTTAAAATAGCCAGGGCAATAGGTAACATGATCAAAGTAGAAGCAGTGTTTGAAATCCACATACTTAATATGGCTGTAGCTAACATAAAGCCAAAGACTAAACGTCGGCCACTGGATACACCGACTAGGCGCACCATATAAACGGCCATGCGTTCATGAGCGCCACTCTTAACAAGTGCAGTCGATAGCATAAAGGCACCCATCAACAACAAGATGACATGACTACCTAGGGAAGAAGCAACGGTTTTGTGATCAACAATGCCAAATAGGGGCAGTAAGGCAAAAGGCACTAACGAAGTGGCAGGAATAGGAATCGCTTCGGTAACCCACCAAATAACTGTCAGCAGAGTTATTGCTGCGGCAATGGCGGGTTTATCAGCTAAACCAAAGTGGCTGAGCAATAAGTAACAAGCAAAGGCTATAGCTGGCCCAAGCACAATAAAATGCTGGCGGGTAAATTTCATTATTATGGCAAACTCTATTATTAGTAGCACTCATGTTATATTGGTGCTTTTATTGTTTGTTTTAAATCTTAGTCTAACTAACTCATCCCGCAGGTGCTAGCGGACAACTTATATCACTTGATGATGCCTCAAGTGGCCGTACTTTACCAATGATAAGACGATCTGGTGTAAGCATGTTATCACTTAATAGTGTGTGCTGGATATTACGGCTACGTTCTTGCGCTAAGTTGATCAGTAAATTTTGATCAACAAGGATATTAGCTAAAAGTATTGGCTCAATTTTATCTGTTTTCCAAGTGACTAACGTCTCAGGCTCCATAAGTGGAATTTCACCGAAGTCATAGGGTTTAGCAAAGGTTTGTTGATAAGCCTTTTCTAATGAAGCTAAATATTGAGAGCCGTTTAACTCTTCTGTTTTGGGATTAATCAATTGTTGGAACATTTGCTGTTTTAGAGCCTCGCTATCTTGAGGGTGATAACAACCGGTTACTTCTAAATGTAACTCAGGTCTTTGCATTAGAGCTTTTTTTAGCAAGTTTAAACGTTTAATCATCGCTTCATTGGGAGCAGGATCACCAGCAATAAATTCAATTGTGCCTAAGTCTTCATCACTATCAACTAACCCTGCAAGTAGGGAGAAAGGAGAGGCTACAGCTTTAACTATTAAATTACCTAATGCTTTCCAAACCAGTTTACCGTAACTAAAGTCAGGGTCGTTTAAGTTACCATTTATTGGCATATCGATATGAATTTCATCTTTACTGTCTTTTAATAAACTAACGGCAAGATCTAAAGGCAGACTTGTAGCTTGTTCACTTGTCACTTTATCGCCTAAATAAAATCGGTCAATAAACACTGTATTGTCGGCATTAAGCGCTTGATCCTCTATTAAATAGCTTAGATTAAGGTTTAGCTTACCTTTTTTTATTTCGCGGCCCACATAAGTGCCAGAGAAGGGAGTGAAGTCACTCATCTGAAGGTCATTTAACAGCAGGTTGAAATTGGTATACAAGGTTTCAGATAATAAGTTTACGTTACCTTTTAATCTAAGTGGTGCAAACTTGTTTATTTTAGCTTGTAAGTCAATACTTGCTCGGCTATTAACTTTGCTCGAAAGTCCATTAATTGTGGCTTGTAGAGGGTCTAACTGTACTTTATAGCGTGGACTCACTGAGTAATCGGTATAAACCACAGAAGAAGAGTTAACCTGAAAATGATTAAGATTAATTATTGCTGCATTACCTTCTTCTATTGCTTCATCACGACGTTCCAAGCGCTCTTTACGAATGGTTGCCATATTCAGTATGCCTTGCTTGTTACGCTGAGCATTGACCCATAATTTATCAATAGTGACTTTATTGATGTCTATAGTATTTTCTGGCTGAGCAATATCAATTCCTTGAATAGATATCTTATCAATACGAACGTAATCTTCATCTTCATCAGTAACACGGGTACGCCAGTTATTTAGTGCTATATCTCCAGAGACTTTAAGCTTATCAGAATTAGCCGTGGTAGCTTCTTTCTCAGCAGTAGCTGCGGCATACTTTATATTTAATTTAGCATCTAAGTTGCCGCCAACGAGCTCTGAAATAACTAATTGGTGCATATAAGGTTCAAGATTAAGCAAAGGTACTGTCTTTGCGTTAAAATCAAGATTAGCGCTTATTGGATATAGCGCCAGATCGCCTTTGGCAGAAATATTACCGCTTTGTTCAACAATGGCTGAAAAATCTAAGGGGAAATTTGCTTCGGGTTGCAAGTTGAAGTTTTCTAAGCTCATGTCAATTGAGGTTAAACTTATCTGTGTGGCTACGTCGGTTGTATTATCTGTGATGTCTAATTTATTGTTTGATAACGTTATTTTATCAATAGATAATTGCAGTTTTTGTTGAGTTGAGTCACTGCTTTCATCAGCTGAACTGGCTGGTTGTAATTGTAATAAATTCAGTCCGCCGTCTTTGTTACGAATAACATTGATCAAGCTATCGCTAAGTATAACTCCCGCTAATTTTACTTGGTTTTCAGAAGAGGAATAATTAAGGCCATTAATTGCAAGGTTAGCTAATTGTATATCATCACCATCAACACCTTTACGTTTAATGAATAAATCAGTGAACAGCATGCTGGCATTCTTTACATTAAGCAGCATCTCTTGTTGCGAAAGGT
>PJEL010003766.1_pt1 | contig 12776 bp, 16 predicted proteins | sample 1853271 | NCBI WGS metagenome assembly PJEL01 (sample SAMN08108733, study PRJNA415343) | Invertebrate metagenome, whole genome shotgun sequencing project. | host: Globobulimina | place: Sweden: Gullmar Fjord | collected 2015-08 | reverse complement strand
TGGCTCCACGTTAATGGATCAGCAAAGTCGTGAGAAACGTGCTTGTAAAACTCTTGGTACTCTTCTTTCTCGATATCAGATTTGTTACGAGTCCAAAGCGCTTGTGCTTTGTTGATCTGTTCCCAATGCTTCTCTTCGGTGTCTTTACCTTCGTCATCTTTAACCGCAGTTAAGATAGAAACCGGGATACCGATATGATCAGAGTATTTACCAATCACTTCACGCAAGCGCCACTCATTCAAGAATTCTTTACCGTCTTCACGCATATGAAGAATGATGTCAGTACCACGAGATTCTTTAGTGATGTCTTCAATGGTATAGTCGCCCTCACCCGCTGAATGCCATTGCACAGCTTCATCGCTTGCCAGTCCAGCAGCACGAGTTCGAACCGTTACCGCGTCTGCAACGATAAATGCAGAATAGAAACCAACACCAAATTGGCCAATAAGCTGAGAGTCTTTGCTTTGGTCATCAGACAGCTTTGAGAAAAAGTCAGCCGTACCTGATTTAGCAATCGTACCCAAATGTTCGATAACGTTGTCACGGCTCATGCCGATACCGTTATCAGAAATGGTCAGAGTGTTAGACTCTGCGTTGAATGACAACTTCACGCCTAAATCCGCATCGCCTTGGTAAAGGTCGCCATTCGATAGCGCTTGAAAACGAAGTTTGTCAGCCGCGTCAGATGCGTTAGAGATCAACTCACGTAGGAAAATTTCTTTGTTTGAATACAGTGAGTGGATCATTAGATGAAGTAGCTGTTTTACTTCAGATTGAAAGCCACGAGTCTCTTTATTTTGCGTTGCTGTTTCGCTCATTTTTACTCCAAAACATCTATACTTTATGTTGAATACCGGAAGAGGCGTTACACAGGATACCACTCTTATGTTCATTAACATGAGGATGACAAATGTAAATTCAAGGTCAAAAATCATAAAAACACTGTTTTTTTGATCTGTTTTTATTATCCTTGAGGGTGATAAATATAAAAGAACATAAAAGAAGCCATGATTTGGTGAAGAATGAACGGAACTTCACCTGAGATTTGTCTATTTCGCACTCAAAATCATCCAAAATAGAAGAATTCAATGAGCAATATCGGCACAAAGTTTATTCTCGCACAGCGGTTCGTATTCGACCCAAACAGCAATTCACTTGTTGATCAAGCCAGCGACGGTGAAGTCGTACGCCTTGGTAGCAATGAAAGCCGCATTCTCCTGATGCTGTCAGAAAGACCCAATGAAGTTATCACTCGTAACGAATTACACGAATATGTTTGGCGAGACCAAGGCTTTGAGGTAGACGACTCCAGCTTAACGCAAGCAGTATCGACACTCAGAAAGATGCTGAAAGACTCAACTAAGTCTCCAGAATTCGTAAAGACCGTGCCAAAGCGTGGCTACCAGTTTATCGCTTCTGTTGAACGTTCTGCGCCACTTTCATCAAGCGAACAGCCAATCATGGCTGAAGTCGTAGAAAATGAGATGGAGCCGACCTTAGCGTTTACGACGACAGCCGAAGAAGTGGTCACTGAGATGACCGAGTCAGAACCTGTGGCTAAGATCCCAGAAGCTAAGGCTGAAGTAGAACCAAAAGCGACCACAAACGTTGCCGCGAACAAAAATAGTAATAAGTGGACAAGCTTTAGTGCTCTACTTATCGCTATTATTATGCCAATTCTAGTAATAACGTTTACTAACCCAGCCGAATCAGAGTTCCTGACTCTGGCTGAAGTTGATGGCGTTAAGGTTCAGACACCGATCAACCACCCAGATTTAAGCAGTTGGTTACCAGCTATAGAGAAATGTGTTGTGCATTACAACAACAACCACACAGGAATGTTGAAGCCAACAGAAGTCATCGCAACAGGCGGACAAACCAATAACCTAGCTCTTAACTATATTCACCCACAAGAATATTCGAGCGAGAACATTACCCTAAGAATTTATGCGAACCAGTCGGATTTAAACGACATTTGTAAAGGTGATCAGTAACATGAAATTAAAAGTCTCTATTATTTTACTGGTTCTTTCTGCTTTTCTTAGTGGTTGGTTGTATTGGGGTAGTGATGCTCAAGTTGAACGTCTGCTAACCGCTCATGAGTGGCAATCAAAAATGGTGACTCTGATTACCGATAAGAAGCAAGCTGACTCGATCGGCCCGCTTCGTAAAGTAGAATTATCATCGAACGCTAAGTATCTACCGAATGGTACCTACCTAAGAATGTCTGTGGTTAGGCTATATGGTACCCAAACAGCACCAGCAAATGTGATCAACATTTCTGAAACAGGCCAGTGGGATATCAATGATAACTACCTATTGGTTTCACCGACTGAGTTTAAAGACGTGACATCTGCCCAGCGCCAAGATTTTTCGGAAGAGCAGCTTGAACTGATCACTCAGGTAATCAAAATGGATGCAGAGCAAAGCCGACGCATTGATATTGTGAACCCGAAAGCACTGTTACTGACTAGCTTAAACCACGGCTCTACCGTGTTGTTTTCAAACTAACTCTCTCGAGTAATAAATAAAGGGGCATTGCGCCCCTTTTTTATATCTAATTTCTAACATAAGATCCATGGATTGGGTTAATCACTTACTCTATTGTTGGGCTCTCTCCTAACCAACGTATCAAGCAACTAGCTCGTCAAAATAGCATTTGAAATATTGACGTTCGCCGTTGACACCAAACTACTGTTTTAGAATTTTCAGGGATATGTATGAGTACAGAATTAAACGCGGTAAGTACATCAATCACCAAAGCAACCATCGCAATACACTATTGTCGCCAATGCAATTGGATGCTTCGTTCTAGTTGGTTATGCCAAGAGTTACTGCATACGTTCAGTGAAGAGATAGAACAAGTGAGTTTGCATCCCGATACCGGAGGCCGATTTGAGATCTTTTGTAATGGCGTGCAGATTTGGGAAAGAAAGGCAGACGGTGGCTTTCCTGAAGCCAAAGTTCTGAAGCAAAGAGTGCGAAACATCATTGCTCCAGACAGAGATCTTGGCCACGTAGACTCAAAATAAGCCCTTTCGAAGCCGTGACCGATTCAGTTTATTTACAACTGCCCGCTCACTAGCAAATCACCTTCAAGGCTAACCACTTTAAACGTACCGTTCTCGTATAACCCATAGCTTGCAGCATGATCATTTCGTGGGAATGTCGCCGAGCTTGGATTAAATATGAAGATGCCATCTTGATATTCAGCGACAGGAATATGAGTATGACCATGCGCAATCACATCGCCCGCTTTTAACGCTGGACGTTTACTTGAGTTGTAAAGGTGACCATGAGTTAAGAAGATACGCTGACCTGACTCTAGTAACACCCATGAGTAATCAACCATCATAGGGAAAGACAGCAGCATTTGGTCCACTTCACTGTCGCAGTTACCACGAACCGCGATGATCTCTTGAGATAACTCATTCAGTTTTTCAGCAACCGCTGGCGGGTTGTACCCTTCAGGAATCGGGTTTCTTGGACCATGATTCAGAATATCACCCAAAAGCACTAAATATTGCGCACCTGACGCTCGGTATAACTCTAAGACTTTTTCTGTAGCTGGCAGCGAACCGTGTAGGTCTGAAGCAAAAAATAATTTCACACGTACTTCTCCATAAAACTTATGAGGCTATTGTACGTATCAAAGTGCTACACGTCATCTCTCGCCATACCGTTGATCACAATATTATTGTAACTAACCATACCGACTATCTTGTTGTCACTGACCACCGGAGCACGACTGATACCAAAGCGTTCGAACAGGCGAGCACAATACTTCACGTTCATATCAGCAGACACACTCAAGGCCGGTTTAGTCATAATTTCATAAACGTTGGTTCGCTTTGGTGAACGGTTCTTAGCCAGTACTTTTTTGGCGATGTCATTCATCAACACGATGCCGTACTCATCATCCTCATGGCGTTTATCGACGATGATCGCTTTCACTTGGTGTTTTTTCGCCATCTCAATCGCTTCTAATACCGTGGTTAGCCCATCAATAATCACGTAAGTATTGGCCATTACATCGCCCACACGGATCTTTTCACTGGTACTCATAGTTCATCCTCCACAACCTTGGTTAACGTCTCAACTTGATGCGCAACGCCTACAGCATCTTCAACATCGATCTGGACAGCTATTCCTTGTCCTGACTCTTGGTCAAACTCCCCGACTTCACCAATGGTTTCTAAAATATGCCTCGCCAAATGCTCTTCAACCACAAACAGCAACACATCTTTTTGTACCTCTAACGTTAAACCAAAGAAGGTGCGCTTTTGGTTTAAGCCTTGCCCTCTGGCATTGTTAATCACCGTTGCCCCTGTTGCGCCCGCATCACGCGCGGCATCGAGCACGGTGTCTGTCTTGCTCTCTTCTACAAACGCTAAGATAAGTTTAAAGCGCATCTTTGCTCTCCTTAGAGGTGTGTAAACGGTTTAACCATTGTGTTATTTGGGCGTAGCTCATCACTGAGATGATCGGAAATAAACTGGCAAACGCGATTAAGCCGAAACCGTCTATTACTGGGTTTCTCCCCGGTACGGTTGAAGCAAGCCCAAGCCCGAGAGCCGTCACTAAAGGCACAGTCACGGTAGATGTTGTCACCCCGCCGGAATCGTAAGCCAATGGAATAATGAGCTTAGGGGCGTAAAAGGTTTGAATCACCACGATGACATAACCACAAATAATGTAGTAATGGATAGGATCGCCCGCAACGATACGGTAGCTGCCAAGTGAGATACCGATGGCAACGCCTAGTGCCACAGCAATTCTCAGACCATTCACGCTGATACTGCCACCAGATACTTGGTTCGCCTTAATCGCCACTGCAATCAAAGAGGGCTCGGCTATCGTGGTACTGAACCCAATACAAAACGCGAAAAGGTAAACCCAGTAATAATCAAACCAAGCCAAGGTAAGGCCTGAACTGATCTTGAACTCGGTTAAAAAACTGGGCTCGGTCAATTGCATGGCCATTGTCTCCCCTAGAGGAAACAACGCGAGCTCTAACCCCATCAAAAAGAGGGACAACCCAAGAATGACGTAAAAGAAACCTATCAGCACTTTGCCTAAGTTATTGACTGGCTTGCGCAGCACCGCTAATTGAAAACCGAAGATGATCACCGCAATCGGAATCACATCCATGACAGTGCCAAGAAAGGTGTCGATAAATTGCTGAGCACTGATCATGTCACCACCATCCCGTAGACCATGACAAACATCATCGGCAGCAGTGAAGCAAAGGCGATCAATCCAAAGCCATCAATCATCGGATTTCGCCCTTTAATCGCAGAGGCTAAACCCACGCCCAATGCTGTCACTAACGGAACGGTGATCGTCGATGTTGTCACTCCGCCGGAGTCATACGCAATCCCAATGATGTTTTCAGGGGCGAAAGCGGTGAGCACCACCACACCAATATAACCACCGATGATCATGTACTGGATTGGCCAACCTTTTAAGATACGCAGCACACCAAGTAAAATTGCGATACCGACCGACAGTGCCACCGTGAAACGCAGACCATCTGCATATTCTTCCATTTCATCTAACGTATTGGGGATGACGCCTCCCTCGGCAGCCACTTCTGCTGCTTCAGCGGCCACTGCGGTTAACGCGGGTTCGGCAATGGTGGTGCCAAAGCCTAAACAGAAAGCGAAGGTCAATAACCAAAACACGCTCCCCTTACGAGCAAAAGCTTGAGCCATCGACTCGCCAATTGGGAACAGACCCATTTCAAGGCCAAAGATAAAAAAAGTCAGTCCAAAAACCACCAGCACTAAGCCAGTTAGAATAGACAAAAGATGAGGGAGTGGCTCTTGCAAAACAGCAAGCTGGAAGAAAGCAATCACCGCCACGATCGGCAAGAGATCCCTTAGACTACCTAACATGGCTCGAAATAAAGCAAGCACAGCCGTCATCGCAACTCCTAGTCATTGAAATTGTGTCTGGTTATTAATTACTAATAATCATGGCAAATCCTTATCATTCCTTATGTGACAAATATTACGCAGTTGGTAACATATCCGAGTAAAGTCCATAAGTGTGATAGCGGTATACATCCTAACTTGATGAATTTAATTTCATTCTTTCGTAAATTGATACGGCGTAATTTAGGCATCACACGATTGAAACCTTATGATCGTTATAGTGATTTTTTCGTATTGATTGGCGTTCAAAAACAAGCCATGTCTATAATTATGTTTAATAGGGAGATTGGTATGAAGATATTGTTAACTGGTGGTACGGGATTTATTGGTTCTGAATTGGTCAAAAGTTGGAATACTGACGACGTGACATTGTTGACGCGGAGCCCCGAAAAAGCGAAGCAAAACCTAAATCACCTGAACCAGAATAACCTTCATTACATTCAATCTCTTGATGAACTCAGCGATCTCAATGACTTCGATGTGGTGGTCAATCTTGCTGGCGAACCGATCGCTGACAAGCGTTGGAGTGCGGAGCAAAAAGAGAGGATCTGCAATAGCCGCTGGCAGATTACCGAAAAACTGGTCGAGTTAATTCATGCCAGTAGCAACCCACCGGAGGCTTTCATTAGCGGTTCGGCTGTAGGTTACTATGGCGATCAACAGCAACACCCATTTGATGAATCACTACAAGTAGAAGACGAAAGTTTTCCTCATAAAGTTTGTGCGCACTGGGAAGAGATAGCCAAGAGAGCCCAATCCGATGAGACACGTGTGATACTACTAAGAACGGGGATTGTGTTAGGTGAAAATGGTGGTGCTTTAAAGAAGATGCTAATGCCGTACAAACTCGGAGTAGGCGGGCCACTTGGTTCAGGCGAACAGTACATGCCTTGGATTCACATGCTTGATATGGTGAGAGCCATCAACCACTTGTTGTCGATTCCTCACGCTCAAGGGGAATTTAATATGTGTGCCCCACACCCTGTCACCAACAAACTGTTCAGCAGCACACTCGCCAAGCAACTACGCCGACCTCATTTCTTATTCACTCCGAAATGGGCAATGTCGCTTCTGATGGGTGAATCTTCTTGCCTTCTCTTTGACAGCATTCGTTCCAAACCAAAGAAACTCACTGAAATGGGATTTATCTTTAGTTACTCAAGAATCGAACCAGCCTTAAAAAACTTGTTACAACATCAAGACTAATTCTTTACCCTAGAGCGATAAAGACTCTAATGAAGGATTAAGCGTGAACAAGTCGATTCTGATCACCGGTTGCTCAACGGGTATTGGCTACACATGTGCGCATGCACTACAAAAGCGTGGCTTCCACGTCATTGCATCGTGTCGTCATCCGCAAGATGTACAGCGTCTGCAAGATGAGGGACTGACCTGCATACAGCTCGACCTTTCTAACCAAGAAAGCATTGAACAAGCTGCACAACTTGCTATTGAGCTAGCGCCTAACGGATTATATGGCTTATTCAATAACGGCGCTTATGGTCAAGCTGGCGCGCTAGAAGACTTACCGACCCAAGGTCTCAGAGAGCAATTCGAAACCAACTTCTTTGGCTGGCATCATCTTGTTTGTCAGATCCTCCCGCACATGCGCGAACGCGGCGAAGGCCGAATCGTACAAAACAGTTCCGTATTAGGCTTTGCGGCCATGAAATATCGTGGCGCTTACAACGCTTCAAAGTTCGCACTAGAAGGCTGGACAGATACCTTACGTTTAGAACTGCATGGTAGTGGTATTCATATCTCGTTATTGCAGCCAGGTCCAATAGAAACCCAATTTAGAAATAATGCCCTGAAAGCCTTCAATAAATGGATCACCATTGCTGGCAGCGCTCATCAAGACGCTTATCAACAACAAAAAGACCGACTCGAAAAAGAGTCATCGAATAACGCTTTTGTTCTTCCGCCTGAAAGTTGTGTTGAGCCAGTTTATCACGCACTCACCGCAGAGAAACCAAAGCTAAGATACCGAGTGACGACACCTACTAAGGTCTTCGCGGTACTGAAAAGAATTCTACCGAGTCGCTTACTAGACCCTATTTTGAGAAAAGCAGCATAAATTGCTAACTTTGAATGTAGAGTCGCAAACTTTAATGTAACGATGTAATTTTTCCGTAACAATTAGATGTCATGATTACCCTATCTCATCAATTACTCCCAATTAATGAGCCTAATCTGGATATTTCATGACTTTAAACCGCCTTAATTGGGTCGGTGTGAGTCTGGCGATTACGTTGTTTATTCTGTTTTGAGTATCTCACGCTATGCCTCACTGACCACCTCAATGATAACGCTATGCCCTCCCTGTTGAGATAATTACCTATCAACATTGAAGCATAGCGTTTTCTATTTTGGCTCTTTTTATTTGAGATAACCAAGTTAGATCTTGAAGTTACCAGCATCTCCCCCCATATTTGCAACGTACCCACAAAACACACCTCAAGGAACGTAAATGCAATCTCCGCATATTGTTGAACTTAATGAGCAGAACTTTCGTCAAGTATTAGAAACCTCAATGCAGACGCCCGTACTCATCCACTTTTGGGCACCAATGAGCCAAGAAAGTGCTCAGGTGATCCCTGAACTGCAAACATTAACTCAGCAATACAACGGCGCTTTTACTTTAGCTCTGTTGAATTGTGAACAAGAGCAGGCAATTGCTAGCCAATTTGGCGTACAAGCACTCCCTACTATTGCACTGTTTGTTAACGGTCAGCCTGTCGATGGTTTAGGTGGTCCACAAAGCATCGAAGCGATTGTTGAAATGTTAGGAAAACATCTTCCTAGCCAAGACGAACTCGCACTGCGTCAGGCTCTCGAGCAAATGCAAGCAGGCGAGCACGCACAAGCGCTCGCAGCAATGCAACAATTGCCAATAGAACTGACGGGCAAAGGCGAGGTAAAACTGGCCATCGCAGAATGTTTACTAGAAACGCAACAGTTTGATCTAGCTGAAACTCAACTGTCGACTATCCCTCTAGAATATCAAGACAACTACTACAAAGGCTTAGTCGCCAAACTCGAACTGCACAAACAAGCGGCAGACAGCCCTGAAATTCAAGCGCTAGAAACAACGCTACAGCAAAACCCAAGTGATGCTAAAACGGCCTCTGACCTAGCACTTCAGTACCACCAAGTGAACCGCAGCGAAGAAGCAATGGATCTTCTATGGTCATTCTTGGCAAAAGATCTCAATACCCTCGATGGTGATATGAAAAAAGAATTCATGGATATCTTAAGCGCACTTGGACAAGGCAATGCAGTTGCGAGCAAATACCGCCGCCAATTGTACTCTCTGCTTTACTAATTCGAACGCTAATAAGTTGATAAGTACAGAGGCAAAATCACCCCGATAAATGATAGAAACCTCAGCAATCTTATCGCATAACACAAAGTAAAATGGGTCATAAAATCAAGGTTTTATGGCCCATTTCTCGTTTATAAATTTGCTCGAATTTTAAATATGAGCCAGTATGAGTAAAGAACTATCAAAAACTCACACTTGCAAAGGATTTCGTATGCCTATTGATACATTAATTACTATTGGCGTCTTTACTGCCGTCGCACTGCTCTTTATTTTCGCTGGTGTCAAAACCGTTCCACAGGGTAATAACTGGACTGTCGAACGTTTCGGTCGCTACACACACACACTCCAACCAGGCTTGAACCTAATCATTCCTTTCATTGACAAGGTTGGTCAAAAAATCAGCATGATGGAACGTGTTCTGGACATCCCAGCTCAGGAAGTCATTTCAAAAGACAACGCCAATGTCATGATTGATGCTGTCTGTTTTGTTCAAGTTATTGATGCGCCCAAAGCAACCTACGAGGTCAACGACCTTGAACACGCGATCCGTAATTTAACCCTGACTAACATCCGTACCGTATTAGGTTCTATGGAATTGGATGAAATGCTCAGCCAACGTGACATGATCAATACTAAGCTGCTAAACATTGTCGATGAAGCCACAAACCCTTGGGGTGTCAAAGTTACACGTATCGAGATCAAAGACGTGCAGCCACCAGCGGATCTAACCGCAGCGATGAACGCTCAAATGAAAGCCGAACGTAACAAGCGTGCTGATATTTTAGAGGCAGAGGGCGTAAGACAAGCTGAGATCCTAAAAGCCGAAGGTCATAAGCAATCAGAAATCTTAAAAGCGGAAGGCCAAAAGCAAGCAGCTATACTGCAAGCCGAAGCCCGTGAACGTGCAGCAGAAGCAGAAGCTAAAGCGACAGAGATGGTATCGAACGCGATTGCTCAAGGCGACATGCAAGCCGTCAACTACTTCATCGCACAAGGCTATACTGATGCTCTGAAATCGATTGGCCAAGCAGAAAACGGTAAGATCATTATGTTGCCGTTAGAAGCAACAGGACTAATGGGCTCAGTCGCAGGCATCGCCGAGATGTTTGCACAAAGCAATGACAAAGGCAGTAAGGACTAACTTATGGTCGAATTACTAGAACAAGTAAACCATTGGCATTGGTTGGCGTTTGGTCTAGCACTATTGGCTCTTGAGCTTATCGGAACGGCTGGTTACTTTCTTTGGATTGGTATATCAGCCATGCTCGTCGGGGCTCTTTTGGGTGCATTACCACTGGGTTGGCAGATGCAATGGCTATCTTTCGCAAGTTTCTCGTTGATCACCACTTGGTTTTGGTGGAGAAGGCAGTTGTCCAATGATAAACACTCTGATGCGGGTCGGGAACTAAATCAGAGAGAAAAGCAGTTGCTGGGACAAACCGTACTATTAACTGAAGATATCAAAAGAGGTAACTGTCGAATTAAGGTAGGAGACTCTTCTTGGTCAGCAAGAGCTAGCCAAGATATCCCATCAGGCACAGAAATTAAGATTGTGGCTTTAGACGGAATAATTCTAATAATCCAACCTTTATAGCCAATTGACATATAAAGCCTACATTATCGATAAATGTAGGCTTTAATCAGTTTAAAGAACAAAGAACATTCGAATTATCATCACGATAGATTGAATAGAAAAAAAAATAAGTTCTTATTTCGTAAAGCTAAAAATTTTGATTGAGCTAAAAAGATATAAGAAAGTCAGATTTCTTAACCAATATATATATGAATAGTGAGCCACGCTCTTGCTTAATTATAATTACTAAAAATGTTAAGTCCGTCCAATTTTTGAAATTTTCCTTTCCTTGTCCATACTTTCATTTATCTCAATAAGAGATAAACATAACGGAGTCAGTATGAGACATTTCCTAATAATTTTAACAGCGATATTCAGCCTGTCATTCGGCAGTGCTCTGGCGAGCAGTCAGTCTCCAGGTAACGGAAACATGGGGCCTATTGTGAAGTGTTCAGATGGAAACGCAGTCACTCATGTGCCATTGCTGATCTGCAAACACTATGGCGGTAAGGTACTTTGATAGGTAACTAACGTCAGGCTGTAATATTATTTGCTGCCTGACACACTGTTTGATTACCAAACAAGTTTTAAAGAAAGATAAGTTATTTTCGGCCTGACAAATTATTCAAAATTGGACATTCGTTTGAGGTATCTCCAGGGCAATCATGTACCCAAGATTGCAACTGAGCCTTCATCTTATTGAGTTCAGCAAGCTTCAACTCTATTTCATCTAACTTCTGCGTTGCTTTCTTTTTTACTTCGTAGCTCTCTCTGTTCGGATTCATCGCCAGCTCAACAAGCGCCTTACACTCATCAAGCGTAAATCCAACCATTTTAGCTCTCAGTACAAATTCTAACTGTTCGATGTGAATCTCGCCGTATTGCCTATAACCATTATCGGAACGATGCGGAGGGCTCATCATGCCTTTACTTTCGTAAAAGCGAATGGATTTCGCTGTTGTACCAACACGTTTAGCTACTTCACCAATATTCACTCTATTACCTATAATTCAAACGTTACCTAAAACAAAGAGCGCGACCTAAAACGAAAAACCGCAGTACTGCTGTTATACAATACTGCGGTTGAAAAACATAGCTAGAGACTTACGTTAGAGGATTACTCTTGCTCTAACAACCAAATCATAGTTTGAGATTTTTCTTCGCTGTCTAGTTTATTGAACCAGTATGAAACCATTTCGATTTCTTTTGAGCCTTCAATTGATGCTGGAGAAGCGTTCTTACGATTTTTGAATGCCCAATCTGTCACTGCAGACTGCTCTTCTTTTGTTGCTTGTCCATACCAGTAGTTAACCATCTCTTGAGCTTGAGAAGCTTTTGGTTCTTCAGCAACAACCGCTGCGACAGGTACCGCTACTGGGGCAACCGCGATCGCAGTATGATTATTTGCGCCATTATAGATTGTGTCGATATACGCTTTCGGCACAATAAAGTTTGTACTCATTGTTGAGTTTTGTCCATCAAGCGTAAACTCTAAGTTCTTTTCTCTTGCTTGCTGTATATCAGCGTCGCTTAATGGAAACTTAATATATTGAGTCTTTGTGCAGTGTTCGCTGCAGCTTTCTCTTGAGGTTTGTCTCTCTTCTAGCTCTATCGTCTTACCGAAAAAGCTCACCGTTTCGTACTCTTTATAACTTTGGAAATAGCTTACATCCATAGTAATTGAAGATTCTGGAGCTGAGTTCTGTGTCACTTCTTTGTTGTACGTAAAGTAAAGTGACGATTTCAGGATATCTGCTCCTACATTCGCTTTACTTTCCGCAACGTAAGATTGTCCAGTAACCTGAATATAACCGCCTTTAGGTTGCACATCCGCCACTGAATCTGCAAAATTACTTTTTGAATCGAGTGAACTACAAGCTCCCAAAAATAATGATAATACAACTACACTAACTTTATTCATTATGACTAATTCCTTATGTTC
>PJEL010003765.1_pt1 | contig 12779 bp, 8 predicted proteins | sample 1853271 | NCBI WGS metagenome assembly PJEL01 (sample SAMN08108733, study PRJNA415343) | Invertebrate metagenome, whole genome shotgun sequencing project. | host: Globobulimina | place: Sweden: Gullmar Fjord | collected 2015-08 | reverse complement strand
CGCTTCTTCTCTTTGTCTTCTTCTGCTTTGAGGATGGCATCCGGTACGACCTGTTGGCGATAGCCTGCAATGAACTGAATACCTAACCAGCGGAAAATATAATCCACGAGTGATTTGGCGATCGGGATCTCACGGTTACCCGTCATCCCAGCAGGTTCGAAGCGTTGATGGGAGAATTTGCCCACGAGGCTTTCGAGTGGGACGCCGTATTGCAACGCCACGGAAATGGCGGTACCGAGTGAATCCATGAGCCCACCGATCGTGGAGCCTTCCTTACTCATGGTGATGAAGAGTTCGCCGGGTTGGCCGTTCTCGTACATGCCGACGGTGAGGTAACCTTCGTGGTTCGCCACCGTGAATTTATGCGTTAGTGAAGGACGCGTTTCCGGGAGCCGACGACGTAAGGGGCGTTCGACAATCCGCTCGACGATTTTCTCCACCGTGCGGACCCGCTCTGAACTCTCGTTTTCGGCGGCTTCATCTTGACTATGGGCATCAACCGTTTCGTTCTCTTCGACAGCACTGACGGTGGCCAAGACATCACTCAAATCACGCTGAATTTCACTCCGCGCTTCAGCGATGGCTTCGGGATTTTCTTCTTCGCCTTCTTCGAGCGCTTTGACGTCATCCGTCTTGGTGTTCAACGGTTGACTGAGTTTCGAACCATCACGATACAAGGCGTTGGCTTTCAGACCCAATTCCCAACTCAAGCGGTAACAACTGGCGATGTCGTCGGTGGTTGCTTGGTTCGGGAGATTGATCGTTTTGCTAATGGCACCCGAGATGAAAGGCTGGGCTGCCGCCATCATCAGAATATGACCGGTCGGGGCAATAAAGCGTTTGCCTTTCTTACCACAGGCGTTGGCGCAATCAAAGATCGCCAGGTCCTTGTCCTTGAGATGCGGTGCACCTTCGACGGTTTGGGTACCGCAGGCCATGGTGTTGAGTGCTTCAATGGTTTCCGCGTCCAATCCTAATTCACTCAGCAAATTGAAGGATGGGTTGTTGCGGGCCGCTTCGATCTTGATGCCGTTCGCCTCGAGAATCTCGGGTCGTAATGACCACGCACTGAACGCAAATTGCAGCTCAAAGACGGTGGGGAGCAAATCCTCAATCGTGGTCAGGTCTTCATCATTGAAACCCTTGCTCACCAGTAATTCTCTGAGGGTTCCAGTGAGGCCGGACGCCGCAGGCATTTCCAGATTCAAGGTGAGATGCCCCATGACGTACTGCAGGATTTCGCGGACTGCCGTCTCGTCATAACCCAATGTTTGCAAAGCGGGCTTGAGTGAGTGGTTGGCGATTTTGAAGTAACCTCCACCGGCCAACTTCTTGAATTTCACTAAAGCAAAGTCCGGCTCCACCCCCGTGGTATCACAATCCATGAGCAAGCCGATGGTACCCGTGGGGGCAATCACACTTACTTGGGCGTTGCGATAACCATGCTTCTCACCCATCGTCAGTGCTTCATCCCATGCTAAACGCGCGCGGTTGAGGAGCAGGTCGGCACTCTTGAAATTCAAGGCCGAGGCATGCATGTCGTCAGCGTTAATCGGCACTGGTGGAATACGCAATGATTCATATTGACCACTTGATCGACTCACACCGTGGGCGGCGCGGCGATGATTGCGAATCACGCGGAGCATGGATTCACGATTGCGATCAAATCCTTTGAAGGCGCCCAGCTGTTCCGCCATGGCCGCGCTCACGGCATAGGACCGACCCGTCATAAGGGCACTGATGGAACCACAAATGGCTCGGCCTTCATTACTGTCATAGGCGATCCCCGCTTGCATCAACATGGCGCCGAGGTTGGCAAAGCCGAGGCCCAGCGTGCGATATTCATAACTGAGCCGGGCAATGTCTGCACTGGGGAATGCTGCCATGAGTACGGAAATCTCGAGCACCATGGTCCACAACCTAATGGCATGCTCGAACGCTTCGACGTCAAAGGTCTGTGTTTCAGCTTTGTAGAATTGCAAGAGGTTGATCGAGGCCAGATTGCAAGCGGTGTTGTCGAGGAACATGTACTCGCTGCAGGGGTTGCTGGCGTTGATCCGTCCGCCTTCGGGGCAGGTATGCCACGCGTTAATGGTGGAATCGTATTGCACACCGGGGTCCGCACAGCGCCAGGCTGCATAACAGACATCGCCCCAAAGTTTCTTGGCAGGCACGGAACGAATGATCTCGCTGTCGGTGCGCCCCTTGAGATTCCAATCAGTGCCAGCCTCTAACGCACCGAAGAATTCATCGGGGATCCGCACGGAGTTATTCGAGTTCTGCCCCGAAACGGTGTAGTACGCTTCACCATTGAAATCGTAATTGAGTTCTAATCCAAGATCCGCAGCGATCTGTTGTTCATCATCTGGCAGTTGTTTCAAGCCCTCGACCAGTGCGGCGACTTTGATCTCTTCGCGGACTTTCCAGTTCACGAAATTTTCAATGTCGGGGTGGTCCAGATCCAGGCAGACCATTTTGGCAGCTCGCCTGGTGGTGCCACCGCTCTTGATGGCGCCCGCCGCGCGGTCACCAATCTTGAGCCAGGACATCAAGCCACTGGAAGATCCGCCGCCGGAGAGTGGTTCACCTTCACCGCGCAAAGTGGAGAAGTTCGTGCCGGTGCCGGAGCCGTATTTGAAGAGGCGCGCTTCACGAACCCAGAGATCCATGATGCCGCCTGAGTTGACGAGATCATCCGAAACTGCTTGGATGAAACACGCATGCGGTTGCGGGTGGGTGTAGGCATCTTCTGCGAGTTGCACTTCGCCGGTCTTGGATTCGGTAATGTAATGACCTTGAGCGGGGCCCGTCATGCCATACGCATAATTCAAACCTGTGTTGAACCACTGCGGGCTGTTGGGCGCTGCCATTTGATGCAACAGCATGTAGGCCATTTCATCATAGAAGGTGTTGGCATCTTCTTCGGTCTCGAAGTAACCGTGGGATTGCCCCCAGTGCTGCCAACAGCCACACAAACGGTGAATGACTTGCTTGGCACTCTTTTCGGGGCCCGTGATAATCGAGCCGTCTTCTTCGCGCTTCAGCACGTTGCCTTCGGCATCGTGCTGTGGGACGCCGGCTTTGCGGAAATATTTACTGACCATGATGTCGGTAGCGAGTTGGGACCACTGGCTGGGCACCCGCGCATCCTTCATCTCAAAAACTACCGAGCCGTCGGGTTGGGTGATACGGCTGGTGCGCTCGGACCATTTGACGGTGGAATAGACATCGTGGCCTGACTTCGTAAATTTGCGTTCAATCTGCATTTCTTCTTCTTACCTTCGCTTCCATGCGGTCATCATTAAATTGTTTCTTATAGCGTGCTACGGGGCGGGGCGCGGAGCACACATTTATTATTTTTTCCGTCGGCTATAAGACGATTGCTTCGTGGGGTTCAACGAAACATTCTTCTGCGAACCTTTGGCACCGCTTGCTTTTCCGGTGGTACGACCAATGTTCAGACCTGATCCCTTGGCGGTGGCATTCTGGTCCGCCAAGATCGACAGCTTGCTAGCCTCGGCCCCCGTCCAGGATTTGGCTGGAGTCTTCGTATTCTTTTTTTTCTTCTTCTTAGGCTTCGTCATGATTGCGTTCCTGCTCCCTAATTCGCGTGGGTGTTGTTCTCTGGACAGTTATCAATCCACCATGGGGAGCGTTAAGCCCTTTTGATCTTGGTACTTGCCGGATTTATCTGCATAGCTAATCGCACAAACGCGGTCCGCTTTGATGAAGATCATTTGGGCAATGCCTTCGTTGGCATAAATTTTGGCGGGGAGTGGGGTGGTATTGGAAATTTCGATCGTGACTTTGCCGCGCCATTCGGGTTCGAGTGGTGTGACATTGACGATAATCCCGCAACGGGCATAGGTGCTTTTGCCGACGCAGATCGCTAGGACATCCCGGGGGATGTTCATGACTTCGACAGTTTCAGCGAGTGCAAAGGAATTAGGCGGGATGATGATAAAATCGCGGCCGGTCTCGCGGGTGTCGATGGTGACGAAGGAATCATCACCGAAATCCTTCGGATCGATGACCGCTTGTCCGCCGTGGGCTGCGACGTTGGTAAAGACCTTGAAGATGGGGCCGACACGGACGTCGTAGCCATAAGAAGAAACGCCGAAGCTGACTTGGCCCGACCGTTTTTCGTTATCTGCGAATGGTTCAATGCCGACCAATTCGCGAATCTGTGTGTCACAAAGCACCGCCATGAATTTTAACTCCTCTGACTGATTCCCGGCTCATCTTCGTTGAACCGCTTATTTCGTTGAACCCAAATTCATCCGTCCATGAATCCATACCGACAGCCCCCGGATGACGTCAGGCGTTTTCTGCCATGGTGCCAATCCGTAGGATTCGGTCAGTGCCCAAGAATTTTTTTTGGTGCACGTCCCCATCGATGCTTCATCTGGCACCACCTCATCAGGGGCGCAAGTTCAGCCTTCCTCGTCGGGCACAAAAGGCCCTGCCTCCGTCTCTTCATCGTCTTCAAATCCATTAACTCTTGCCTTGCCTTCCGCAGTGAGCTCTGCGCCCATTTCTCGATCTTTCGCTGTCGTCCTCCGTTGTACTTGCCAGCACCACGCTTTCCTTACATGGCCAACGATCGTGGTTCTTTTGTCAGCAAACCTCGGTTCTCCCTCCCCCATCTCCCTCCCCCATCTCATCCTCGACTCCAAGTCGATCAACCGGGACCAGCGCAACAACACCTCCCGTGGCCCTGCTGTCAGAACACCATTTCGCACTCCAAACTTCGATTTCTAATCTACCATCCCACTAACCCCCATCGACGATCCCCTTGATTTCTGGCCACGCCCTGACCCACCAGGACGAATTTGGGATGCCGATCGGCTGTTAGAGACGTATAGAATAACCACAACATATTGTACCATCAACCCCCTATTTTCCCAAATCTCGTATATTCTTTGAACCGGTTTCGCAACCTTTTGTTCATCAAGATGTTAGGCGCAAAGAAAAACTTTGGCCAGCCCAAGATATAGGGTATTTCACCTGTCAGTTGTTGTTAATAACCCTACATATGGGGGCCGTCAATTGCATGTTTGGAATTTGGGCGGGGAAGATCAGGCAATTACGGTTATAGTGGGTCCAACAAACGATCTTATTTGCTCCCACGAGCTTACCAATCGGACTGGAAAATGCTGCTGATGACTGCTGAAACGACCGGTTGGGGGGATCCCGACACCCAATCTCACGCTCAGAGCGGCTTTGAAGGCCGCGATTTCGATGCCTCGATTACGCCTGACCCCGTTTTTGATCGCCTGACGCCTGCCCAATGTGAAGCCGTTTCTATCACACAAGGCCCATTATTAGTTCTCGCTGCCGCTGGCTCGGGTAAAACTACGGTCATCACCCGTCGCATCGCCAACATTTTGGCGCAAGGGGTACCACCGTGGTCGGTGTTAGCATTGACCTTCACCAACAAAGCAGCGGGTGAAATGCGCGATCGGGTCTTCAAATTGCTGCCGCCTAGTGGTGATGGCATCCCCGGCCAAGGCATGACTGTCACCACCTTTCACAGTTTTGGTGCCCGCATGCTCCGTCGTTACGCGGAACAGGTCGGCTTGCAATCTGACTACACGATTTACGATACCGCTGATCAGAAATCTGCGATGAAGGAAACGTTGGCGCGCCTCAATCTTTCGAAAGAGAACTTCCCGCCGGACCGGGTGCTTAATAAAATCAGCGCCGCCAAGAACGAACTGAAAACCCCCGCCACGGTACTTGCCGAGGCCTCCGATTTTCTGAGTCGGAATAGTGCGAAGTGTTACGAAGTGTATCAGGGCATTCTCAAAGCAAATAACGCCGTCGACTTCGACGATCTCTTGCTCAACGTCGCCACCCTCTTGCGTGATAATGAAGAAGTCCGACAGCAACTACAACGTCGGTTTCGCTACCTCCTCATTGATGAATATCAGGATACGAATCACGCTCAACTCGTGATTGCCCAAATGCTCACCAACCCCACCGAACGCAACATCTGCGTGGTCGGCGACCCCGATCAATCCATCTACGGCTGGCGCGGTGCGGACATTGCCAACATCCTCGAATTCCAAGAGCATTACCCCGATACCCAAGTCGTCAAACTCGGCGAAAACTTCCGCTCCACAGCCCCCATCCTGGCAGCAGCCGACCACCTTATCAAACACAACAAAAGACGTCAGGATAAACCACTTTACACTTCGAAAGAGGGTGGTGATAAACCGCTGGTCAAGAACTGCTTGGATGAGCATCACGAAGCCCGCACCGTCGTCGAGTATTTTCAGGAATTGCATACTGAGCAGGAAATCCCCTATCGTGATATGGCGGTGTTTTACCGCACGAATGCGCTTTCACGAGTCTTGGAAGCGGAGTTCCGTCGTGCCGGGGTGCCTTATGTTATTGTGCGCGGTACGGCGTTCTTCCAGCGTAAGGAAATCAAGGATGCCTTGGCGTATCTGCGGTTGGTGTTGAACCCCTATGACGAAGTGAATCTCCGCCGCGTGATGAACAAGCCCGCCCGGGGGATTAGTGACCAAACGGTCAAGAAGATCGAGTTCTGGGCGATCGATCACCACCTGCGTCTATTTGATGCTTGCAAGCGCATTCACGAATTGCCCGGCCTCACCAAACGCGCCACCAACGCGGTGCTCAATTTCGTCAAACAAATCGAAGCCTGGCGGGCGCTGGCGTATATCCCGCGCGCCGATGTCTTAGCACAAACCGCTGAGCTCCCCGAATTTGTTAAGCAGATTCTCCGCGAGTCAGGCATGGAAGCGTACTACAAAAAAGGCAAGACCGAGGAGGATGAAGAACGCCTTGCCAACCTCGATGAATTTGTCAATAGTGCTGCGGAATTCGAAGACGAACTGATGGAATTACTGGCCCTTGCAGCAGTGGGGGAGGAGGGGGAGATTGGTGAGGTCGAAGCAGCTTCGGATGAGCCAGAAAATGAACTGGTCGAAGTCGAATTCGATCCCTTCGCCGACCCCTTTGGCCCACTCGGCGATCTTGCCCTCACCCCCGGCGATGACCTCCTTGGCAGCGCCAGCGCTCCAACATTCATCGAAGCAGAAGATGAGCAAGCTGCGGCTAGTGACGCGGTTGAAGAACCCGCCATGGATGATCTTTTTGCTGCTGTCCGTTTGCAAGCGGTACAAACAGCAAACAGTGCTGAGGAGCCGACGGATGAATTAACCGACCCCATCGCCGACATCCCCATCACCGGCGGGTGCTGCACATTGCTCGCCAAACTCCGCGCTTACCTCGAAAGAGTCACCTTAGTGGCAGATGCTGATGCGGTGGATAGCGATTCCGGTGCCGTGATGATGATGACCTTCCACGCCGCCAAGGGTCTCGAATTCCCCGCCGTCGCCATCGTCGGTCTCGAAGAGGGTTTACTCCCCCACAACATGTCGCGAGATACAGCCGACGGCATCGAAGAAGAGCGACGACTCTTCTTCGTGGGCATCACCCGCGCTGAAGAAAAACTCCTCATCACCCGTGCCCAATCACGAGCCGTGCGCGGCTACCGTGAAGCAACCATCGCCAGCCAATTCCTCCACGAATTACCCGAAGAGGCGGTCCAATTCGACGGCGACGTCTTCTCCAGTGAATCCATCCCCGTCTATGACATTAACGAAGATGCGCCGGGCATGGGCAAAAGCTATAAGCCCGCCTGGCAAACCAAGAAGAAGAAAGCGGCGATTGATCCAACCGCGGCACCCAAACGCGATGCTACCGAACAACATGTCCGCCCCAAGGAATCAGCCAAATACCCGGTTGGTTGCCGTGTCAACCACCCCCAATTCGGCCAAGGCAAAGTCGAATCCGTCGCCCGCACTGGTTCCGATATTCGCTTGCGGATCAAGTTCGACCACGTCGGCACCAAAACCATGATCGAACGCTACGCCCGCCTGCAACGCATCAAATAATCGTTCACAAGATCCGCGTCGCCTTCGGATACGAGCCCAGCACCGCCAATTCCCGGCAATGGGCCCGCGCTTCTTCAATGGCATCCCGCATCGGCTCATCCGTTTGATGAGCATCACAGTCAATAAAAAAGGTATACTCCCAATTCGTCTGCCGACTCGGACGCTTCTCAATGTGACTCAAGTTGATCGCCTTCTCACGAAAAACATTCAACACATCCACCAGCGCACCCGGCTTATGTGCCGTCGAAAACATAATTGAGGTCTTATCCTCACCGCAGGGCAGCGCCTCCTGTTTGGCGATCACTAAGAAACGCGTAATGTTGTTCGGATGATCTTCAATGTGCTCAAAGATCGAATTCAAACCATAAATTTTGCCGGCAAATGCTGACCCGATCGCCGCAATCGAGGGGTTCTCCACCGCCAACTGCACCGCTGCTGCGGAACTCGCAGCGGGCACCAACGGCACCCGCGGGAAATGCTGCACAATCCAATCACGACACTGCTCAAAAATCTGCGGCTTCGAATGAATCGCGGCAATCTCATCCGCCACACCTTGCCCCAGCAGATGGTGATTAATTTCGATCAACGCCTCGGCATAAATCGTGACATCAAATTCCTGAAACGCATCCAACGTATCGGTAATACTCCCCATCGTGGAATTCTCATACGGCACCAGCCCGTAATTCGCATGCCCACCCGCCACCTCTTTAAACACCCCATCAATGGTGTGCAAATCCGCATGCTCCACGCTTGATCCAAAATGTCGAACTGCGGCCATATGACTAAACGAACCGCGTGGCCCCAAGTACGCCACCCGCAACGGCAGCTCCAATGAAAAACTCCCCGACAGCAATTCACGATAAATCGCTTCCACCGTCCGACTCGACAAGGGCCCCGCATTCATCTCCAGTACTTTCGCCAACACCGCTTTCTCACGATGCGGTGCATAAATCGGCGTCCCGTCACCCCGCTTGAGCTTCCCAACCTGCACCACCACATCCGCCCGCTGATTCAACAGCGCAATCAACTGCGTATCCACGGCATCAATCAAATCACGCAGCTCCGGCAACGTGATCTTGCTCTCCCCTTGATCCTGCACTACATCTTCGTCGTTACTCATCCTAAGACATTTCCTTCAAATAGAGGTTAGCCGTTGCCTTGTCTCAATCCTCGCGATTCTTAGTCCCATCATCCCCGCAATTCCAACAGAATCGCCTGTTCCCACACCATTCACCGCACTCCGATGCTCATTTTGCAAATAATTCACCCAAGGGCGCGAAATCGCCCAACTCGTGACGTTCTTAGTGCGGTGGGGGATGGATGGATCCGAACCCAGTTTACTCGAAAACATAACAACAATTTTCTTATTGGAGATCATCACGATGAATCGCACTTCAAACCTTCTAACGAATCCCAAATCTCTGACCCGCCGACTCGCCGGTGTCGGCCTGGCGTGTGCTGTCGCCACGACTTTCCTGACTACCACGCCTGTCGTGTCACCCGCTTACGCTGCGACCGGCTTCAACACCCAAAATCAGGATGCCACCCTTCCAGATAATGCCGACCTCTGGGTCAGCGTCAATTTCAAAGGTGGCACTGCCGCAGATTACGTTGATGCCATCCGCAAGGCCGCCCGGAACGCCAACATCATCGTCATGCCCGATGCCGAGATGATTGAGATCCCACCTGTGCAACTCAAAGCCGTGGCACTGGCATCCGCGCTTGAATTCCTCGATCACAAGGAAGCTACCGTTGAAAACGCACGCTACATCATTAACGTGGAGCGCATCATCACCGATTCCATCGCGCTCACCGATGAAGAGCGTGACCGCGAGGGTGTTACCGCCCATTTCGCCCTCCCGATCTATTCCGTCAATGTCAAATCGATGGCTCTCAACGGCGGACCCCGCGCACCCCAAACCTCCTCCCAAGTCTGGGCGGTCGAATCACTCATCACCTCACTCTCCGCTGACGATCTTCTGGCCTCCATCGACGTCGCCCTCCCACTTTCAACCGACGGTGATCCCAACATCGAAGTCCGCTTCCACGAAGAGACCGGCATCCTCATCGCCCAAGGTGAATTCGCCGCCCTCGAAATGATCAATCAGGTCATCGAACAGTTACAGCAGACGGCCTACATCCGAGAGGCACAAGAGGCTACCGCCAAACGCAACGTGGAAAACCAACAGGAGCAGGAACGCCGTGATCAGATGATGCAAGCGCGCAATGGCTTTGAGCAAGATCGCGCTGAATGGAAAGTGCAAATGGAAAAAGCTCAATCCATCATCAACACCCTCCGCAGCGAGTTGGCATCACAGAATAAGACGATTCAGTTGCTCGAGGAACAGGTCAAAACACTCAAAGTCCAAGTTGCCAGCAAGAAAGACAAAGAGTGAAACGTTGCTTCAACATCCCAATCCCAGGTCATTGATTGGCTCAATATGCTAAAATGAGCTAATCCCTGCCCGAATGAAGTTGAAACAACCACTAACACCATGAGTCAGGCTGAAATCCATCCCGAGAACCCGATGCGGTTGAGCCATCCCACGGTACTGTTGGGGAAGTCAACGACCGCGTCGGGATGGAAATCAGCCCAAACCCGCAACATGCAGCCGACGCAAGACCTCTCGGAAACACGAGCACTCACTGCCGCCATCGCCTCCGGAAACCCGGAGGCTTTGGCCGTCTGCTATCACACCTATTTCAAGTTCATGTTTGACGAAGCGCTCCGCACCCAATCAACCAGCAGCCGCGTTTCAGAAGCCCACGAAGCCCCTGCACTCGACATTGTACAGGACGCCTTCCTGCGCATCATTAAATCACTTCGTGTCCCTCTCGAGAACGAAGCCCAACTCAAAGCCTATCTCCGCCGCACCATTTACTCGGTTGCCATCGATCAGCTACGCGCTACATCTCGTCGCCAACACCGACATCAACAAGTCGCCCAAACTGAGCAGCTCAGCGAACCTGACGATCAGGCAAACGCTCAGAAATTAGATTGGCTTAACCAACAAATCAAAACCCTCGACGATCATCAATCAAACCTCATGCTCATGCGCTACCGCTTCAATTGGACGCTCGAAAAAATCGGCTCCGCACTCGGCTTATCACCCGGCGCAGTCGATGGCAGAATCAACCGCATCCTCAATCGACTCAAGAAGAACGCCTTGGAGGATTTTCATCATGATGAATGAATCAAGCCACCACAAAGATCACGACCTGGACTTCCTCAGCCCTGAGGGTCAGCAACGTCATGATACCATGCTCGACGAACTCACGGTGGCGCTGGGCACCGTCCAAGCCCAACGTCGCACCAAGCGTCGCATCACTCTCACCGCTTGTTCCGCCGTCCTCCTCATCGCGCTTACTACTTGGGTAATCAACCTCAACCAAGGCAATCCTCAAACCCCGATCAATGATCAGATCACAGAAAATGTCACGCATCCATCAACCGACCAACCCATCGTGACCAACGAGTCACCGACCCTACCCCCCGCCTCATACCTCACCCGTGTCAATGCCCCCAAATCAAAACGCTGGACCACCACCAGCACCGCCGATCTCCAAACCCAAGCGCAAACAGTCGGCAACCCGCAGCGCATCCAACGCATCACCAACGACGACGACTTCATCCAACTCCTGGAAACAACAGGCCACAACTCCATCGGCCTCATCCGAAGCCAAGGCGCCACGACCCTCTCCGGCGACACCTCCGGCATCAGATTGGCCCAACCGGCCACCGCTGCCCCGCCCGCAACGCCAGTCGATTCTGCCCCGGGCGATGACGAGCGAGAATCTAGCCCCGAGTCAACCCCCGTGCCATCCCTCGCAGCCTCCTACGCTCTTTCCAACTAAGCCCAAAAAGAAACAACGCCTCGATGCGCGGAGCATCGAGGCGCTGCACCATTGCCAACGGACCGTCATCATTTCAATGTCATGGTAAATTCAAAAATCTCAACGCTCTCGCTCCCACGCTCGACCATGACCTTCAACGGCGATCGCTTCAAGAGCTTCGCCACTTCAGCCATTGACATATCTGAAACCGTTTTGTCATCGAGTGCCATGATCCGGTCACCCGCTTGTATCCCCGACACAGCTGCCCCCAAACCCGCGGTCACATCTTTCACCGTGATCGGCCCCTTGCCGATTTGCGTCGGGTCAATTTGCAGTCCATAACGCTTCTGCCGCTTCGCCTGTCTTCGATCAACCAACACACCCGTCGGATCAACAAAACGCGCCCGCTGATTCTGTTGATCCCAAGTGATTGCAAACCGCTGCAGCGCTTTCGTACCGATGTGCACCCACTGAATATTGGCAGTAAAATTCACCTGCGGGGATTCCCACGAATATTGGCCCAGCCCCACCGGCCCCTGCAACTGGGAGCCCAGAATTTCTATACTCCCCGCAGCACTCCGACCCCGACCAATCACCGTCGGCTCACTCGTCAACGGCAACGTCTTGATCTCATCAAACGGCAACGTAATCCCCGACGAACCACCCGAATCAATATGCAACGGGTACGCCTTCCCACCAACCTCCGCGCTAAACACCGGTATCTCTGATTGGCCATCAAATTCATAATCCAGGATCGTTTGACCATCCGCCTTCGGCAACGCACCTTCTTCAATCAGCAACGCACCTCCCGGATAGTCAATGGTAAACAAGCAATCCGCAAACGTAGATAAGCCGATGATGCCGCGCGGCTTATCGCCTTCCGCTCCCAAAATACCCATGCCCTCTAGCAAAATCGCATTCAGGCCGGTGAAGTTGGCACCACCGATCTCGATCTCCTCGACTCGCACTTGTTGGCTGTCGACAGTGTTACCGCTCGCCATGTCCAGCACCCGCTGC
>PJEL010003764.1_pt1 | contig 12779 bp, 10 predicted proteins | sample 1853271 | NCBI WGS metagenome assembly PJEL01 (sample SAMN08108733, study PRJNA415343) | Invertebrate metagenome, whole genome shotgun sequencing project. | host: Globobulimina | place: Sweden: Gullmar Fjord | collected 2015-08 | reverse complement strand
ATCTACCGCGCCCGGGCGATCTTCGCCCAGATGACCGCGGTGGCCCGCTTGCTGCCGGTGTTCTCCGAGTTGGGGGTGGAGGACTACTTCACCTTCTTCGACCTGGCAAAGATGCTGGGTTTCGAACAGATCACCATCTCCAACGGTCGCGACTTCGCCCACCAGATCACGATCAAGTAGCCGGGGCGGGGCCTTCCACCGCTTCGGCCTGCAGCCGGGCGGATCGGGAACGGCGCCCGGCTCGGCTCTGGCAATGAGGATCGCCTTTCACGGCCTTCTGGTCTAAGAAACGGTTATGAGCACCCCGACGATTCGACGCGCCAGCGCGCAAGACGTCCCGGCCATCGTCGACCTGCTGGCCGACGACGACCTCGGCAAGACCCGGGAGGCGCCCGGCGATCCCTGCTACCCCGAGGCCTTTGCGGCGATCGAGGCCGACCCCAATCAGTTCCTCGCCGTGGTGGTCGATGGCGGCGAAGTGGTCGGCTGCCTGCAACTGAGCTTCATTCCCGGGCTTTCGCTCAAGGGGATGTGGCGGGGGCAGATCGAGAGCGTGCGCATTGCCGCCTCCCGCCGCGGCGGCGGGCTCGGCCATGTCATGATCAATTGGGCAATCGAGGAATGCCGGCGGCGCGGCTGTGGGCTGGTCCAATTGGCAATGAACAAGAGCCGTACGGACACGTTGCGCTTCTACCAGTCGCTCGGCTTCGAAGCGACCCACGAAGGCTTCAAGCTAATTCTGTAGAGGTGGCTGCAGCCTCTTCGGTCGTCATCCCGGACAAGGGAGCGACAGCGAGCGCGATCCGGGATCCACGTATGGGCCAGACGCCCGGCGGCGAAATGGACCCTCGCAACAGGTGCGAGGGTGACAATTGGAGAAGGTGCGACAGCGGTGCGTCACAAGGCAGTGGCGCGTTCGGTGTCGCCGTTCAGCCGCCGGTCACGCTCATGTGGCGCGACACCGAAGGCTGCTTGCGGCGCCGGTCGATGATGAAGTCGTGGCCCTTGGGCTTGCGGCCGATGGCTTCCAGGATGGCGTCGTTCAGCAGAGCGTCGTCGTCGCTGAGGCGCAGCGGCGTGCGCAGGTCGGCGGCGTCTTCCTGGCCCAGGCACATGTAGAGCGTGCCGGTGCAGGTCAGGCGCACGCGGTTACAGCTTTCACAGAAATTGTGGGTCATCGGGGTGATGAAGCCGAGACGCCCGCCGGTCTCCTTGACGCGCAGGTAGCGCGCCGGGCCGCCGGTGCGATAGTCGATCTCGTCGAGTGTCCACTTCTCGGCCAGCTGCGCGCGCAGCATGGAGAGCGGCCAGTACTGGTCGATGCGCAGGTCGCCAATCTCGCCCATCGGCATGACCTCGATGAAGGTCAGGTCAAAGCCTTCGTCGCCGCACCAGGCGACCAGGCGGTCGACCTCGTCGTCGTTCACGCCCTTCAGCGCGACGGCGTTGATCTTCACCTGCAGGCCGGCGTCCTTGGCCGCGGCCAGGCCGTCCATCACTTTGTCGAGTTTGCCCCAGCGGGTGATGGCGGCGAACTTGTCGGGGTCGAGCGTATCGAGGGAGACGTTCACCCGGCGCACACCGATATCGGCAAGTTCGTGCGCGAAGCGCCCCAACTGGCTGCCGTTGGTGGTGAGGGTCAGTTCCTCGAGGTCGCCGCTTTCGAGATGGCGCGAGAGGGAGCGGAACAGCTTCATGATGTCGCGGCGCACCAGCGGCTCGCCGCCGGTCATGCGCAGCTTCTTCACGCCCTGGCGCACGAAGGCGCTGCAGACCCGGTCCAATTCTTCCAGGGATAGGATCTCCGCTTTCGGCAGGAAGGTCATGTCTTCCGCCATGCAGTAACTGCAGCGGAAGTCACAGCGATCCGTCACCGAAACACGCAAATAATTGACCGCCCTGCCAAAGGGATCGATCATCTCAGCCATCAAGAGTCTCCCAACCCATTCTACGGCCCCGCCTGTTTGGCCGGGCCCGACTTTTGTCTTCAATTTTCAGTATAATATCAGCCGGCGGCCATTTCGCCCCTAACTTTTCTGCGAGTAAAGCCCCAAAAACCCCTGAAACCTGCCGCGCTCCAAGCGGTCCGAAGGGTTCAATCTCTCCGGATTAGGCGTTAACCTCGGTGTCATGGTGGATTCGTCCCAAGAGGTCCCTTTTCTAGACCGCCCAATCGCGCGGGTCTGTGCCCTCGGTGTGGCGCTGCTCATGATGGCGGCGCTGGCCTTTATGCATCGCGACGATCTCTTCCCGCCGGAAGTTGCGCCGGGCCTGGCCGCCGACGATCCGGTGGCGATTTGTCTCGCCCAGCGGGCGGGGAATATCGACAGCATGGTGGCGGAGGGTACCATCACCGCCGACCAGGGCCGGCTGTTCAAGAGCCGGGCCGAAGCCCTCTGCCAGGCACAGGTCGGCGGCGGCAGCGGACCACCGCCACGGCCTCAGTAAGAAGGCTTCCTCTTCGCAGAAAACGCCTCCAGAGAGCGTGGCGGGGTGATTTGAGGGAAGCGGTCGCTAGCTTCTCGAAGTTCGAACGGCAGGGCTTTGGCGCCGGGGTCTGCGCGGCGACGCTATTGGATTCTGTTGTTCACGCAACGCCTCGGCGGACTGACGGACTTCTTCGGAAATCTGCAGGAGCTGCTCGGCCAGGGGGCTCGTCTTGCGCCAGATCATGCCGATCGTTCGCGATGGTCGGGGGCTCTTGAAGCGGGCGACAGACACTGATGCCGAGCGTGTCTCCACCGCCACGGCCATTTCCGGGATCAAAGTGACACCAATGCCGGCGCCGACCATTTGGACCAAGGTGGACAGAGAGCTGCCGTCCAGCAACTCTCGTGGTCGTGCCGAATGCATGTCGCAGAACGAAAGCGCCTGATCGCGAAAACAGTGCCCCTCTTCCAGCAGCAGCAGCCTCATTTCGCGCAGCGTCTTGAGATTGGGCACGGGCTTTCCGCCGTCCTTGTCTGGACGGACGAGCATGAATTCCTCCGTAAACAGCGCTACCTCGGTCAACGATGGTTCGGACACCGGCAGAGCGACAATCGCCGTGTCGATCCGACCCGCCGCTAGTTCTTCAATCAGCTTTGACGTCAGCGTCTCGCGCACGTGAATGTCGAGCCCGTCATGCAGGCGGGTGAAGTTGCCGATGATTGTCGGCAGCAGATAGGGTGCGATCGTCGGGATCACGCCTATCCGCAGCCGGCCGACCAGCCGGTCGCGCGAGGCGCGCGCCAAGTCTTCCAGTTCGTCTACGGAACGCAGGATGTCGCGGACGCGCAGGGCGAATGTCTCTCCGAAGTTGGTCAGCCGGACCTGACGTGCGCCTCTTTCGAAGAGCTCCGTGCCCAGCGATTCCTCTAACTCCTTGATCTGCATCGACAAGGCAGGCTGGGAGATCGCAGAGGCATCCGCCGCGCGTCCAAAATGGCCATGCCGTGCCAAGGCTTCGAAGTAGCGAAGCTGTTTGAGTGTCAAATTCATCATAACTGTAGCTTATCGTTCCGATCAGTAAATCAAACTTAAACTAATGAAGCGGCTTTGGTATAAGACTTCAAGAGGAAATGAGGAACCGCCGAGGGCACAAAAGCCTCGCGTCACAACCGCTGACGGTGCGCGGGAGGCCGATGTAGAGACCATTCGGAAGGTTGAAGCCCCCGGGCCTGGTTCCTTGTCCGCAGAGTAGAGCAATCAACGCAGCCAAGATTGGAGAGAGACATGGACGCAAAAGTAACAGGCGGGTGCCCGATAGTGCACGGGGCCACGAACCTTGGGACTATGTCAAACCGGGACTGGTGGCCGAACCAGTTGAACCTCAGGATTCTCCATCAGAACTCTGCCCTGTCCGATCCGATGGGCAAGGGCTTCGACTACGCCGAGGAGTTCAAGAAGCTCGACCTGGAGGCCATCAAGAAGGACCTCTACGCGCTGATGACCGACTCGCAGGATTGGTGGCCGGCCGACTACGGTCACTACGGGGGCCTCTTCATCCGCATGGCGTGGCATAGCGCGGGCACTTACCGCACCGCGGACGGCCGTGGCGGCGCCGGCACCGGCAACCAGCGTTTCGCGCCGCTCAACAGCTGGCCCGACAACGCGAACCTCGACAAGGCACGTCGGCTGCTCTGGCCGATCAAGCAGAAATACGGCAACAGTATCTCCTGGGCCGACCTGATCATCCTCACCGGCAACTGCGCGATTGAGTCGATGGGGGGCAAGACCTTCGGTTTCGCCGGCGGGCGCGAGGACATCTGGGAGCCCGAAGAGGACATCTACTGGGGCGCCGAGAGCGAGTGGCTTGGCGACAACCGCTACTCTGGCGAACGGGATCTCGAAAACCCGCTGGCCGCCGTTCAGATGGGCCTGATTTACGTGAACCCGGAAGGGCCGGACGGTCAGCCAATCGTGCTGGAGTCGGGCCGCGACATCCGCGAGACCTTCGCGCGCATGGCGATGAACGACGAGGAAACCGTCGCGCTGGTGGCCGGTGGCCACACCTTCGGCAAATGCCATGGCGCGGGCGATGCGGCGCTTGTCGGTCCCGAACCCGAGGCAGCCGCCATCGAAGAGATGGGCCTCGGCTGGATCAGCAGCTACGCCAGTGGCAATGGCGGCGACGCGATCACCAGCGGCATCGAAGGCGCCTGGACCTCCAACCCGATCAAGTGGGACAACGGCTATTTCGACGTTCTGTTCGGCTATGACTGGGATCTGGTGAAGAGCCCCGCCGGCGCCTGGCAGTGGGTGCCGATCAATCCGGACGAAAAGGACCTCGCGCCGGCGGCGCATGATGCGTCAAAGCGGGTGACGACCATCATGACCACAGCCGACATGGCGATGCGCATGGACCCGATCTATGGCCCGATCTCGAAGCGGTTCCATGAGAACCCGGACCAGTTCGCTGACGCCTTTGCCCGCGCGTGGTTCAAGCTGACCCACCGCGACATGGGGCCGAAGGCGCGCTATCTCGGCGCTGAGGTGCCGGCCGAGGACCTGATCTGGCAGGATACGATCCCCGCGGTCGATTGCGCGCTGGTCGACGAGAAGGACATTGCCGACCTGAAGGGCAAGATCCTCGCCTCGGGTCTGTCGACCTCGGACCTGGTCTCGACCGCCTGGGCCTCGGCAGCGACCTTCCGCGGCTCGGACAAGCGGGGCGGGGCCAACGGCGGACGTATCCGCCTCGCACCGCAGAAGGACTGGGCAATCAACCAGCCGGCGCAACTCGCCAAAGCGCTGGAAACCCTCGAGGCCGTTCAGGCTGAGTTCAATGGGGCGCAGTCCGGCGGGAAGAAAGTGTCGCTCGCCGACCTGATCGTCCTGGGCGGTTGCGCAGCCGTGGAAAAAGCCGCGAAGGACGCGGGCCACGAAGTGACGGTTCCCTTCACGCCGGGTCGCAGCGACGCGTCGCAGGAGCAGACCGACGTGGATAGCTTCGATGTGCTCGAGCCGGTCGCAGACGGGTTCCGCAACTATCTCAAGACCAACTTCACGGTGTCGGCCGAGGAACTGCTGGTCGACAAGGCGCAACTCCTGACGCTGACCGCGCCCGAGATGACGGCTCTTCTCGGCGGCATGCGCGTTCTGGGCGCAAACCACGGCCAGTCCAAGCACGGGGTCTTCACCGACCGTCCGGGAACGCTCACCAACGATTTCTTCGTGAACCTGCTCGACGCGGGCACGGAGTGGAAGGCTTCCGCGGACGCGCAGGACGTGTTCGAAGGGCGCGACCGCAAGAGCGGCGAGGTGAAGTGGACCGGCACCCGTGTCGACCTTGTCTTCGGCTCAAATTCGCAGTTGCGCGCTCTTGCCGAGGTCTACGGGCAGGGCGATGCGCAAGGGAAGTTCGTCCAAGACTTCGTAGCGGCCTGGAACAAGGTGATGAACGCGGATCGCTTCGACCTTGCCTGACCCCGGCGGAAAGGCGTTCGAGCGTCCACTCGGGAGCTGATGGCCTCCAAGCCTGCCGGCGCCCCCCAAGACGCCGGCAGACGTAAGAAACCAAGGCGGCGTTTCACCACAGCGTGAAACGCCGCCTTGACTTGTCTTCGGGATGTCGCGCCGGTAACAGGCTCGGAGTGTGGCCGGTCCAAAGTCCGCCCAATCCGGCCCGTCGACGATAGAATGTTAAGAATGCGGTGCCGGCTTCATATGCGACACAAGAAGCTGTTGCGACAATTTAGTACAGAGTCTAGGAGAGTGACGCTAAACTACGGTATCGTGGCCAATGTTCATGAGGGCTATGTAGCCGTCAATTGGTGGTTCGAGAGTTTGCGCATTTGGACTCGCTCTCCAAACAATTATCTTCCTTGGTACAGTTACCGTATCCCTCTTCCCAGGGGGCTGACGGGAAGCCCAAATTGGCATGAGTAGGGGCCTTGGCTCGATGTTTTTGAAGCGGTTGCTCAAGGCATATGTTCGCACCGGTGCGCTTCGCGTGATCGACCCCAGGGGGCGGTCGATCGATGTGGGCGACGGCAGCGGACCGCCGCTGACCGTCAGGTTCAACAACCCGGCCATCGTGAGAAAGCTGGCGCTCAATCCCGCTCTTCATATGCCCGAGGGCTATATGAACGGCGATATCGAAATCGAGGGCGGCTCGATCTACGACTTCCTGCTGCTGTTGAAAAAGAACAGCGGAAGCGGGAAAAAGTCCGGCGCCGAGAGCCGGAACAAGTTCTTTCAGAAGCTCGTCCGCAGACTGTTTCAATTCAACCCGGCCCGCGTGGCCTCCCGCAACGCCCGCCATCACTACGACCTCAACGCCGACATGTACCGGCTGTTTCTCGATGCCGACATGCAGTATTCCTGCGGATACTTCGAGAAGGAAAGCGACGAGCTGGAGACGGCGCAGGCCGCAAAAAAGCGCCATATCGCCGCAAAGCTATGCATCGAGCCGGGGATGCGCGTGCTCGATATTGGCTGCGGCTGGGGCGGCATGGCGATTTACCTGGCGAGGGAGTGCGGTGCCGAGGTGGTGGGGGTTACCTTATCACCGGAGCAGCGGCGCATCGCGGAAGAGCGGGCATCCGCGGCAGGTGTTTCCGACCGTGTCAGTTTTCTGGAACAGGATTACCGGGCGGTCGAAGGGCCGTTTGACCGGGTCGTGTCGGTCGGCATGTTCGAGCACGTGGGTGTCGCTCACTATGGAGAATTCTTCAACAAGATCCGCGAACTCCTGACCGACGACGGCATCGCTGTGTTGCACAGCATCGCGCGCCGCAATGGCCCGAGTGCAACCAATGAATTTATCCGCAAGTACATTTTTCCCGGCGGCTATTCGCCGGCCATTTCGGAGATCGTTCCGCCGATCGAGAAAACACGGATGTTCATCAATGATATCGAGGTTTGGCGGGATCACTACGGCCACACCTGCCGCCACTGGAGGGAGCGCTTCGCCGCCAACCGCGACAAGGCCGCGGCGCTCTACGACGAACGCTTCTGCCGCATGTGGGAGTTCTATCTGGCGACGAGTGAACTGACCTTCATGCATGGCAGCCACATCGTCGTGCAGGTTCAATTGAGCAAAGCCAGGGGCGCTGTTCCTCGAACCCGTGACTATATCGGGGCCTGGGAAGCGCGCCATCCGATCGGCAACTAAGGGCCGGATCGCGATTGCTTCTTGGCGCCGATCAGAGACTGATCCTGCGCACCTTGGTGAAGCCGGTGCCGCCGGTTTCGGCCCGCACGCGGGCTTCCAGATCGTTCAAGTCATCGATGGCGACGCTCATGGAAAAGGCGTTGGCGTGAACCACCTGTCGGTCGTCCAGCATGATCGCGACGTGGCCGGGCGAGAAGACGAGGTCGCCGCGCTGTAGGGCGATCTCACCGGGCAGGCCGTTGAGAGCCTCACCTGCGCTGGTCGCCTGCATGTAGGAATCGCGCTGTACGGGGAGGCCGGCGCAGGCGAGGGAGAGCTGCACCAGCGTGGAGCAGTCCAGGCCGACGCTGCTGCGTCCGCCCCAGTAGTAGGGCGTGCCGAGGAACTCCAGCGCCGTGGCGACGAAGTCCGGGCTGGTCTCGTCGAGGGACTGCAGGTGTTTGCTGTAGAGCCAGCCGCCGCCGGCCACTTCGCTGTAGCCGTCTTTGGAACCGACCACCTGCAAGCTGCTGCCGATGCTGAGACAGTCCAGCGGCGGCGCCTTCAGGTTCGGTTCGGGAAAGAGGAAGCTGCGCAGGGCGCGCAGGCGATGGGTCGGGGCCTCGACCGGCGCGCCGAGGACGGCGCTCTCCAAGTAGCCGACATAGCCGTCGGTTTCGCTCTGCACCCAGGACCAGCCGTCGGCCTCGTCGAAAACCCGTACCGTCTCGCCGAACAGCAGTTGCGTATCGAGCCCGGAAGCAGCATCGGGCGCGCGCCGCAGGTCGACCACGCCACGGACGACCCCGGCAGGGCGGCCCTCGGCATAGCGCGGCGCCGCCACCTGGTTCTCCAGGCGGGCGTCGGCCAGGTCGTCGCGAAAGGCGTTCAGGCGAGGGTCGAGGTCGGTCACGGCCGGCTCCGGGCTCTTCGAAGTTTCGAGTGCCGCCAGTCTAAGCCCCGGAGGGTTAAGCCACAATCAACGCCGGCTTCAGGTCTCCGGCTTGTCCTTGGCCCGCTCCGCCAGAACCTTCTGGCGCGCCTCCTCGATATCCCGCTCGCGCAGGTCGTCGTCGGTGGTGCGCATGGTCGGGCGCGCGCCGCCCTGGAAGGGGTTGTCGCCGCGTTCGAACTGGACGCTCACCCGGCAGTCCTCGCACATCTTGATGCGGTCGATCTGCTCGGAGTCCTGGAACATGGAGTGCTTGCCGGCAAGCTGCTCGGCAATGCGGTCGATGGACTTGCGCACGCCGAAGGGCTTGCCGCAGCGGATACACTCGAAGGGCTCTTCCTCGTTCAACGTCACCGCGTTCATGGCGTCGTTGGTGAAGTTGATGCGCGGCTCCAGGGTGATGACCTGCTCCGGACAGGTGTTGCGGCAGAGGCCGCACTGCACACAGGCATCTTCCCGGAAGCCCAGCCAGGGCCGGCTCTCGTCGTCGAAGAGGGCGGAAGTCGGACAGGCCGATACACAGGCCAGGCAGAGGGTGCAGCCCTCGGTGTCGACGTTCACCCGGCCGAAGGGCGCGCCCGGCGCCAGCGGCAGGATGTCCACCGGCTCCGGCGCCTTTTCGTGAAGATGGCGCAGGGCCAGGAAGGCGCGGCTGCGCTTGCCGCCGATCGGCAGGAAGCTGCCGGCTTCGATGGCCGCCTGCGGTGCGGCAAGGCCGTAGAGCTGCGCCGCCACGGCGTCCGGGTCGATGTCGTCGATGACGTGGACGCGCCCGCCGCCGTAGCCGAGACCGCTGAGCAGGGTCTCGGCGAGGCCGATCTGTCCGGCCAGCCCACCCATCTCGTCGCGTTTCTTCGGGTCGGCCAGGAAGGCTACCTGAGCGGCGCCGTAAGCAAAGGCCGAGGCCAGGAAGTCGATGCCGACCTGGGTGATCTCGTTCAGCGGGAAGGGAATCACCTGGGCGGGCAGGCCGCGGCCGAGGCGCGCCATCATGCCGATCATGTCGCTGCCGTGCTGCCCATCGTGCAGCAGCAGGGTCGCGCCCGAGCCGCCGGCCGCGTGGTAGGCGGTCAGCAGTTCGCGCAGGCGATGGAAGAGGCTGTCGCCGGCGGGCAGCTGATAGGTCGTCGCGCCGGTCGGGCAGACCGAGGCGCAGGCGCCGCAACCGGCGCAGACCAGCGGGTCGATCTCGACGATGTCGCCGGCCGAGGTGATGGCCGAGGTCGGGCAGACATCGAGGCAGCGGGTGCAGCCGGTCTTGCGGCTGCGCGAATGGGCGCAGATGTCCGCATTGTATTTCACATAGCGCGGCTTGTCGTACTCGCCGACCATGTCGGCGATGTCGAAGAGCGCGCGCTGCACCGCCACAGGGTCGCCGGGGTCGGGGCGCAGATAGCCGTCGCGCTTTTCCGCAGCTGGGAACAGTGGCTGACCGCCGGTCAGATCGAGGATCAGGTCGCACTCGGAAAAGGCGTTGTCCTTCGCCATGTCAAAGCTGAGGAGGTTGCGGCCCGAGGGTATGGCCGGGGCGTAGCCGTTCACCGTGATGCCGAAGCCGCCGAGGTGGCCCTTGGCCTGGACGATGCTGCCCTTGAAGATCGGCACCTCCATGATCCGCGGCGGGACGATCTCTCCTGGTTCGTTCAGCAGGACGGTGACGTCGAGGCGCCCAGCCAACTGCAGGGCGGCCTCGATGGCCTGTTCGTCGCGGCCGTAGACCAGGCAGACGCCCTGGGAGCTGAGCGCGACCATCGGCGTCGGCCCGGCTTCGACCATGGCGGCGGCCAGCAAGGCGGCGATTTTCGGCGTGGCCGCCTTGGCCTCGTCGGACCAGCCGGCGGTCTCGCGGATGTTGACGAAGTCGACTTCGGCTTCGGGGTTGTCCTCCGCGGCGATCTCCAGGAACAGCGGCGCTTCCTGGGTACAGGCGACCACCACCGGCTGCTTGCCGAGAATCGCCTGCTGGAAGGTGCCGAGCTGGGCCCGGCAAAGCTGGGTGTTGAGCTCGGTCTTGCCCTCCGCGCCGACGGCCTTGCAGGCGCGGGTCAGCGATGCGTCATCCAGCGGCATGGTGGAGTCGCAGTCGCAGACGAGGACGCGCTTGCCGCGCATCTCCATAAATTTACTCTCCGTCCCTGGCACAGGGTTTACCGGGAAGCTCGCCCGACGAGCATTCCCCGGCCCCTGGCCTTTTGTTTCTCTCCTGCGGCCAAAGCCTTGGCGGACCGGCCTTCTGGCCTGATCTTCGAACCAATTGGTATGACCATTCGACCACATACTAGCGGCCCGACCCCGGCCAAGACGACCCTAATTTTCCTGCGGGGATTTGCGGGGCGGGCATCAGGCGCCGCAATGCCTGTCCAGTGGACCGGGGCCTGTGCCTGCGGCTACCATGGGCCATGAGCGAAAGAGCCAAAGAGCAATCGGCGGCGGGCGGCGCGCAAGGCGACGCCTTGGGTTCCGCCCCGGCCGGTGATGCGCCGATCTCCTACACGCAGCGGGTGCGCGACTACTACCAGGCGCTCGGCTACGGCAGGCCCTACGCCTGGGCGCAGCAGGCGGAGGTGCCGTTCCAGCCGCTCGCCAAGCCGCTGTCGGACTGCCGGGTCGTGCTGGTGACCACGGCGGCGCCCTACCAGCCGGACAAGGGCGACCAGGGGCCCGGCGCGCCCTATAACGCCGCGGCCAAGTTCTATGGCGTCTATTCCGGCGATACGGGGCAGGAGCACGACCTGCGCAATGTCCATGTCGCCATCGACCGCGACCACACATCGCAGGGCGACCAGGGCTGCTACTTTCCGCTGGCGGCGCTGCGCCGGGCGGCAGGCGAGGGCCGCATCGGGGCGCTCGCCCCGCGCTTTTACGGGCTGCCGACCAATCGCAGCCATCGCGCGACGCTGGGCACCGACTGTCCAGAGCTCGTCGCGCGCTGCCTTGCCGATGGGGTCGACGCCGCCGTCCTGGTGCCGAACTGCCCGGTCTGCCACCAGAGCGTCAGCCTCGCCGCCGGTGCGCTGGAAAAAAACGGCATCGCCACGGTGGTGATGGGCTGCGCCAAGGACATCGTCGAGCATGTCGGCGTGCCGCGCCTGCTGTTCTCGGACTTTCCGCTCGGCAACGGCGCCGGCCGCCCCAACGATCCGGAGTCTCAAGACGTCACCCTGGAGTTGGCCTTCAAGTTGCTGGAAACGGCGCCGGCAGCCCGGACCACAGTGCAGTCGCCGCTGCGCTGGAGCGGGAGCGCGGACTGGAAGCGCGACTACATGAACCTCGACGCCCTGACCCCCGAAGAGGTCGCCCGGCGGCGCGCCGAGTTCGACCGCCAGAAGGACGTCGCCAAGGAATTGCGCGCTTAGAACCAAAAATTCGGACCTTGACGTTATCGGACGGTCGTCCTAATTTGTCCCCGAATTAGGACGGTTGTCCGACAGGCGCTGTGGCGGGCCGGGGAGGTGTTTTTTGATGAGCGACAAGACGATCCGTGACCAGATAGTCGAGGCGGCCGACCGGCTGTTTTACCGGCAGGGCTACGAGCATACCTCGTTCACGGACATCGCGGATGTGGTGCAGATTTCGCGCGGCAATTTCTACTATCACTTCAAATCCAAGGACGAGATCCTGGAGGCCGTGATCGCAAGGCGTCTGGCGGACCGAGAGATGATGCTGGAGCGTTGGGAACGCGAAGGCAAAGAACCCGCGGATCGCATCCGCAGCTTCATCAACATCCTGATCGCCAACCGGGCCGACATAAAACGCTACGGCTGCCCGCTTGGCACCTTGAGTTCTGAGCTGGCGAAGCTGAACCATGCTGCTCAAGGCGAGGCCAACGCGCTGTTCACGCTGTTTCGAACCTGGTTGCGTCGCCAGTTCACGCTGCTCGGCCGCAAGAAGGACGCCGACGCGCTGGCTCTGCATCTGCTTGCCCGCAGCCAGGGCGTCGCCACCCTGGCGAATGCCTATTGCGACGAGAAGTTCATCAGGCAGGAAGTGCAGCAGATGTACGACTGGCTGGAGACCTGCACCCAAGGTGTGGCGCGGGCCGAAGCCCCGATCCGGCGGCAATAGGAGAATAAATCAAATGTTTATCGTACTGCTTAAATTCTCCAGCAACAAAGGTCAGGCCGGCCAGTTCATGGATGGCCATAAAGAATGGATCAAGCGCGGTTTTGACGACGGCGTGTTTCTGCTGGCCGGCAGTCTTCAACCCAATCTGGGCGGCGGGATCGTGGCGCACAACACCTCGCTGGCTGA
>PJEL010003763.1_pt1 | contig 12780 bp, 11 predicted proteins | sample 1853271 | NCBI WGS metagenome assembly PJEL01 (sample SAMN08108733, study PRJNA415343) | Invertebrate metagenome, whole genome shotgun sequencing project. | host: Globobulimina | place: Sweden: Gullmar Fjord | collected 2015-08 | reverse complement strand
TACAAAAAGAACATGGAATATTAAATGAGGATAAACTTATGGAAACTTGCAATGCTATAAATGACAATGCACAGTACTTATCTAAAACAATAGATGACTTCAGAAACTTTATAAAAGGTGATAATAAATCTATTCTATTTTCATTAAAAAGTGATACAGATTCTTTTTTAAAGCTTATAGATTCCTCCATTAAAAATAATCATTTAGATGTAATATTAGATTTAACAGAAAATATTAATATTCAAGGTTATCCAAATGAACTTATACAATGTTTTATAAATATCTTTAATAATTCAAAAGATGCACTTCTAGAAAATAATATAGAAGGGGATCGATATATTTTTATATCACAAACAACTATTGGAACTAATGTAAGTATTAAGTTTAAAGATAATGCAGGAGGCATACCAATAAATATTATTCATAAAGTTTTTGAACCATATTTTACAACAAAACATCAAAGTCAAGGTACGGGGCTGGGTTTACATATGACATATAATTTTATTGTTGACAGTATGAAGGGAATGATCGAAGTTAATAATGTTTCATTTAAGTACAATGAAAAAAACTATTTTGGAGCAGAATTTACAATAACTTTACCTATATAATAATATATACAAAAGATTATATAGAATTTAATTCTTCCTAGTTTATATTTTTTCTTATAAATCTCTTCATTTAATATAAGCATACTGTAAACAACTACGTTGTAATATGCTATAAATTAAGATATGAAAATGAGTAAAATGAGTAAAATGAGTAAAATGATAAAAAATATATTAAAAGTATTTCTAGCAATTGTATTATTACTAATCAAAAAAATATTTGTAAGAGAAAATAGAGTGCCACATAAAATAATGGACAGTTTAGCTAATAAATTGCATTCTATTTTTATTTTTACTTCAATTCCTCTAGTATACCTATTATTATTTGATATCAATATCAACTCAATTGCAGTTAATACTTTTGTATATATAATATTATTTCTACAATTTGTTATGATAGTAAGATATTTCAATCCAGAAATGCTCAAAGAGAAAAAACTTCAATCTAAAATAATCATAAAAGTTAGAAGATTTTCGCTGTTAATCTTTATTTTCAATTGGATTACTTTCTCATTTCTTTTTGCATTCTCATTTATGATTGTGATACTTATCAATTATGCATTTTATGTTTTTATTATCAATCAAATTAATAAACAAAAAGAGCAAGCTGAATTTAAAAAACAGTTTGGTGAGGGTGATTATTCTAAAAAAGACATTGTAAAAAAACATATTAAAAATCTATTTGGTTCTGATATAGATGAAAAGCAACTATCAAGAAGTGAGATAAAAAAACAATATAGAACAATGGCTAAAAAGTATCATCCTGATGTTTATAAAGGAGATGAAAAAGATAAATTTACATCGATTAATTTGTCTTATAATTTCTTACTTGATTTGGTAAAGTAAAGAAGAATGAATAGGTAAAGATACTAAAGGAATTACTTCCTTTAGTATTTAATAAGTTAGTCTTTTTTTTCTAAAATTTCAATTTTTTCTATAATATCTAATTGTCTAATACTATCAAGAACATCAAAACTTGCACCATCAGCAACTTCAATACCACCAAAAACAGTATGACCACCATCTAAATGAGGACAAGGTACAAAACAAATAAAGAACTGACTTCCACCAGTATTTTGTCCTGCATGAGCCATTGATAAAGTACCTTTTTTATGTACTTGACCATCAGCTTTAGTTTCACAAGCTATGTTCCAATCTGGACCACTCATTCCTGAACCATCTGGACATCCACCTTGAGCCATAAAACCATCAATAACTCTATGAAAGTTAAGTCCATCATAAAATGCATCATTTGCTAAACTTGAGAAGTTAGCAACAGTGTTTGGTGTATTTTCTGGTGTTAATTTAATCCAAATTACACCTTTAGAAGTTGTAAACTTTGCATACTGTAATTTTGATAACTCATCTTCTGATAAGTTATATTCTTTTAATTCTTTTCCGAACATTATATTTCCTTGTTTTAATTTAAATTTATTTTTTTAATTTATGGTTTGATACTATATCAACTACTTTAGAGGCATAACCCCATTCGTTATCATACCATATTACTATTTTTATCATCTTATTTTTTTTCACATCTATAAATCTATGATCAATAATACTTGTATATTCTTCACCTTGAAAGTCACTCGACACTAAAGGACAAGTATTGTTCAAAACAATCTTATATTTTTGATTAGCTTCATACTCAGTAAATAGATTAATCAAACTTTCTTTAGTACATTCTTTTTCTACAGTTACTGTTACATTAATGGCGCCAACTGTTGCTGTTGGAACTCGTATAGAACTAGAGGAGATCATATCATGGTTTATCGTTGGCATTATGTATGAACAAGCATCAATAGTTGTAGTTTTACTGGGAATCATATTTTGAGTTGAACTTCTTCCAAACTCAAAATTACATTCTACATCTCTATTTTTACTTCCAATACACGCACTATCCAATGTTTTTTGATGATTAAGAAGAGGATGTATTGTTGTAATATCTCCATATTCTATCTTATACGTATCATCTAAAAGTTTAAAAATTGGTAATAGTGCAGTTGCATTACATGAACTAGTTGAAATAATTTTATCTGTAGTATAATTTATCTCATTTTCATTTACACCAAGTATCACATTTCTATCTGCTTTTGCATTTGGATGTGTTAAATAAATTGGTAAAATTTCATTATTTCTAATATATTCAAGATTTAAAATGCTACCACTTGCATCAATAATAATATCAATGTTATTTATATCTAAATCAATATCAAATACATTTTCACTATTAAAAATTTTAATTGTACTTTTTTTATTTACAATTGTATTTCCAGTAACAGTATATTTATCAGCTATTTTTCCATATGTAGAATCATAATTGATAGAGTAAGCTATATTTTTAATATTTGTATTTAATTCATTTATTGCAACTATTGTAAATGCATTTTTAGATTCAGCAATTCGAAGAATTGCTTTACCTATTCTACCTACGCCGTTTAAGAGTACTCTCATTAACTTCTATATCTACGATTCAATAATTAGTGCTTTAACACCTGGTAATACTTTACCTTCAATTAATTCTAAAGAAGCTCCACCACCAGTAGAGATAAATGTCATTTCATCTTCATCACCTGTTCGTCTTACTAAATCAGCTGTATCTCCACCACCTACAACAGTAGTTGCATACGAAGATGCAACTGCATGGGAAAGTTTAGTACTACCTTTTGCAAATTTATCCATTTCGTAAACACCCATTGGTCCATTCCATAAAATAGTATGAGCATCTTCAAGTGCCTGAGCAAATAATGTAGATGAAGCAGGTCCAATATCTAATCCCATCCATCCTTTAGGAATCTCTTGAATTGTTACAGCTTTAGCAAATGCTTCACTATCAAACGCTTCAGCTGCAATAACATCCACAGGTAAATAAAATTTTACACCTAGTTTTTTTGCATCTTCCATAATTCTAATAGCTTCAGGAATTAACTCATCTTCAACTAAAGAATTACCTATTTCATGACCAAGTGCTTTGAGGAATGTAAATGCCATTCCCCCACCAATAATGATTTTATCAACTTTTGGTACAAGATTATGTAAAGCTTCAAGTTTTCCTGAAACTTTAGATCCGCCTACAATTGATACAAATGGTCTTTTTGGTTCTTCGATAATATGATAAAAGAATTTGATCTCTTTAGCAAGTAAAAAACCAGCCGCTTTACTATCTTTATCAAAATGTTTTGCAATACCTTCAACAGATGCATGTGCTCTATGAGAAACACCAAAAGCATCATTAATAAAAACATCTGCCATATCTGCTAATGTTTTTGATAATACTGGATCATTTTTTGTTTCACCTGGCTCAAATCGCATGTTTTCTAAAAGTAAAATCTCTCCACTTTTAAGTTCATTTGCAATTGCAATCGTTTCATCACAAACTACATTAGGAGCCAATTTAATTTCTTGTTTTAATAAAGTATGTAATCTTTTAGCAATTGGCTTTAAAGAAAATTTTTCTTCAAAACCATTTTTTGGTCTTCCAAAGTGAGAAGCAATGATAACTGAACAATCATTATCAATACAATACCTAACAGTATTTAAAGCAGATTTTATTCTTCTATCATCTGTTATATTTTGGTACTCATCAACTGGTACATTAAAGTCACATCTAATAAAAACTTTTTTATTAGCAATATCTATTTTATTTATTTCTTGTATATTCATATTTTATTAACCTTAGTTTGTTACTACGTGTACGCCCATATCTACAAGTCTTGTAGAATAACCCCACTCATTGTCATACCATGAAAGAACTTTCACCATATCATTATCAATTACTTGAATTGTATCTAAAGGCACAACAGTAGATAATGTTTCACCTATAAAGTCTGAACTTACACGACCCTCTATATCTACACCTAAGAGACCTTTTAATGAACCATTTGAAGCATCAGTAAAAGCTTTTTGTACCTCTTCTAAAGTTGTATTCTTTTTTAAAGTTACTGTTAAATCAACTAACGAAACATTTGGTGTTGGTATTCTTATTGCTTGACCATTTAACTTACCTTTTAACTGGGGCATAACTTTAGCAATAGCTTTAGCAGCACCAGTTGAGGCAGGAATTAAGTTAGTTGCACCAGCTCTTCCTTTTCTTGGATCTTTTTTATCTTTAGCATCTAAAATTGGTTGAGAACTTGTATAGGAATGAATAGTAGTCATAAGTCCTTTTTCAATTCCAAAAGTATCATCTAAAACTTTTGCAACTGGTGCTAAACCATTTGTAGTACAAGAAGCATTTGAAACAACAGCTTGACCAGTGTAAGTTTCTTCATTTGCACCCATAACAAAAGTAGGAGTATCATCTTTTGCGGGTGCAGACATTACAACTTTTTTAATACCATTATTGATATATGCTTGAACTGATTCTTCTGTTAAAAATGCACCAGTACACTCTAAAACTACATCAACATCTAAAGAAGAAAAATTTAATTTTGAAGGATCTCTTTCACTGAATAATTGAGCTTTATCATTACCAATAGTAACAAATCCATTCTCAACTTTAATATCTTGTCTATTTCCATGTACAGTATCGTATCTAAGGTTATATTGAATCATATCTTCAGCACCACTTGCATTAACAGCTACTAATTCAACATCATCTCTATCTGCTACTATTTTAGCTACACATCTACCTATTCTACCTAATCCATTAATTGCAACTTTTACTGCCATACAAATCCTTTTGCTTTATTCTATTTATATTATTTTATCTAAAAACTTATATAAAATTGTTTAAATAAAGTTAATTAGTTTTTTATACTTTTTTTAATCTTTAGTTAGATAAAATTGGCGAAATAATACAAAAAATTTTAAATAATTAGAGGTTTACTAATGGCAATAATGATTCAAAAACGAAATGGTCGACAAGAAGTTTTAGATGTAACAAAAATTCAAAAACATACTATTTCGGCAACAGAAAATCTTGCAGGTGTAAGTCAAAGTGAACTAGAAATCGATGCACAAATTAAATTTATTGATGGTATGAGTTCAAGTGACATCCAAGACGCATTAGTTAAAACTGCTGTAGAAAAAATAGATATTGATGTACCAAATTGGACTTTTGTTGCTGCAAGATTATTTCTATTTGATTTATATCATAGAGTTGGTAAATCTACACATGGAATTAAAGGTAATGCATATTGTCATCTTTCAGAATATATAAGATATGGTCAAGATGCAGGAAGAATAATTCCAAACTTACAAAATGGTTACGATTTAGATGATTTAAGTAATTATCTTGATCCTTCACGAGATTATCTATTTAATTACTTAGGAATGAAAACTTTATACGACAGATATCTATTAAAAAACAATGATAAACAACCAATAGAGTTACCACAACAAATGTTTATGGGAATTGCAATGTTCTTAGCTCAAGATGAAGAAGATAAACAAGCTAAAGCAAAAGAATTTTATGATGTAATTTCAAAATTTGAAGTTATGCTTGCAACTCCAACACTATCAAATGCAAGAACAAATAGACATCAACTTTCATCATGTTATATTGGATCAAGTCCTGATAATATTGAAGGTATTTTTGATGGATATAAAGAGATGGCACTATTATCTAAATTTGGTGGAGGAATCGGTTGGGACTGGAACTCTATTAGAAGTTTAGGTGGAGTTATTGATGGTCATAAAAGTGCAGCTGGTGGTACCGTACCATTTTTAAAAATAACAAATGATATAGCCCTAGCTGTTGATCAACTAGGTACAAGAAAAGGTGCAATTGCTGTGTATCTTGAACCATGGCATATGGATATCGAAGACTTTATTGATTTAAAGAAAAATAGTGGAGAAGAAAGAAGAAGAGCACATGATCTATTTCCTTCATTATGGCTAAATGATTTATTCATGGAAAGAATCTTAGAAGATTCGCACTGGACACTGTTTGACCCTTATGAAGTAAGAGATTTAGCTGCTTTAACAGGAGAAGCATTTAAAAAAAGATATGAAGAATATGAAAATGATCCTTCTATTACAAAAGAGCAAATGAAAGCAAAAGGATTATGGAAAAAAATATTAACTTCATATTTTGAATCAGGTAGTCCTTTCTTATGTTTTAAAGATACAGCAAACAGAGCTAATCCAAATGATCATACTGGTTTTATTAGAAGTAGTAACTTATGTACTGAAATTTTCCAAAATACAAATCCAAATCATTATCTAATCAGAATTGAATTAGCAAATGGTGAAATTATTACATATGAAGAAGATGAAAATGTAATATTAGATAATGGAACAATTAAAAAAGCAAATAAAGTAACTGCCCTAGATAGTCTAAAAGGTCAAAAAATATTTATTGTAGAAAAAGAAAAGATTGATGGAGATACAGCTGTATGTAATCTTGCGTCTGTAAACTTGAGCAAGATAAATACAAAAGAAGATATTGAAAGAGTAATCCCAACAGCAATAAGAATGTTAGATAATGTAATTGACCTTAACTTTTATCCATTAAGAAAAGTAAAAGCAACAAATCTTAAAACAAGAGCAATAGGTCTTGGTGTAATGGGTGAATCTCAAATGCTAGCTGAAAATTCAATTGTATGGGGAAGTGACGAACACCTTAAAAAGATTGATTATATTATGGAAGCTATTAGTTACAACGCTATTAGTTCTTCATCTAATATTGCTATGGAAAAAGGTTCATATCCTACATTTGAAGGCTCAAAATGGTCTAAAGGTATTATGCCAATGGACAATGCACCAAAAGCAGTACAAGCATTAGTTCAAAAAGATCTATTTGATGATGGATATGACTGGGATGCATTAAGAGAAAAAGTTAAAACATCAGGGATGAGAAATGGTTACCTTATGGCTATCGCACCTACTAGTTCTATATCTATACTTGTAGGTACCACTCAAGCGATTGAACCTGTATACAAAAGAAAATGGTTTGAAGAAAACTTATCAGGACAAATTCCAGTAGTTGTACCAAATTTATCACCTGAAACATGGAATTATTATACACCTGCGTATGAAGTAGATCAATTAGATATCATTAAAGCAGCATCAATTAGACAAAAATGGATTGACCAAGGACAAAGTACAAATATCTTTATGAGTCTTGATAAAGCAAGTGGTAAATATTTACATCAAATTTATACTTTAGCATGGCAATTAGGTTTAAAATCAACGTACTACCTAAGAAGTCAATCACCAGAAGCAGTATCTGATGTAGCAGACAGAAGTCAAGAATGTGTAGGTTGTCAATAATCTTTATTGATACACTTACTGAAATTAAAATGAGGGGGAAAATAATGAATATTAAAATTAAATAAACACACAATAAAATAGTTTAAATAAATTATTGTGTACTTTCTTTTAGCGAACAAATTATACTCTTCTTTTATTTAAAACTTATTAAACTTTTCAAATAGTTGGTAATTATTATTAATTAACATATAATATTTAAAGGAAAAATATGACAATAAAACTTACAATTAAATTTAAAAAAACATTTATTAAATATGTAAAAAGAAATCTCAATATCATTCTTCTTTATATCTTCTTATAACAATAATATTTAAGTATGTTATTTATAAAACAATAAAATAGTTTAAAGTTACTTCAGATATAATCCTTCTCTAAAATCAATTTTAGAAAATATTTATTTGGAGTAGCATCATGGAAAGAAAAACGATTTACAACCCAAGTTCAGTTGAAAATATAAATGACAGAAGAACTTTTGGTGGTAATCCAGATGGTATGATAAACTTTACAAGATGTAAATATACTTGGGCTACGAATCTTTGGGACACAATGGAAGGGAACACATGGTTTCCCAAAGAAGTTCAAATGACTCAGGATGCAAAAGACTATAAGTATCTAACTCCTCCTGAAAAACGTATGTATGACTTAGTGTTATCTCAACTTATTTTCATGGATTCACTACAAACAAATAATCTAATGGATAATATAAATCCATACATAACTGCACCAGAAATTAATGCAATTTTATCAAGACAATCATATGAAGAAGCAAATCATAGTAAATCTTATGCAGTTATGGTTGAGTCTATTTCTGACAATACAGATGAGATTTATGACATGTGGAAAACAGACGCAAAGCTAAGAGAAAAAAACAATTTTATCGCAGGTTCATATAAAGAACTAGCGGGAGATATTACAGACCATAAAATTGTATTAGCAATGTTTGCAAATCAAATACTAGAAGGTTTATATTTTTATGCAGGATTTGCAGCAATGTATGCTTTAGGAAAATCTGGAAAAATGTTAGGTTCTTCTCAAATGATTAAATTTATTCAAAGAGATGAAGTAACTCATCTTTTACTTTTCCAAAACCTTATTAACTCTACTAGACAAGAAAGACCAGAGTTATTTACAGCTGAATTAGAAGAAGAAGTAAGAAATATGTTTAGACAAGCAGTTGATTTAGAATCAAGCTGGGGTGATTATATTACTCAAGGACAAATTTTAGGTTTTACAAAAAATATTATTAGCCAATATATTGAATATCTAGCAGATAGAAGATTAGAAGCCGTTGGATATGCACCAGAATATAATGTAAAACATCCAATTCCATGGGTAGATGGTTACTCTTCATTTAATGATCAAAGAACAAACTTCTTCGAAGGTAATGTTGTTAATTATTCAAAAGGTAGTATAGACTTCGACGATTTTTAAAATGAATCTTATATCTTTACAACTCAAAACATCAAAAAATTTCGATAAAAATTTATCGAAACTTATTGAAAAAATCGAAAATAGTCCAAAAGATTCATTAATACTAGCTCCCGAACTTTATTTAACAGGCTATGCTTATAATAGATTAGAAGAAGCCTCATTATTTACAAAGAAGGCTATTAATATACTTAAGTTTCTTTCATATTCAAAAATCATTTCTATTACGATGACCAATAAAAAAGACAATAAATACTATAATACTTTATACGTATTTTATAATGGACTTATTGTACATACGCAATCAAAGTTAAAATTATTTATATTAGGTGATGAAGAAAAATATTTTACTCAAGGTGATAAAATTGATATCAAAATATTTGAAATAAATGGTATTAAAATAGCCGCATTAATCTGTTTTGAATTACGATTTGTAGACTTAATTAAAAACATCCAAGGTGCAGATATTATATTAGTTCCAGCTATGTGGGGTAAAAAAAGAAAAACACACTATGAATCACTCACTAAAGCACTAGCTATAACCAATCAATGTTATGTAATAGCTAGTGATAGTGCAAATAGTAATATGGCTAAGTCTAGTGCAATTATTTCTCCATTTGGAGATGTAACTACTGATGATACAAAAAAGGACATTTCTTCTATTTATGATAGAAAAGAGATAAAAAAAATGAGACGATATATTAATACAGGTATTAAGTAACTATTTCTTTTTTATATCAAATTTTTGTGGACGAACCGTTAAATCTGTAATCACACCATTTGTATTTAATACATCAATCACAGTTTTAGCTATAGTTTCAGGAAGTAAATAAGTTTCCTCTTTATTTGATGGCTCGAATTGTAAATCATCAAAAAAGTTAGTTTTTGTTAAATCTGGATTTATTGTAGTTACTCCAACCCCACTTTTTCGAAGTTCTTCAAATAAGGTAAGACTAAAATCTCGTAATCCACTTTTTGTTGCAGTATAAAGAGCAGAAAATTTAGAATGTTTTGTTGCTTCAACAGAAGATATATTTATAATGTTACCTTTAGTTTTTTTCAAAGATCTCAAAAGTAAATTTGTTAGTACAATTGGAGCAGTTAAATTAATATCAATAAGTTCTTTTATTTTATTTATACTTATCTCTTCATGTGGTTGAAAAATACCTACACCAGCACAATTTACAAGTAAGTCAACATCATTCTCTTTTAATACATTTTTTATTTCAATCTCTAACTGTTTGATATCTTCTAGGCGAGAATTTATTTGAAAGATATTATAATTATTACCAATAAGTTCATCACAAATCGCTTTTCCTATACCAGAACTATATCCAGTGACTATTGCATTTTTCATTTATGTTTTACTTTTAAATTATTGATTTTAGACCAATAAGACATTTTCATCATATCTTCCATTTGGTAGTTAGAAGAGTATTCATATCCAAAAACATCTTTCCACAAACTATGTGCTTCCATACATAAATAAAAGTATACTTTTCCATGCCATAAAGAAAAACTGTCATATGCATGTTTAAACATCTCTTTTTTAGTTTCTATACTATAAGACTGTTTTCCATTAATAGTTTCAAATGGCATTTGCAATATCTTCGTTTTCATTTCTCTTTCACGTAATTGTTTGATTACAGGTTTTATAAATGTTAATGTACCCATAGATATTAAAACAACTTCATCTGTTGTAAAGTCATCTTGTAATCTATCATATACTAATTTATACTCTTCTAAATAATTTTTATACTGAACAATTGGATGAAAATGAAAACCTACTAAAACACCTTTATCTGATAAAGCTCTTGCACTATTAATTCTTTCATCAAACGATGCCGTTAAATGTTCTTCATTATCTATAATTGTTTGTGTATTTAAACTCCATGTACAAATTATATTATGTGGGACATCATTTTCTAAAAAGTATTTTATATTATTTGATTTTGTTTTAAATTCTAAAATTACATTTGTATTTGCTCTAGCAAATTCAAATAAAGCATCTAACATACCATCTTTATTTCCCCACATAAGACTATCACTACTTTGACCTGTCCCTATGTGATAAGTTTCATTTGGATCTAGATTTAAATTTTTCAACTTTTCTTTAAAATTTTTATCAATTCCAACTTTATTTTGATTATAAAAACTTTGTATAGAACAATAACTACAATCAAATCCACATGATTCTACTGCATCTAAAGTTAAAAGATTACAACATCTTGTTCCTTCACTAGCAACAGGACATGCACCTAATCCAATCCCTTTTTTTTCTATTTTATTAAAAGAGTATTTTCGTGTTTCATATTTTATCTCTTTAAAATCTTTATAATCATTTAGAGTATTTTTTAAACTATTATGAATAGATACATAATGTTCAAAGATTTTCTTTGATAACTGTTTATCTTTATATTTTTCAAAATATAGTTCGGGAATTTTTTTATCGATTGAATTATCATTCCACATTTTAAAATCTTTATCAATATTTTTTAAAATATTAATTTGTGAAAAGGTAAAATTATATTTATCTAGAATGTCTAACAATACGTTTACTCTATTTCAATGTTAATAGTAAAAATATCTTCATCCATACCATTCATTTTATTTTCTCTATTAATCATTGCCGCTCTAAATGCATGTAAAACCATTCCTGAGTTTATTTTTTGAGCTTGAGGAACTTCTAATATATGACTTTGCATTGCTTTTAAAGATTCTAAGGCATTATCTAAAGTGTCCCCTTTAACCATTTCTGTAAATATTGAGGCAGATAAAGAACTATCTTGATTAGCTTGACAACCATAAGATATATCTTCTAATATATTGTTATCATTAACTTTTATAAAAACTACCATAAATTCTGATGTTTTTTCATTTAAACTCTTACCTACACCATCACTATTTTCCATTTCCCCATAGTTACGAGGGTTATCCATATGAGATAATATCTCTGCATTTATTCTGTCTGATTCTTCATTATTTTGTTTTAGTTTTTCCATATTGGATTGTATCAAAGAATTGATAAATATCTTAAATTATATCAATATATTTTATGAATTAAACATGAAATTTTATAATAAATAAAAACCTGTAGTAAGAAAAAGTAACAATAGAAAAAAGATAAGGGATAACAATTTATAAATAAAAAGAGTAAAGAGATAAGTTATATTTCACAAGTAAAAGTCAGTAATAAAGAGGAAATCTAGTAAAAACCGGGCAAAAAAAAACATCTTAGAAGTTGGCGGCGACCTACGTTTCCACAAGGGGACCCTGCAGTATTATCGGCGATGAGGAGCTTGACTGCCAGGTTCGAAATGGGACTGGGTATGACCTCCTCTCAATAACCACCAACATCTAAAATGTTGATTTATGAGAAAATTAATGTTAAAGTCTTTGTATAAAAATACATATTATAATACTTCTTAGTTATTTCACTAAGTGTATACACTTAATAAGATAGTAAACTAAAGAATAAGTTTAAAAATAAGCCAAACGATCTATTAGTAATAGTCAGCTGAATGCATTACTG
>PJEL010003762.1_pt1 | contig 12784 bp, 3 predicted proteins | sample 1853271 | NCBI WGS metagenome assembly PJEL01 (sample SAMN08108733, study PRJNA415343) | Invertebrate metagenome, whole genome shotgun sequencing project. | host: Globobulimina | place: Sweden: Gullmar Fjord | collected 2015-08 | reverse complement strand
CTTAAAGAGATCTGGAAAGATTCGCCGGCCCTGGAGAAAATGAGAAATAAGACCCCTACGGGAAAATGCACTGGCTGCAGCCAGTATGATGACTGTCTCGGCGGATGCACAGCAAGGGCAATTGCGCTGACCGGCGACATGAATAATCCTGATCCGCATTGCTGGTACCGGGAGGAAGAATAAATTGGAGATAGCGTGACGTAGGGCCCGTTCCCCGAACGGGCTGTGATCAGCAATAGAATGACTGTTTAGGCCCGTTCGGGGAACGGGCCCTACAAATATGAAAAATAATTTAATTAACCCTTTCATCATCTACTGGGACATTGGTCCTTCAGCATCAGAAGATGATATCCAGCGCATTTGTAATGAACTTGTTGATGCGAAAATATTTGTTCTTAATGTTCGTGACCTGTCTTCACCATTGAGCGATGCAGCAAAAAAGGTGATGGACAGACTGAAGAGTGAACAGAATAAAATTCAGCTCACAGTGGGTCAGGATATACTCGGGGAACCAATGGATGGGTTGAGAGGGGTACATGTATTCATTCAGTTTGAACGGCTTGAACAGATTCGCTCGTCGATTGATGATATTCTGAAATTAGTTAATAAGGGACATTCTGTCGGTGTCTCCTTTGACCTCAATAAAGATAACTTCAGGGAGCTGCCGGATTTTATTTCCGTATGTATTGAAAACGGTATCACGGATATTGCTTTTCCAATTCAAAGAGCTGATGAAGGGGAAATCTTCTATCCTGATCATGAAAGTGTCTGCAATGTTTCAGAGGACCTGAGAAAACTTGATATGGAGATACTAAGCCTTTTGGTACACGATCCGTTTCTATGGAAGCTGCTGCACGATAAGGAAAACCCTAACGAAGACGGCTGTAATGGCGCAAAGACCATGATGTATATATCAAAGGACCTTGATGTAACTCCCTGTCCTGTCATGCCTTTTCTTCTGGGAAACCTTCGTAAAATGTCTCTGAAGGAAATATTTTCATCAGACAAGAGGCGTGTGGTAAGGGAAGAACTCTCCATGTCTCCCGATGAATGTATTGCGTGTGATATCGCGAATAAATGTAAAGGCGGCTGCAGGGGAAGGACGTATGTACTGCATAACATGTTTAACAGACAGGACCCTGCCTGTTTTATCAGACATTAGCGGTCTGCTATGTTTGAAAAATATAGTTATTCTTGAAAAAAGCCCGGGAGAGTTACAAAAATACACGTACGCTGCCAGTACTATCCCGGCGGAAGCTTAAGAGAGTTTTTTAGCTTGAATTTGAGGGATATTCCTCTGGGAAACACTTAAGGGAAAAGCGAACTGAAATTTAAGTGATATATTTCAATGAGTTATACTTCTTGAAAAAATGGTATAATTATTGCTAATATAGATATATAGAAAGAACCAACAACGGGGAAAACAGTCTAATATTCTTTAGTTCTGTTTTAAGGACTTGATAGCAGTTCTTCTATAAGTCCGCAATTTCTTTTAAGTTTATAGCAGTCATAATTGTTCATAGCTTTTTATAGAGCCATATCTGAACAAAAAATCCGGGGATAACAGGAAGTTTTGTTTTATCGGCAGTGCTGAGTGGGAGTTTTGTGTTCCTGTTTTTAAGCAGGATACAAAAATTTATCTTTAAAGTGCCTTTATTGCTGTTCCGAAAATGATATACAGGATTATCAGAGGTTAGATGGTTTAAAAAATGAAAAGAGCAGTATATATAAAAATTGTTACAGTAATATCATTGGTCCTGCTGGCTGTGCAGGGATATTCAATAGACTATCCCCATAATGACGCAAACTCAATATCCTGTGATTCCTGCCATTTTGTTTACGGTTCAGAGACTGCCCTGATGCCTGAGTGGACAAACCACATTCAGCAGGACATAGATGATACCCAGTTCAACACACTCTGCTGGAGCTGCCACAATGACCTTGATGCTCATTTCGTTATAACACATTCAAGCCTTACAACAAGCGAAAAATACCTTGATGCTGACAATGACGGCCAGCCCGGCTGGACAATGGAATGCCGGACCTGCCATAACCCTCACAAACAGCAGTTCAGGTCGCACGGTGACGAGGCATATGTTTATCAGGGTACCGTGGGAAGCGTGGACGGAACAACATTGACAGAGAGCGGTGCGAACTGGGGCATTGATGAACACCAGGGATACATAGTGGTCCCGAACATAGCGGAAAACAAGTATAACTACCTGATAGAAAATAACACAGCTGATACCCTGTATGTAATGGGGACGATAGACCTTACAAGGGTGAGTATTGGAAATACATTCGGGATATCCTATGGAAAATTGATAAAAGATGTTATTTCCACACCGAACAGCGGAGACAGGACAGTCAGGTTCTTCAGGCCTTCAGGGCCGGATTCATTTTCAGACGGAGACGCAGTGCGTGACGGGATCTGTGAAACATGCCATACCCAGACAACACACTGGAGGAATGATGATGTAAACACCCTGCCTGAAACCGAGCCTGATCACAATGTCGGAGCAGTATGCAAGGACTGCCATGTGCACATCAAGGGATTTAAGGGTTCGTGCGATGTCTGTCATGGTTTTCCCCCTGTCGATGCTACAGCCGGAGGTCCCGACGGACTGGTGGCCACTCCCGGTCCGACGAATTCAATTACCGCCGGTGCACATAACAAACATGTAAATATAAAGGGGCTGCCCTGTGAGAACTGCCACTTCGACAGTGTCGGGACCGGCCCGTCCCACAATAACGGGGACCCGCAGGACGTGACAATAGGTTTTTCGCTTTTTGATGATATCCTTCTTGGAGGGACTTACAACGGGCAGGCTTCGGTCAACTATGACACAAATGAACCGAATACAACAGTTAACAGTTCCGGCAGCATGACCTGTGAAAATATATACTGCCACAGTAATGCAGACCCGTTTGACAAGACCAATATATACCGGACACCGGACTGGACCGATTCACTTACATGCGCGTCCTGCCATGATGAGAGCGGGGCATCCACAGGCCTTAGCGGAAAGCATGCCAAGCATACAGATACAAACACATATCATTTTGTCTGCGAGAAGTGCCACTTCCAGACAGCAAATGGACGCGACACGATAAAGGACCAGACATATCATGTGAACAATACAAAGGACATTATCTTTGAAGACGGAGGCACGTTCAACAGCGGAGATAAATCATGTTCGAGTACTTATTGTCATAGTGACGCGAGGGGAGGAGCGCCTAATACAGCGGTAGAATTTGATGATGCCGGTACAGCCGGTCATGCACCCTGTGATCTCTGCCACAACGGCAGGCCGGGACAGGAAATACTTGAGATAAGCACCAATGGTCATGACCGCCTTGTAGGGAGCCAGTGGGTAAGGCAGTTCCCATGCCGCTACTGTCATGATGCAACAATAGATGTCTCAAATAATATAGAAGACTATACTCTGCATGTAAATGGAGTTAAAGATATTGTTATAGACCCGCAATGGCATATAGCCGGCAATCCGGACCCGACGTATACAGAAGGAAGCATGACGTGTGAAAACATATACTGCCATAGCGACGGTACAACTGTTGACCCTCAGGTCAGGCTCTTTGCCTGGGATGCGGGGCGAACAAGCTGCAATACATGCCACGGGCATGAAACAGGAACATGCAGTGCTGTAGACTGCCATGATGACGGAAGGACTGAATGGCCTGCAGGAGAAGAATGGAAGGCTGCGATGCCCATGTACCCTAATGCCGGAAGCGGCACTGAAAGGGCCAATTCGCATGTCCGCCATTTGCTGACAGACTTTACCTGCGATAACTGCCACTTTAATACCATTGCAAACGGATCATGTGAAAGTACCGGATGTCACGGTGCAGGCCAGGTGCCGACCGGAAGCATGGATGAAGTAAACCATATTAATGCTGCTTATCACGTTAACAAGGTCAAAGATATAGCCTTCAAAGATGGAGGCACATTTGATCCTGTTAACAAGTCATGCTCCAATACTGCCTGCCATACCGGTGCGGACCCTCAATGGGGGAACTCTGTCAATAACCTTATCATATGCCTGAGCTGCCACGGTACAACACAAGATGATGTTGACGATTTTGTATATCAGAACGGGACCCGTGCAAAGATAAATATGACCCAGTGGGAAGACACCGGGCATGGAAGGCCGACAGCGGCAGGCAACTATGTATCAGGGAATCCGCCTGCGAATTTCCCTGGTAATCCATGCTGGTACTGCCATGATAATCAGGTGATACACGGAACGGATGAAAATCCATTCAGGCTGAAAATACATCCCCAGTTTGAAAAACGTTTTGAAAAGGAATGCGTCTTCTGTCATATGGAGATAAAGGATGAAGAATGTTTCGGCTGTCATAACGCATCATTCTCGCTTGCTCCCCAGCTTGCAGACCTGACCAGTCCGCCGCTTTCCCAGGACCATGCAGGCTACACTGATGAGCAGACATCATGCGTGACTGCATGTCACGCTGATAATGCCTCCATACACGATACAACAGGGGGATACACATGGACATCCGACAAAAAAGAGGATGTGAAAAATGCTTATGAGATGATGGGTGTCTGTCTGCAGTGCCACGAGGATGACAGTAACGGACAGTGCAATCAATGCCACACAGGGCCCCAGTATCAGCTGGGGTATGATCCGGGGACAGGTTTCAGGACCGCATCTACAGCCAAGGCGACATCAGTGCATTTTGGTTATAAGCACTATGTCGGATATGAAGACACAGTGAATACACATCTGGAAGACGGCACTGTCAGTGATACGGCCGTTGTGACCAATGAATTGCAGGACACATCCAAATCCTGGACCGTAGACGAGTGGCAGGATAAATATGTGATGATGACGGCAGGGCTTAATGATGGAATAAACAGAAAGATACTATCGAATACTGCAGATACTTTGACTCTCGCGGAGGACTTCTCCAGCCCGGTGCAGTCCGGTGAAACGTATTATATTAATGATCCTGTATGGAAGGGCGGAAAATTCTGCTGGGACTGCCATGACCCTCATGGTGACGGCAATATTTTTATGGTCCATGACCAGGTCTCTGTCGAGACTGACGGTACGTACGGGATACCGGTGAATCAGCGAGATGTTTCTTTTACCAGACAAATATCAGGCCTTGACTATGCGAGGTCGCAGGCCCCTTTTGACGGAATATGTAATGTCTGCCATTCAGAAGGCAGACAGCACTACCGCTTTGATTATGGTGATGGACATAACGCGGGCAGGATATGTACGACCTGTCACGAACATAGATGGACGGACAACCACGGCTCCGGCAATGCATGCGATACCTGCCATGCGAGCAGGCCGGTGCCGCGACATACAGCCTTTGGGCTGCCGCGTGACTGCACCAAGTGTCATAACGGTACCATCATGGGAAGAATGGATATTATGGGACAGTTCAGGTCCAACTCTCATCATGTACAGGGTGTTGATGTCACGAACAAACATTGCTATGCATGCCATTGGGAAGCGACCGATATAGGCCTGATCAATACTGATTATCACTCTGGATATAACTATAAGACACATGAACGCGAATCAGGCAGGGAAGTGGATCTTGTTATATGGGGCCCGGGAACAAGGCCGACGGACTATAACGAGGGAACAACTGCCGTCACATTTACGCCCAGCTTGATCGGGACTGTAGATGAAAGGACGGAAGTGTCGAAAGTAACACAGGTCTGCCTCGGATGCCACAGCGACCAGAATAAGGAAACAGAGCCTTTTGGAATCGTTGATCCGGATAACCCTGATTGCAAGACACCCATTCAATATGCATGGGACAGAACGAGTATTTCCGCCCGTTATTCACAGACGGAAACAACTACGTGGGGCAAGTATGCATCATCTGCCAATGCTGCGAAAAAAGATATAACAAAAGCATTCTCTGCCCATGGCAATGCTGTTGCCAATGAAGGAGGATGGGACATCAGCACAGGGCTTGATGAAACGATACCGAACACCAGAAATGGTTCGGAGAATATTCAGTGTTATGACTGCCACAGCTCACACGGTTCCAAGGCGAGCGGGATAACATCAAGCTATGAAACTTTTAACGGGACGTACAATGGAGCAAACCTGAAAGAGACACAGGCAGGCAAGGGCGGATATCCGATGACATATAAACCGGAAGCTAACTCTGACATGCAGGGTGTGAATCCCTATAATGCGGGTGCTGACCTCTGCTTTGACTGTCACGAAAATGAGACCTCTGGAACTATGCCATGGGGGTATAATTCAACCTTCGGCGCTACCGAACCGATCCTGCATTACACTGATTCATCCAGGTTTGCCGGGGGAGTTACAGGCATGAAAATACGCTTCCCTTATCGTGTAAGTAAAGTCGCGGTCGGCGGACACTTAAATGCTTCATCGCCGCTTACCAATACACCGATGGGGACCATCAATGGATTGTGTACCCCCTGTCATGATCCGCACGGGATAAGTCCAAGCCTCGGAGACGACCAGGAATATGGGGTGCCAATGCTGAAAGGTACATGGCTTACATCTCCTTATAAAGAGGACCTGCCGAATATCGTGAAAGGCAGCAGCAGCAACAGGAACCCGGTGATATACTGGCAGACCGACCGCCGCACGTTCGGCAATTCAAGGATACTGGAAGATGATACCCAGTTTGCGGGACTCTGTCTAAGGTGCCACGAAAAGGACCACCTTACAGACGGTATAAACAAGAATACTCTATTCAGGACAAGAGACAGGATACATGAAGCGGTCAAGGGATGGGGCAACAATGCAGAGCATAAATGGCCGTGTGCCAAATGCCATAAACCGCATGTTTCAGGTATGCCGAGACTGCTCCGGACAAACTGTCTGGATTACAGGCATCAGGGCTTAAGGGTGTCCGGGGGTACTTACGGGCAATATGGATCAAAGAGATACCCCAGAAGCTACAACACTTCATGGGTATGCCATGAGTCGGGTGATGCAAACGGCGGCAGCTGGACAGACCAGAGATGGAATAATGTAACACAGTGGTAATTTTAGATTATGAATTACGAAACAATGAAAGCTAAGATGAAAATGCGAGACAGAAATTATAAATATTTATCTATCTTTATCATAATTCTGACTGCCCTTGTTTTCTCTGCTTCGGCATATGGAGCCGGTGGTGATATGCTCTGGGAATACGGGATTACTCCCCAGACGGGCAAGCAGGAAGCACAGGCAATGACAGTGGATTCATCCGGGAATACAATAATAACAGGATTCTCTGACCAGTCAGGTTCCCTGGATTACTATACGGTCAAGATAAACGCAAGCGGTAACACTGTGTTATGGGACAAGACATATGACCCGGCAGGGGGCAATGATTATGCAAAGGCGATTGCCCTTGACTCCGATGACAACGTGATTGTGACAGGTTATATCTTTAATGGAACCAACTACGACTATTACACGGTTAAATACGCCAGCAGTAACGGAGCAGTGTTATGGGAGCATACCTTTAATGCAGCAGAAGATGGAAACGATTATGCAACCTCAATCGCGGTAGACAGCCTTAATAATGTTTATGTGGGCGGAAACTCACAGGGTGCGAATGGAGCGGACGATTTCATGATCGTCAAATACGGACCGGACGGGCCCAACCCTGATGACACTCCCATATGGGAAATGAGTTATAACGGCACTGCAAACGGGCATGACCGTATCAATTCGATAACTGCCGGGATTGACGGCATAGCAGTAACAGGCATGTCTCAGAACAGCACCCCCGATTTTGATGCACTTACTATCAAATATGGATTTGACAGTACGTTCATATGGGAAAGGAGAAAGAGCGTTTCCGGTGATGATTTTGGAATTGCTGCAGGGATGGACTCATCCGGAAATGTAATAATGACCGGTGTAACAAACAACGGGACCGATAAGGATATATATATTGCTAAATATAATACAGCTACTGGCGTGGAAGACTGGGAAGACACCGTTGACGCGGGATATGATGATGAGCCTGCAGGCATTTTTGTGGACTCAATCGGTGATGCATACATTACAGGTTATTCCTTCGTTTTATTAAGTGCCCATGACGCATATACTGCAAAATATAACGGCGGCACAGGGGTCCAGGAGTGGAGCCATACCTACAACTCGATTAATGGCAACAGCGACTACGGCACTCACATTATCGTGGATGAATCAGGTGACCTGTTTGTGACCGGCTATCTGTATTACCTTGATGGGGACGACGATAATTTTCTGACCCTTAAATACAAAAAAGAGAGCGGTTCTCTCCTCTGGGACCAGGCATATAACGGTACGGGTAACGAGGACGACAGGGCTGCCGGTATAGGGATTGCTCCTTCAGGTGATGTTATTGTCGCCGGTTTTTCAGATATGTGGACTTCGGGTGCAACTGACTTCGACTACTATGCAATAAAATATGATCCGGGACTGCTGGACCCTCCGACCAGCCTGACGGCCTCAACATTTTCAACTACACAGATAGACCTTTCATGGACAGACAACTCATCAAATGAGACAGGGTTCAAGATCGAGAGGAAAATAGGTGATTTCGGGACCTTTGCGCAGATCGATACGGTAACAGCCGATACGACTGCATATAATGATGATAACGGCGGGAGCGGACTTGCACCTGAAACCCAGTACTACTACCGGGTCAGGGCATATAACGTAAGCGATGGAGATTCTTACTACAGTAATGAAGCCTACGCCGTAACATCGATTGTGACCTTTACGGCCCCGTCTCTGACGTATAGCTACAGCGGTTCTGACAATGGGGATGATTACCTGACTGACGTTGCTGCCGGTCCGGATTACAATCCTGTGATAACCGGGTTCAGTTATTCGCTGGCAGGTCAATTCGATTACTATACTGTCAAACTTGACCGCAGCCTTGCCTTTGTCTGGGATGCAGTGTATGACAGTGACCAGAATGATATGGATGTGGCTATTACCGTTGGAGTGGATGAGAATAATGATGTGCTTGTCTCCGGTTATTCAATGATGTACGGCGGAGGTGCAGAGAACACTAATGATATTTACAGCATTAAATACCCGTCTGCAGGCCCTCCGGAGGAATGGGCTGACCAGTATAACGGCCCTGCCGGAGATGATGACCGGTCGAGTGTTGTAGACATTTCAAGAGACGGTAATAATAATTATGCCGTAGTCGGATATGGCCGCAATGCAAACTGGGATGATGATATATATGTAATAAAGTACCTGTCGGACGGTACACGGGATTGGGAAGCAGTACCGTATGACGGGGGTGTAATGAACCATGATTATCCTGCTGCGGTTACATTTGATTCAGCGGGCGATATCATAGTTGCCGGTTATACTCACAACGGATCGGACTATGACTTTTTTGTTCGGAAGTACAGCGGCACAGACGGAGCGCCTGTCTGGACGGACGTTTATGACATCAACGGCGGAAACGATTATATAAGAGGAATAGCAAAAGATGCGCTGGACAATATATATGTGACGGGTTTGGCGGTGACAGTTGAATCAGGCAACGAAGACTTCTATACGATCAAGTATGACGGAACAAACGGGAACAGGATATGGGAGAAGTTTTTTAACGGGCTTGGAAATGATATAGACGAGGCTGTCGGTATAGCGATAGACCCTGCCAACAATGACGTCCTGGTAGCAGGAACGACACTTGTCAGTTCCGGGAACAATGATATACATATAATCCGCTACGGTTATACGGACGGAAGTATTGTCTGGATACGGACACTGGACAGGCCGGGCGACAATGACTTTGCAGTGGACATGTCGATTGACCTTACGGGTAACATTCATGTAAGCGGTGATACGGACGACGGCCTGCAGAGAGACATTATTTCTGTCATGTATGATTATGACGGCAACTTTGCCGGGGGAGCAATTTATAACGGCAGTGCCAATGCGGATGACGGGGCAGCGGCGGTAGCGGTGAACAGGCTTGGAGAGGCCTTTGTCGGCGGGTATGAGACCAATGCCAGCTTTGACGCGGACTATATAGTATTTAAGGTGACAAACAACTTTCTGCAGGCGCCATCGCCATTGTCAGCGGCCATCCATTATACACAGGCAGACCTCTACTGGTTCGATAATTCACTGGTAGAGGACGGATATCATCTTGAGCGTAAACTCGGCACCTGTGACGGCATAGGGACCTGGACTCCTGTTCAGACATTTTTGCCTGATACCACGAGTTATATAGATGATACGCTGAGCATAGGTGCAAGTTACTGTTACCGGGTACGTATATTTGATACCGAATCCGGCGGTACATCAAGGTGGGCGGAAAAAGAAGTAACCACAACGAGCCCCGTGGCACCTTCCGGTCTTACAGCAACAGCAATAAATACAACGGACATTGACCTTGCATGGACAGATAATACGACGCTTGAAGACGGGTTTATCATCCAGCGCTGTACGGGATCAGGGACAGCCTGCGATGAGGATTCGGAATTTGCTGACATTGATACAGTAGTATCTGATACGACAACTTATACTGATGCTGCCGGATGTGAATCAGGGACATACACATACCGGGTAAAGGCATACCGTACGGCACGCTGGACAACAGGATACAGCAATACTGACGCGGCAACAACGACAACGCTGCCGGCCGCCTCCAGTCTTAACATTGCTGCACAGAGGATGACTGAAGCAGAAATAGTGGTCTCCTGGACAGCTGCGGCAGCTGATGAGACAGACTACTCCATCGAGCGGTGTGATATTGCAGTCTGCACCGGGGGCGATTTCACAGAAATAGCTTTGATGAATGTATCAAGCTTTATTCCGGGAATTTTTCTCAACATGGATGAAGCTTCCTGGAATGGTACGACGGATGAAGTGATTGATAGTTCCGGAAACGATAATCATGGAACAGCTGCCGGGGGCGCTAACACTGTTGCTGGAGGCAGGTTCGGCAGGGCAGGAAGCTTTAACAGCAGCGGGCATTACGTGGATGTTGGAAGTATAGACCTTGGAAGCGACTGGACAATAGAGACGTGGTTCCAGTATCCTCTTGCCTCGCCGGCTTCATGGAATACATTAACACGCGGGACTTCTGCCGATCATCAGGTCATCGTGCAGAGGTCAACTTTGCTGCTTGGAACATATGACAATGGCGGCGGTGGATTCAGAAGCAGCGGATTTTATATGAATACACTTTCGAACGGCTGGCACCATCTTGTAGCTGTCGGAAGTGGAAGCAGTACAAAATATTATATTGACGGACAGGTGTCCGGAACATCGAGTTATAAATCAACATCTGATATTCGGTCGGTGGGTAACTACTGGGGAGGCGGGCAGCAGTTCGGAACTATTGATGATTTTGCGGTCTATAGCCGGGTTTTGTCTGACCTGGAAATCCAGGAACACTATACCTCCGGCATTTCTCCGGATGCACGGTACTATTCTGATACGGGTCTTGATCCTGACAATGACTATACGTACAGAATGAAGTCACTGAAGAATGCGACCTGCAACTGGGAAACCATTTATAGCAGTGAAGTAACTGCAAATACAACACTTAACGCTCCGGACGGCCTTTCAGCAACACCCATTGATACAACACGTGTCGATCTTGCATGGACGGACAACACATATACGGAGACCGGCTTTATAATCGAGCGCTGCCCAGGGTCCGGTGCTGCATGTGATGAGGATGCTGAATTTACAGAGATAGATACTGTATTAGCTGATATCATTTCCTATTCTGATACAACAGTATGCGAAGGGCAGACATATACTTACAGGGTCAGGGCTGACAGGGACACTGCCCCTGTCTGGCAGAGCGGCTGGAGTTCTCCTTCAGCGTCGGCAGCGACACCATCCATATCTGCAAATTCTCCGGATACTCTGATTGCAGCAGCTGCTTCAGAGTCGGACATTAATATTGAGTGGACGAGCCATACATCTGATGAGACAGGCTTCTCAATAGAACGGTGTACCGGGGCAGGCTGCAGTGATTTTACGGAAATTGCCACATTAGACCATGATACGGACGCACTGCTTTTGATGGCAATGGATGAGACGCAGTGGACGGGAGCAGCTGATGAAGTAGCAGACACTTCCCGGCAGAATAATCATGGAATGGCTTATGGAGGAGTTACAACAATAGCAGAGGGTTACTACGGACGGGCGGGCAGTTTTGACGGGTCGAATGATTATGTGGAGACGAACCTCTTCCTGAATCAGACGTCAGGTGCAGCTGGTGTGACGATGGAGGCATGGGTATATCCTACCAACACTAACAGCGGCAGGCACCAACTGATAAGTACTGATAACGGGGGCTATGACTGGGGACTGTTAAGGAACGGGGCCACATGGACGGTATATACCGGCAGCGGAGAATTCAGCACCGGGCTGAGTGTTGACCTGAACCAGTGGCAGCATGTTGCTGCGGTATTTACCCCTGGATCGGGAATAACATTTTACAAAAACGGAACTGAAACCGCGTCAACCTCTACAATCGGCTATGATTCCAATACTGTGGGCATTGTCATAGGAAGACGGTCTGTCGGCGGAGAGAACTTTGCGGGAAGGATAGACGAAGTTGCTGTCTATAACAGGCCCCTGAATGCAGCTGAAATTGAGTCTCACTTTGCGGTGGGCGTACAGGCCGGTACTACTAAACGCTTCAGGGACACGGGCCTTACTCCTGAAATAACATATCAATACAGAGTCAGCGCTTACAAAAACTCAACATGTCCTTGAATTACCGGCTTAAGCAATGACGCAGCTGCAACAAAGGATGCCGT
>PJEL010003761.1_pt1 | contig 12785 bp, 18 predicted proteins | sample 1853271 | NCBI WGS metagenome assembly PJEL01 (sample SAMN08108733, study PRJNA415343) | Invertebrate metagenome, whole genome shotgun sequencing project. | host: Globobulimina | place: Sweden: Gullmar Fjord | collected 2015-08 | reverse complement strand
GTCGTCGCCGTGGGGGTGGGGGAAGGGGGCAGGGTAGGGCAGGTGGCAGCAGAGGCTGGTTAGAGAAAGCGAGGTACGAATCCAATGTGTAGTGATCTTTGCTAGGCCTGAGACTGATCTGTAAGTTACGGCATCTCCTCCCTGTTATCTCTCATCAGAGAGAGCGTAAGGCAAAGAGAAAGGCAGCTCGGAAGATGCAAAAAGTAAAATCAGGTATAGTTGTTGAAGTAGTAGAGTGGTGCTCTCACTTGTCACGCATCTTGCTGAAGGTATTGCATTGCCCGTGCGGTAACGATAAGCAACAGGAAGTCCGGTGGGCGACAATCGTGCCGATAATTCCTTGGTGAGCTATGATGTTGTTGCAGTAGTTTTGCTTTTAGGGGGGGGGGTACAGTATTATTAGTATTATGCCATGCCTTGGTCCTGCACTTGTCTAATTGAGATTGAGCTGAGATATGTACATATACTACTACAATTGAGTGGTCCTTTCTATCCTCTCGTTGAAAGGTACAAAACCATGCAGATGTTAATCTGCTGGGCTCAGAGGTTGGGACTTCTTAAACTACTCCATCATGTCTCATATGCTAGTGATATATTTGAGAGACTGGCACAATCAACATCAATATAATGCAAATGTGGTGGTGCGGTGGTAGTACAGACACAATGCACTGTTATTGTGTTAACAGTCAGGTTCAGAGGGGGGATGGGGGATGAGGGATGAGGGATGAGAGAGACGAGTGGTTGTGATACAATGGCTAGTCTTTCAGTTACACCTTGATGTGTAACGTGCATCATGACTGCATTTTTGGCCCATAAACATGCGTGACTGCTACATCACGCTGAGCCACGATCCATTAATCAAAGATACAAAGTTTGATAATGTGCAAACTTCACCCCTACAGTGGAGTCACAGAGGTGACTCCCCTGTAGCAGTAATCGAACTAAACGGATGATCAGATATAATTGGATTACTCTCCCTCTACAGTCAACCTCAACCGCACACAAGGTGATCCACACAGGCAGTATTCTGCCCTGTTGCAGTTACTTTGAATCAATAATTAACTTTTATTGGATATTACAGAGAGTGAGAGAGAGATGGGGTCAAATCAAGTCGTCCTCTACAATACGTGCATTTAGAAATGGAATAGTTTTCCATTCTCCATAACCCCAGCAAGAGCAAAAATGTACTCTCACGAGCCGTGTAACCCATACCACCTACACTATGACCGACCTCAACACAATGGAAACACCTTGCATGTGCTCATAACCTACCGGATGGTCCTGTGTACCCCAACAACGAGTCACTATATAGACGGCGCAAGCGCCGGAGGCGTGTAGAGGTGTCAACTGTCAACTGTAACCAACCGTCACTGTCATGACAGTGGACTGTTGTCTGGAATTTCACTGTCAACTAACTGTCACTGTCATGACAGTGGTCTGTTACCTGGAATTGAACTGTCCAACTGTCAAAAACGTTTTCATTGTTTTTGTCAAGTTGCGCCAGTTTAACGAGATTGATGAGACCCCTACTTGGCACGTATTTATGTGCTTAACAGTTGTGAGACCGAGGTAAGTGTGTGTCAAGTTGTGCCAGCTTAACCTTAACGAGATTGGTGCTACTCCTATCCGACAATTATGTGATTCATAGTTGTGATCGGGGTAAGTAAGGGGTTAAATAGCCTGATAGTTGGTGATGTTGAGGCGACTCGTTCCTGATATTTAACGATTAGATCATTGCAGCAATGCACGCACAGTCTTAACTCGCTCTCTTCGTTTGATATGAATAGCTGCAACAGCCTGAGGTTTTCTGAGGGTGAATGGTTTTATGAGTGGGTAGTCAATGAGGTTGACGGCTCATTTCTTCTGATTTGAGCGATTATTATGGTAGAGCAGTGCATGTACGGTCTTACTTCACTCTCTGAGTTTGATACGAATAGCCTTTCAAGGTTGGTTCTCTTCTGAGGCATGTCATCGACATCAATTGTAGAAGAAAATGTGAAAATCTTGATGGTCGGAGATGCAAGGGTGGGAAAGACTTCCATTGCTCGACGTCTTGCTGGTCTACCTTTCTCTGTGGAGTATTCTCCATCGGAAGGCCAGAAAGAATGGGAGCTTTCACCACGAAGACTACCTGGTCATGCTAGGGCTGTCCGTCCTGTGCTATGGGATATAGCTGCCTCTGAAATGGGAATGCTTAAGCGGAGAGGACAAGGAGCCGGAGATGATGCAATGTTATCATCGCTTTTAAAGGGAACTGCAGCGGTGATGTTCGTATTTGACTTGGGAAGTTCACATTCGCTTCGGCTAGTGGATATGTGGCATTCACTGCTAGAGGCATACTTGGAGCCTTGGGTAGTGAAGGCTCTCATTGGGCATAAGGCAGATACTGAAGAGTTTGTGGTGGACCAACATGCGCTTGATGAATACGTGGCCGCGGCTGGGTTTCGTCTGTGGTGCTGCACGGTTGGTAGCGGAGAGTTTGGTGATTACAATGTAGGGAATCGCAAAGCAGCCAGAAAAGGAAAATGGACGAGAACCGGTGATAGTGCAGTGGCTTCACAAAAGGCAATTTTAGCTAGGCAGCTCAGCGTATGGGAGTTGTTGGACATGATATTGCGGGCAGCTCTGGTTGCTAAAGATGAAGCCCAAGTGCAAAGTGAACAACTACTCACACTTCGTGCGAATGTTGCAGAAATCATGCCTCAATTTGATAAGGGCTCACTCCTTGGAAGAGTTCTATATAGCTCAGAATGCCGTAGGGAACTTGCATCCCGAATTGAACGGCGGCCGTCCGAAACAATCCAATCGAATGATATTTGGAACAGTTTTTCAGGAAGCTTGACCCGTGAAAATGCAGAAACTGTCCTCAGGAAACGAACGGAGGGTTCATATTTGCTGCGTCAAGGACACGGATCAGATCTGGTGTTGAGCATATCTGGATGTGGCCATTCCGTCCATCACGTGGTTATTCGCTCAGTTGAAGGTGGCTACACGGATCAGCAGGGTAAGTATGGACCCTTTGCAAAACTGGATGAGTTTTTGTCTTCAGATGCAGGAGAGCTTGCCAAGCATCCTATCCAAGTACCTCGAGAAGGACTTATTGCAGAGGAAGGGATGATGAACGGGGCTGCCAAAGTTGTTAAAGATGTAGGAGGGGTAGTAAGTGTGATAGAGCCTAATGCTTTAGCCCATGAAAGCAGCGTATCACCATTTTGGAAACCTCGCGGATCGATTTCATGTGTGGGTAGCATTGCAGGGGATGCACTTCCATCAGTTGGCGTTCCTTTTCATTCAAATAATACTTTGGTCTCAAACGTGCAGGCTAACCGTTTAATGGCTGTGGCTGTTCGGGTCGAATCGTTCACTTCGTCATGCTTGTCATCACTTCAAGATATGGGAAATACTGATACAGTTTCACAGTTAGTTCTGCTTTTAACATCTCAAAAGGATCGCTTACTGAGTATGGTGAGGGATATTCAGGCGGCCAGGCCAGATGTAGCAGAAAGGGCTGCTCCACAGCAACCATTACTCTCGCCAGGTGACCAAAGCCCAGAGGATTCCTGTGCTTTCCTTGCCGAAAGCAATCCAATTTTTCGACTAGTAGTAGCAGGGAAGCAGCGGCATCCCTCTCCTGTGAGGGCAGAAGAGTGGTTCCATCTTTTGGAAGGGGTTGACGAGGCCGAGATGAAGCTTGATAACTTGAACCAAAAAGAACATCGTCAGACTAGTAATCTCCAATGGTCCTTTCGTAAAGTAGAAGAAGTTCTTACAGAGCTAGAGAATTTAGTGGAATTGAGTGCTTCCCGCTGGAATAGCACTGTGAATTGCATTGCTGTCTCAATGAGGTTGACAGAAGGGGGAATGAGTGGTTCTGTGACTCACAACCGGCTACGTACTTAATTTTGTCATATCTGAGGTAGGTGGTTGGTTTGTATTGTTGGTGCCATGCGTGGCAAGTTTTTTGGGGGGCTAATGCTGACTGGTATACGCTGCTCCTTACACAAGAACAACTACCTGCACCCTTTGAGACTGATGGTTATACGACTCGTGAGCGACATATTCCAATCCCAAATGAGATCAGTGCAATGCCCACATTCGGAATCCACTTAAGCCATTGCTTAGGTTTAGTACCCCACTACCACCTTTCCCATTCAGTTCTTCTTTCTGCTATCTAAAAGACTGAATATCTATCTCTGCTAGGTTGTTCAAGACAATTCCTACTGATGTGCCAATTGCCCTAGTCAACCTGTGCTGCGTCAATCGATCAAGTGACACAAATCTCCAAAGAAGCTGGCCGTCTAAGAGGGCCTTTCTTGAGCTTAAATTTGCCCCCCTAGTGTAAGCACCACTCAGTGGTTGTAAGGAAGCTGCACGAGGATTTGATCCTGCTGTATGCTCAAGGGCATTCGTCATGAGGACCTGTGGTGCGATGGTGGTGTCAGGACTACTCTGAGCTAGCTCCACATTGTACAGTGCTACTATATAGACATCATTAATGTGTAGTACTTGCAGAGCTGCCAATCGCCGAAATGTCCGTTCTTCCACAGGCACCAAGCAAGCTATTGCCCCATCTTGGGATCCCATTATGAGGCCATAACTGTGAAATAAGAACAACCACCATTTTTAAGGACCACCCTTGTCAAACCACAAGTTATTTGTTCTTAAATAATATAGAAACACCTAAGCACCTACCGAGGAGCTAGAGATTTGCTATCACGGCAACGTACAGATGATAGAGCAGTCACAACTGAATCCGTGGTGCCAACCTTAGCAGATACAGTACAAAGTAGCATGTGGCCCCTACGGCTATCCACTGCCTTGGGCATGTATTGCATCAGTCTCAACCCTCCAGTATCATCACACGTAGCAATACAAAGCCCTGGTGGGTCTATGATAAATCCAGCTGCCATCACTCTAGATGGATCATAATCCTTGGCCAGCTGAATGAGAGAGCGGTCTTCATCTCTCCACACAAGCAGTGCAACACTCTTAGTTGCATCGCCCAGAAGAATGTATCCCTAAGAATGGGGGTTTTAATTGAGTTTTCATTTGAGTAGTGTACCACCACATGATATGAGTGCGAACGAAATGAAGAAGACTATCTATCTATCATGTACTCTCGCTCACTCGCCTTTACAACTGACATGGTAACAACAAACTGGCTGGCCTCATGAATGCCAATTGGTTGAAGGCCATATGTCTTTAGATCCCACGAGTATACAGTAACACTCTTGGCGTTGGCCACCACGATACGCTCGCCCACTTGGGCTACAGCACACAATACTCCCGGAACTTCTTTCGCCACAACCTCCCGCATATTGGGCACATAAATGTGGTCCCCATCCGCGGCAGCAACGTGCATATAATCCATCTAAGATTAACACACGGGGAATGGGGTGTGAATACTAATAATCTTGTACGTTTTCATCTCAGCAGCAGCGGCAGCTCTAACTACTCTCAGGAATAGGTAGCAATTATTTCTTTTCCTAAAGACAGACACCTCATATATCAGTAATCTTCCTTTTGGCATGGAGTCTTCCCCTTGCGATGTGAGCCATCCGGTTCCTACGACCACGTAGGGCCTCTCTTCCCCAGCATTACCAAACATCATCACGTCCAAGCTAATTGCATGCTCGCTCTCCTGCAGATCAACACATGCAGCCATTGATGTATCGGCAGAAAACAACTTGCCAGCCTTGGGAGTAACCGCAGGGCAAAATAGTGCAACCTGGGGAGGGAAACGAATATACGCACAAGGGCGTATTATGAGTGGATGAATAGATACAAAGCAGTCAACATCATCCAACGACCAAATGTGTAAGCCAAGCCATTGCTCTTTCCTGCCATTTCATCTCCATTAATGGCGGAGCACCTCCAAATCTCTCATCTGGCTGAGCAAAGTCTCTGTGTTTCTGAATGACAGCACCTTCCCCCTCTTCACCCCAACTTTCATCCATAGTAGTAGCCACATCTGCAGCAGCACTGTCATTATTCATTTCTGGTACCTGAATTTCATCAAAGCGAGTGTGTGTAAGAGCTCTGGAAATATTTTAGATTTATTTGCAAGGTGATGCAAATGGATTTGATGTATACACTGTTTTACTTACCATTGTTTCCTCAGACTTTGCAGAAGATGAAGCTATAGCTGCACGTTTTTTAGCAGAAACAGACACATCGTACGGTGTCCCCAACAATGCAACATATGTTGGAGCTGCGAGCATTGACGCCAATATCCCTTTCTTTCCCCGAGAAGGGAATCTCACATGCACACACTTTTTAACGGTTTTCCCTACGGTGAGACGCTGCGCCACAAAGTTCCCCTGTCCTCCACCACTTGCTACTCCCCCCCCGGCAACACCAGGGCACACCTGTTATAGATAGATCCATCAAAATCAAACAAACAACAACCAACAAAGTCGTTTCAAGCCATGCCATGCAATAGTAATAGAGGGGGGGATGTTGTGGCGTATATGTGAAATGACAAATGAGAGGCCGGCCACCAGAGTTTTTTTTTTTCGAATGCTAAAATACCCTACGGTATGACGGCTGCAACTGCAAAATAAAAAACGGTAATAGGCTACTGCTATAAAATGGGCTGCTCAGGGAGCGATAGAGGATGTCAGGGAATGGGTGGTGGTTGCTTCAATCGGCATCACCAAAGGTTACGACGGACAAGGGCAACGACGTACTATTTGGCCAGCCATGGGGTCTGCAGACAGAACCATCAACCCACGTAGTGAAGAAACAGCTACAAATCCACCTACTGGCATTGCATTTCCTGCTAGTTGAGCAGGTATTGCCGCAATGCAAGATGCCCCCAACCCAATAGAACCCCTCAGTCCACAAACACATAATGCTCCTCGTTCTGACAGGATCATGGCTGATCTTGAGTTTGTCCCAAACGCGACAATAGCAGAGTGTCCAGCGCAGTTCAAAAAAGCAAGCAGAGACCTCCCTCGAATAGGCAAGTTATTATCCTCGGCACTATAGGCAGTTGCCCCACGAACTGAGAACGGCCTAGTAGAATGGCCTCTTCCAGCTGCTGAGCGTAAACACGAGAGAGATTATATCATTCAAAGCAGCATCAATTTCCCTCATAATAGATGTTAAGACACATCACATCAGGGTAAGTAGAAGGGAGAGACAAGAGAACTCTAAATATACTATGAATGCCCTAACCCTAAATGCGAAAGCCAAATATCATCCCACGTCTCACGAGCTCATAACCTGCAAGAATGGAAATCTCTCACTAGCTCATAACCTACTGTAGTAAGCAGCACAATGGAAATCTTGTGTGTGTGTGTGTGTAACTTCCTGGATGTCACTTTCTACCCCCAACAACGAATCATTATATAGACGGTGCCAGCAGGTGAGATATGTGCAAAAATAGACAACGGTTATCTTCACCCTATATCTCAACCAGACCCAATCATTGAAGAGAAGCAGGCATGAGTATAGAGCTTGCTTGCATACAGTGAAATCATCATCATCATATCCTCATTCGAAACCTAGACCTACATGTTGGATGGAGATGAGAGTCCTTCTCTCCTAAAAGGGAACGGCCAATGAAATCATGGCCAACCCTCAGAAAGCAAGTCAATGCCACCCTTTCTTCTACTGTCCTCGTCCCACCGCTAAGAGATTCTGATTCTAATGGGCATGTTGCTGCATTGGACTTCCTGAATCGGCCCTCGTATACCATTAAATCTCCACTCTGCATCCTTAAGCACAATGCGAGTCGCTGTAGAGCAGCAGGGGCACCAACTGCTCCTGTTCGATGAAGGATGACATCTATTATGGGGTCTGATGGTACCACAGCGTCACCAGAAGCAGTTGTTGCCATGTGGTGATTAGCTCTCATATTACTTTCCTTCCTGTTTCACGAGGATTAGGTGCTACGATTTCACCATGACATAATACAATACATATCTATATATATATATTAGACTTAGTCTTACTCATCGTCAATGTGGCAATGATTGTCCCAAGCAACTATTTCCCCACCAGAAATGGCTGAATTTGAGACAAATACTCTGTGCATGGTAGCATTGGCTCCCTCTCCATTCACCTCAAATACTTCCACTCGTCCATTACGGCGACAGAGTGTGCAGTAGACGACTCCACCACCACAGGCATCATCCCTCTCCTGTGCTAAATCTAACTCGACATTTATCCCAAGGTCAGAACGGGCCTTATCCCAGGCATGAGAAGGAACCGCCCTTGGTCCTGCTTTGGGTACGCGGCCGCCTGATGGAGCAGCATCGAACAGGTGTTCTCCGTACAGCAACAGGTCCTCCTCAGCGGAAGGGCTACAAAAAGGCATGGTAGTAACCAAGACAGTAAGTTTGTTAATTTAGTCATCCTGAAAGGCTGAAGACAGACTACTACGAGGCAATCTACCCTTTCAAATATTTTCTTGCCTCATATCTACATCGGGTTCCTCCATAGCATATTGCAGTGATTCATTATATGGGTAATACGTTCCAAGCTGTGCTTCAGAGGGAGGGGGAAAAAGCCTTTGTGGAAATTCTGTAAGTGAAGCAGTAGTCACGGTCCATTCACTGCCCGTCACATCATCGCCTAGGGTTTTATCGAGGCTCCATCCAGAAACCTGCAGTTCACCCCCCTCTCCTGTATCTGTCTCATTTTCTAGAGCCAATAACTTTACCAATCCTCCACTGAGAAGCAGAAGAACGTATGAAGAACAGACGCAGGCCTGGCGGATGGTACAGTCATTGCCTTCCTGAATTCCAATCCCACCAATCTCTTCGTCCTATGCAGAAATAGAGAGCCAATTGTGGTTTGTAACTGATATTTCTATATCAAGTGTGCCAAGTACAAGGAAACGAGGCAGGCTGCTCCAACTTCTTCTTTTCTTACTTCAAATAACATCATATCTTGTAATGCAGTTCCATTACTAATCAATCTAATGCCTTGTTCATGAACCTGCATACAAGATATGGTGATGGTATTAAGAATATCATGTCAACGTTAGGGGGGGTTAGGGTTATGGTAGTACAACACTTTCTTTTCCCTGTATCGTGGCTAGTTGGATCACTTCTTATATACCTGGATAATGGTGCTACAACTACTCGCTCCTAATGGAGCTGCATCAATGGTGGATGCCTGAGAACAGACCACGGTGTCATTGGGTACAGCGTTCATAAACGCACGGCTAGAGGCGCAGCAACATCCTCCAAAGCTTTAAAAAGGACGGTATCTATCTCACCTCCATCACAAAGTCTGCATCGTGTCTCAATACTTCCTCCAGGTCACCCTCATCTGTGAGCTAAAAGGTAATTTTCATCATCGAGTTTACACCGTCCACCCAAATGCAGTTGAGAGAAAGAGGGAGAGAGATGAAACATGCTCAGTCACTCATTACTATTAAATTAACCATGTCTTCTGGCCACCAGAATCTTCTCTCCCCTATCATGCCACCCGCTACACCAACTTGAAACAACCCACTAAGCCCTAAGTGGGTTGACAAATGCACACCCATTTCTACAATATTTCACATACCTGCATAAGTTTCGTCCAGTCAGCGCCTGATATTAGAATACCCATGTTTCCCAGTGACCACACAGCCTCTAAACCTGGGATGGTGGCCTCGGCAATTTCCCACATGCGGAGCCCTGGCGAGACCACGGTGATGCCACCACTATCTGCAAAGCCACTGCAACACACAATGGCCGGTTCAACCACAGGTTTCTCCAATTCTGGGACGTTCACGTTCATTGAGGACACGGGGGCCGCCTAGGCAAAGTAAAACTCATCAAAAGTGAGTGAGTTGTTCCCATGCCAATCAATCATCTCCCCCCCAAACGCAAAACACACGAGCACATACGCACACATACCTGGATATGGGCTATAGGACCAATGTTGAGAAATGAATCTGTGACATGTAGCTGCAGCCCGAGAGCCTGGACCTTATATTCCTGCTCACTGTGCCGCCTTTCATCACCACCCAAGTTTTCTTCTACGTTCATCAGCTCCTCCGCCTCTTTACCATACAGAGCTTCATCCTCCATTTTAATCTGCATAGTAGATTCATCGGCCTGACCAGGTGTGACCGATTGATTCAAAATGTTAGACGACGTGCACGAGAAATGAAGGAGCAGCCCAGCAGGAAATCTAAACCTATTCTATTCTGTATTATCCAAACAATATCAGTAGTACCGACCTTAGCAGAAGCTTCCCTTTTCTCACATGTTGCCATTTCCCAGCCCAATAATTCCTCCTTTTTTATAAACCTCTGAAGTCCTCTATAGTCTTCTGCTTCAACGTTTCGGGTACCACGCTTTATTTTCCATTTCATGAGAAGTGAGTCCCCTAACATGGATCCTAAAAATGCCAGTCCATCAGAAATCTCGGATGAAAATAGAGAATACTCATTCCCTCCTCGTAAGTCGAATGAGGCCAATGCAGTTGATGGAGGGCAGGTACCAACTAGCCTTACTGTTAATGTATCAACTAAACCAGTCGTTTCATTCTGATGCAGTCTCAATAGTGCAGCATTACCACTCTGCAAAGCAAGCAACATTGAATCCGGAGCCATAAATGCACTCGAGCAATGGCCCAGCTCCATACATGCACCATCTTCCCCCCCTCCACCTCCTGCAAGGTCGAATATTTCAGGCCCCTCAAGTTGAGCGAGGCTTGCCCAACCATAGTCTCCCTATAGATAGAATGCAAGATTTTGAGGACAATATATTACTCCATAACGCAAATTCATAAGGCGGTGGCACTCTACTCAGTGGGACCTAGCCCTAACCCTAACATATATACACCTCTATTGATGTAATTGCGCTCTACTTTATCCCCCACCCTAGCCCTAACCTTTTCCTCTTCCCTATCCCTAACCCTAACTCTAAAACCCTAACCCCCTAAAACCCTACCCTAACGACAAAAATACCTACCTCATTAGGCTGAAGAGGTAGAGCCTTGGAAACGGTAGCAGGGGCAAATCCGTTTACACCAATACAAGCCAACACCATGTTATTATTCATATACAACACAGAATTATTGCACAGGGCTATAAGCCCGCCCAAAGGCTTTGGAGTAGCTCTTATGCTAGTAGCATCATGCGGAAGTCCAGATATATTCCAGATAGGTGCAGTCCAGCCTTGAGACATTATAAGTTGCAAGACAACCATGTTACACGTGTCACGCTTCGCCGCAAGTCTGCCAGCCCAAGTACAACTCTTCTCAAAAAGAACAGCCAGAGCAGGCTTGCTGAGCCCTTCTAAGAAGCAAATTGAACGTACTGACCCAGAAATGCCAGCATCTTCAAGGTCATATACTAAAGGCTTTTTTTTTTTTACCAATGCAATACAACATCAAGCATAAGTAAAGAGTCAATATGATTATAGTAGTGCTGCCTGAAAGCGCGCGCATTCATCACAACATCTCACCTTGTGAGTGACCCAACGTACCCATGCCACTTTTGCTGAGCCTATCCCTTCTGTCCACACAGAATCATGAGCGATTGGTGAAGTGGTGGTGGTACCATTCAAATGGCTTTTCCCTTTTTCTGTCGTATCTGCTTCTTCCATGATACCGTTCCCTACACCTCTGTTATTATGTTTTTTCTGTTTCATCAGCATGCGCCCCTCAAGGCTCACGTAGACAGAGTCTGGGATACGCTGCATAATAGGAAGTAATACCAGCTTTGAACCAGCGACCACACAGGCTACGCACCTCCCTTCTGGATCAACTGCAGTGAGTGTAGAAGGCTTGTTTACTGCACCGCCAGACAGCCTGAAAGATGGTTGTGCCATGCCAGATCCAGGACCTACAGAATCTTCTTCCAGGTTATGTACCGAGAGGGTAGTAAGCCTGGAGAGAACAGCATCAAACGCCAGGATCGATACTCTAGCAGGCTCCATAGTCACTGCAAGGAGGTCGGGTCGAAGGGAGGTAGTGGAGCCCACGGGGATCGCATGGAGTGCGGAAATGAAACCGCAAACAGGAAAGCTGCCAACCATCTCCAATATCGATCCATCCACCACATTGTACACCTCCAGGGAGGATCGCCGCGCGATTACAAGGTCCTTGAATTGACATTCCCCCTGTGGGCTTCTACAGTGACTTAAGTTGCACCAAACAGCATGAACAACGCTGGTGGGGGGGTGAAGCTGCCTCTGGCATGTGTAAATAGACATCAGTCATTCACCACAGTCCTCATATATGTTTGAGAGACAAGAAATAAGCACACGTGGTGAATAATAAATCACAAATGGTTTCGGTTTTTCATCTGGAGCTCTATGCTGCTAGATTTTCATCATGGCAGGGACGCGTAAGACTCTCTATCCTCCCTTTCCCTCTCACTCTTCACAAACCGGCACACCTCAGGTACTCGCGCCGTCTATATGGTGACTCGTTGTTGGTGTAGAGAGTAACATCCGGTAGGTGATGGAAATGTGCAAGATTTCCATTGTTTGTGTGTTGAAGTCACAGTAGGTTACGGGTTAGGCTTGCGTGACTTCCGTTCCTGCAGGTTATGAGATCGTGAGAGTATTTACATTCTTGCAGGAGTTATGGAGTATGGAAAACTATTCCATTTCTGATAAGTTAGCGGTGTCGTAGTAGGGAGAGAGGGATAACAGAAGAAGTGTTTACTTTAGATTAAGCGGGATGTATCGGTTACATCCACGATTCTAGGGGAACATATTGGTTCCGTTACGCGTTTAGCCAACAAGCAAAACAATCACTCATTGGGGATCGTTCCAATACGACAGTCGAGCGCCGCAATGTGCTATCCACATTGGGTTTACACCTACGGT
>PJEL010003760.1_pt1 | contig 12787 bp, 10 predicted proteins | sample 1853271 | NCBI WGS metagenome assembly PJEL01 (sample SAMN08108733, study PRJNA415343) | Invertebrate metagenome, whole genome shotgun sequencing project. | host: Globobulimina | place: Sweden: Gullmar Fjord | collected 2015-08 | reverse complement strand
GCCGTACTCCCCCATGGTGCCCAACTTGACGATGTGGATCTCCGGATTGGTCTCCTTCACCGCGTAGGCGACGTTGAGGGTGCCGTTCAGGTTGTTCACCAGGGTCTTCTGCGCCTCGCCCTGGCCCAGCATCGAATAGGGCGCGGAGGGCTGTTCAGCGTAGTGGATCACTGTATCCGGCTGAAACTCCTGGAAGACGCCTTTCAGGAAGGCGTAGTCGCAGATATCGCCGGCCCGAACCTCGATGGCACGGCCGCTGAGAGCCTGCCAGTGCTTGACCCGCTCCTCCAGCGACGGGGTCGGAAACAGCGTCGGCAGATCACACTGCTGAGCCATCTCACGCCGCAGAAAGTTGTCGACGACCATGACCTCGTGGCCGAGGGCTGAGAGGTTCATCGCAGTCGGCCAGCCGAGAAATCCGTCGCCGCCCAGAATGAGAATACGCATCGTTACCGGTAACCCTTCCTGTGTCCTGCTGTCTACCCGGATCAGGCCGCGGCCTCGAGCAGCCGGCGTTCCTTGAAATAGGCGATGATCTCATCTACGGACATAGGCTTTTCCTGATCCGAGCGGTAAACCCGGTCGACGTCGGTGCCGCCCAGGCCGGAGGTGCCGCCGCCGTTGCTGCCGGCGACCGCCGGACGGATCACGAAAAAATCCTGCACTTCGAAGGAGCGCGAGCATTCTTCGTCGCTCAGCAGTTCCTCGTACTCCTTCTCGCCGGGCCGCTTGCCGACGATCTTCACCTCGAAGTCCTCCGGCGCGCAGTTGAACTGCAGCGCCAGAATCCGCTGCAGCGCCGTCACCACGTCAACAATACGCATCACCGGCATCTTGGTGACGAAGACCTCGCCGCCCCCGGCCATCTGGGCCGCCTGGGTAACCAGCGCGACCGCCTCCTCCTTGGTCATAACGAAGCGGCTCATGGCCTCGCTGGTCAAGGTGATCGGCTCTCCCGCGCGCATCTGGTGCAGAAAGGTCGGCAGCATCGAGCCGCGCGAACCCAGCACGTTGCCGAAGCGGGTCGAGGCGAAGACCGTGGCCCGGTTCTGGTCGATGTAGTTGGCCGCGGAGAACAGACGCTCGCCCATCAGCTTGGATGTGCCCATCACGTTGGTCGGGTTGACCGCCTTGTCGGAGCTCATGAAGATCACCCGCTCGACGCGGTGCTCCAGGGCCGCCCGGACGACGTTCTGTACGCCGGCGATGTTGGTGGCAATGATCTCATCCGGATAGTACTCGCCCAGCTTGACGTGCTTCAGCGCCGCGCCATGAAACACCATATCGGCGCCGCGAAAGGTCGAGCCGATCGACCCGAGAGAGCGCACGTCGCCCAGCGCCACCTCCAAACGCGGTTCGGCGGAATATTCCTCACCCAGCATGTAGATCTCGGATTCGTTGATGTCGACGGCGACGACCTTTTTCACGTCCTGCTGCAGCAGGTAGTCCACCTGCGCCCGGCCAACGGTGCCGACCGCGCCGGTAACCACCACTGTCTTGCCGCTGAGACTATATACACTCACTGCGATACCACCCCGACATAGCCAACTGAAAAACCGAGATTCGGGCGCCAGACCGCTGCGCTGTGCCGGACAGCCCGTTCCGCCCGGCCGCGAGATCGCGCACGCCGCCTCTCATACAATGCGCCCACCGGCAATTCAACGGCGACCCCACACGCAGCGACGCCGCCAGCGCGGGCCGGACCTGCCGGCCGTCGAAGCGGCGCCGATCCCCGATGCCGGGGCCGGCAGAGCGCCAAGAACTGCTTTGCAACACTAAGGAACCTATGCAATAGAGATTGCGGCCTGGAGGGGCAGGTGCAACCGACGGGCCGGCCCGCGACATTTAGACCACGCGCCTGATCGAGGCCGGCAAGACCTCATTCCACGGAAGACTGAGCCGCTCGATGTTTCATTTCGCAAGACAACAGAAGAAGAAGGTCGCTGACTACCTAGACTCTCGCAGAGACCTGAAGCTCTACACGGGCAACCGGCTGGCGGCCTCCCGGCCCGACCTCGGCCAGATCGACCAGAGGATCGCCGAGGCGACAGCCATTCTGGCTCCCTACCACCAAGAGTACAATAAGGTGATCTCAACGGGAGGCGCCGCCGCGTCGCTGGAGTTGTCCGCGCTGATCTACGCCTGCTGCACTGCCCTCTCGGCGAAGCGGGTGGTGGACCTGGGGTCCGGCTTTACCTCTTTCGTGCTGCGGCAGTATCAGTCGCGCAGCGAACACCCCGTCGAAGTATGGTCGGTCGACAACAGCGCGGAGTGGCTGGCGGCGACAGGACGCTATCTGGAGAGCAACGGGCTGTCGCAGGACAACCTGCTTCTGTGGGACGATTTCGCCGCTTCGTTCGACACCATCGCCCCGCTGGACCTGGTCGTTCTCGACGTCCGCCCCATTACCCGGCGCATCGAATGGCTGCCGCGCCTGCTGGGCGCATTGAACCCGAAAGGCATCGTCATCGCCGACGACATGCACAAGCCGCATATGCGCCGCCCCACTCTTGAAGCCTCCAGGAAGCTCGGTGCTCCCTGCATTGACTGCTCCGCGCTGACCAAGGACTCCTACGGCCGCTTCGCCGCCGCCATCTTCCGGCCCGAGGCCTCCGCCGGCAGATAAACCGGGGTTTTCCAGGGCTTGCCTCATCCGTTAGGGCCTGCGCAGTTCACGAACCAGGTGGCCCTTGATGGCTTTGGCGACGCCGAGACGCCCGGTCGTCGTCCACAAAGGGCTTCTCGGCCGCGAAATGGGCCCGCCAGTCTACCCCCCAGGGCGCGGCCCAGCCGGTGCAGCGACGCCTTCCCCTCCGCCGTATGCACATGGATCGCTCGCACCGCCGCCAGGACCTCCCGTGCCGGGTGCGGCTCGTTCTTCGCGGAACCCGGCAGCGGCAGGCAGAACATCCGGCCCTGGTGCAGACTGCGCAGCAGGACGTCGATGATCAGCGAGCTCTTTTGGGCGTCGAACATAGCCGCATTGTTGACGGCATTCGTTGATAGGAAAAATATCCCCGGAACGCCCATCTTCTTCAACATCGGCGCGATCACGTTACTGCATGACGCAGAGCCGTCGTCGACACTCAGGAAGGCCGCCCTGGGTGGCAGAGGAGTGCCATCGCGATAGTGCCGCACGACGTCCGACAGCGGAACGTAAAGTGAACCAGCCCGACAGGAAACGTAGGGTCTCACGGAACTCTTCCGGTTTCAGCGACTGATAGAGATGACGGGTTACTGCCTCCGGCCCGTCGCTCACTTCGTGCAGGAAGAAGCCACTCACCCGTCCACGCAGGAACGGATGGAACATCCAGAGCGGCAACTTTTCGAGCAGAGGCCTTGGCTTCATCTGCAACCCGGCATCAGAGCAGATCGGCAGCTGCGACCGCCGCGGGCAGAGGACGCCGCAATGGCATACAAAAAGCCTCAGTTCGCTTCGAGACCAAGATTGACTTCCAAACCGACATTCTCATCTTTTCGCCGCTCTTCCTTGGGCTCGACCAGCAGGGACTGGGCCGTACCGTGCACCTCTGCGGCGGAGCCACTGGCCACAACAGTCCCGTGATCGAGCACGTGCACCAGGTCGGCAATATCCATGGTGCTGATTCGGTGGGTGATCACAACGATCGATATGTTCGGCTTCGCCGTACGAATGCTCGCCAGCAATTCCAGCTCCAATCCCTCCTGGAAGGAGACCGTCGCCTCGTCGAAAATCAACAGATCCGGTTCACTCAACAATGCGCGCGCAATCGCCACACGCTTGCGTTCGCCGCCCGAGAGCGACACTCCATCCTTGCCGATTTCCGTATCCCATCCATGCTCCAAGGAGTCGATGAGCCGGTCCAGATGCAGCGTCGAAGCAAGCTCGTTCAACCGCTCGTCGGTAACGTCCGTCCTGCCGAGAATAATGTTTTCGCGAATCGAGACTGAGAAGGTGGACGCATCCTGCGAGATGTAGCCGATCGAGCGCCGCCAATCGGCCAGACGATATTGACGCACATTGTGACCGTTGCAACTGATGCTGCCTCGGTCCGGGTCGTAGAGCCGGATCAGGAGATCCATGAGAGTGCTTTTGCCACTTCCCGAGGGTCCGACGAAGCAGGTCAGTTTTCTATGGGGGATCGTGCATGACAGGTCGCTCAGCACCGGCGCCTGCGGATCGTAAGCAAAGTTGAGGCCGGACAAAACGATGTCGGAGCGGATGCCTTCAAAAGGCGTAGCACCGTCCTTGGGCTCGCCGTTCTGGCTGAACTGGCCGCTATCCGCAAGTGCCAGGAGGATATCCACCGAAGGCGCCTGGTTTGCGCAGGTGACGTGAAGCGACACCAAGTTGGCGAACATACTGGAGAGCCGAGAGAGCGCCACACCGAAGAAGATCAGCGACGGCAGGATCGAACGAAGCCCCCCGGGATAGAAATTGTCGACGATCAACAGCATGCTGAGTCCGAGCGAAACGACGAAGAGTTCCACGACGTTCCGCGGCAGTTCCTTGATGGTCTGGTACCTGACAAACACCTTGGAAAGCCGCCTCATCACTTTCAAGACTCTCGCGCGGCTGTATTCCTCGATTCCGAGAATGTGGATTTGCTTGATGTTGGTCGCTTTTTCCGCCGTAAGGCCGACAATCTCCTGGGAGAGCTTGATACTGCGCTTTCCGTAGGCTGCAGATCTTTCGAAGAGCGTGTATTTGAGAATCGGGTAGATCAGCACGAGGCAGCCGAAGAACGCGGCCACAAACCGCCATTCGACATACAGCATGCCCGCAACGATCGCGAGCGAGAGAAGCAGGCTGTTGGCATAAGTCAAACAGGCTTTCACATAGCGACCGGCCTGCGTCGGCTCACGGATGATGTTGTTTGCAATGACGCCCGTACTTTGCTGGGCGACAGCTCGATAGGATGAGTAGAAGTATCGGCGGCAAACCACATCGACCCAGAAACAGCGCACCTTCTCCGCGTAGCTATGCGTGGAGTAGGTTGTCAGCGTTCCAAGTATCGTTTTGACGACGAATATACCAATGATCAACAGGGATATCGACGTCAGATCGGTGCTCAATCCCAACCAGTCGAGGACTTCTTGGACAGATCGCGACACCCGAGAATGGGTGAGCGACGCCCCATCATTGGCCGCCTCGCCTCCACCGGAATCAAGTACAACCAGTTCGACCAAGGGAAAGATAGAGACCAGGGACAGCAGGTTGAACACCGAGTTCAAGCCGATGACACCCATCAAAACCGGAAGATAGGAGCGGTTGGAACGCGATACCAGGAACAGGGACTTGGCGTGATTCATTGCGTAGGTGTTTGTGAAGAGGGCTTGATATCGGCTAGCATCAGACGGACCAGACAGCAGGGCGGCACGAAAGCCGGAAGACAGCCACCACTTCGATCACCACCATTACGACCGCGGGTTAGCGCCGGGCCATGGCCCTTCCAGGCCAAGCTTATTGACGACCTGGTCGTGCACTCCCCGCTTGAAGGCATAGAGGTTGACCGCCTTACCCTTCTCTATGCCCCATCCTGGAGGCAGTTCGGTCGGGTCGCGAAGCCAATGCACCTCCCTCTTGTCCAGATGCGCGACCGCGACACAGTAACCCTTGTCCACCAGAAAGCGGTGCGCATCGGCAAGTTCGGCGCCAAAACGCTGCCAATAGCGCGAACATTCGATCGAGACGAAGGGAGCGTCGTCCCGGGAAATCAGCCCCTCGGCGCCCAACAACACTGAAAAATCCGGACCATCGACATCGATTTTGACGAAGTCGACCTTGCCAATACCGGCGTCTTTCACATAGTGATCGAGGGTCGTGGTCGGTACCTCGACGCCTTTCTCTTGCGGATCAGCGCGCTGAATGAAGCCTGAAAAGGCCTCCTCGGCGAAAGTCGCACTGCCGCTTTCCGCACCGACAGCTATCTGGTTGCAGACGACATTCGAGAGGTGGTTTTCCTTCAGACAGGCGTTGAGCACGGCGTAGTTGTCAGCATTCGGCTCGAAGGCATGGACCTTGCCACCTTCACCAACGCGCACTGCCGCCATAGTGACAGTGATACCGATCTGAGCGCCGACATCGATGACCGTATCGCCGGGCCGCAGACAGAGACTCAGCAAGCTGTCGAGCGACGGCTCATGGACTCTCTTGGCCGAACGGGCAACCCAAAGCCTGTGAATCAAGACCGGCTTGATCCTGATTCCGTTTTGCCAGCGCACGGAGGGATGAGGGATAAGGGGAAGGAGAAACCGCATCGCCGGCCGAACCCTGTTCCCGAACCGGCGCCGGTCGAAGAGGATCCTTTTCAGGAGCCTGTAATAGAAACTGATCATTTAATTCCGAAGTAACTCGACAAACCTACCACCGCGGGCTCTTGTGCCTTTGAAAGCAACGCCCGGCCGAAGCCGCTTTTCTTGCTCCCGGATACCGCATCAGAAAAGCTGTTTGAGGCCCGCCACAAACAGGCAGGTCCGGGGCAAGCGCGCCGGCGAAGGCTCTTTTCATTCAGAGGATGCATGCAAATTCTGAAACTCGCGAAAAAAACGGCGCGTCATCTCCTAAAAAGACTGTCATGAGTTCGCATAATCAGGCCGATCAGTTCGTCCGCCAGGGAGCCACGTGATCTACCTCGGCATGCAACGAACGGAAACCATGGAGCGCTGAAGCCGCGCCATCGGCCGCAGGGCGGGCCTCGGCGTCGCACCGGATGTCGGAAGGCTGTGGATCATCGAAGCCGACCCCAAGAAATGCGATATCCTGGCCTACGAGGTGCGGCGCCGCGAGTTGGCCAACGTCCGCAAGTCCGATGAAGAAGGTAAGCCAAAGGAAATCGTGATCAGCACGAAGCAGTCCGGAGAGGGCCAGCCAAGCTACCGCCATTCGGGTGAACGCTAGTTCGCCCAACCGCCAGCAAACTTAATGATTCCGGCCCTATGCCCCTCTTAACCCACAGGCACCTTTCGAGCAACCGATTATTGGCCGATTGAAGCCGGCTATCGCCTACCGCAAGCGGCGGGAATCGGGCTGAAAGACAGACCCTCAAGGGGATGTGATTGGCCCTGGCTGCGGTTTGGCGCCCATCATGAGACATGAAGATGCCGCTCAGCCCCTGTCTGCGTGGTCCGACGGTTCTCGGTCTGGCCGCTTTTGTGTTTCTGGTCGCCGTCTTTCTGGCCGCCGTCAAGAGCGCAGGTGCCAATCCGGATGCCTGGGCGGGCGCTTGGCCGAAAACCGATTTTTCCAAGGCCAGCGTGCCTTTCGACGAGATCATGAGTGGTGGTCCCCCGAAGGACGGCATCCCGTCCATCGACACCCCCAAGTTCGTGCCGGTCAGCCAGGCCGAAGACCTCTCCCCCAAGGAACCGGTGATCGGCCTGTCGATCGACGGCGACGCCCGGGCCTATCCCCTGCGCGTCTTGACCTGGCACGAAATCGTCAACGACACGGTCGGCGGCACCCCGGTCGCCGTCACCTACTGCCCGCTTTGCAACGCCGCCATCGTCTTCGACAGGCGGGTCGAGGGACAGGCCACGACATTCGGCACCACCGGCAAGCTGCGCAAGTCGGACCTCGTCATGTACGACCGGGCGACCGAGAGCTGGTGGCAGCAGTTCCTGGGCGAAGCCATCGTCGGCGCCCAGACCGGCAAACAGCTGAAGATGCTGCCGGCGCGCCTGGAGTCCTGGGAGAATTTCGCCGCCCGCTTCCCGCAAGGCCAGGTCCTGGTCCCGACAAACCCGAGCATGCGTTCCTACGGCGCCAATCCCTACGTGGGCTACGACAGCCTTCGGCAGCCCTTTCTCTACGACGGCAGCATGCCGAAAGATATCGCGCCGATGAAGCGGGTGGTGGCAATCGGCGATGAAGCCTGGACCATGGATCTGCTACGCCGGGAGGGCCGGCAGGAGAGCGGCGACCTCGTGCTCACCTGGACCCCCGGCCAGACCTCGGCCCTGGACACCCGCGCCATCCCCGAGGGGCGCGAGATCGGCAATGTCGTCGTGCAGCGGCAAGGCCCCGACGGGCTGGTCGATGTGCCCTATGACGTCACCTTCGCCTTCGTCTTCCACGCCTTCCGGCCGGACGGCACCATCCGCCAATAAGCCACTCAGTCCTGTCCTGGTTCTTGTAGCTGAAGAGGCCTACTCGGCGGCCTGGCTGTCGGACAGCAGATTGGCCTGCACGTGAGACAGGTGGCGCAGCATGGACTGCGCGGCACCGTCCATGTCGCGTTCCTCGATGGCGCGGACCAGGGCTTCGTGCTCTATAAAGCTGTGGTGGTCCGCCGGCGGCCGGTTGATCTCGTAGCGCAGGCGGCCCCAGACCACCGCGCGCCGCACCGCGTTCAAGGTATCGAACAGCGCCAGGAGAACGGTGTTGTGGGCGGCCTCGGCGACCGTCCGATGCAGGCGATTGTCGCTGTTCTCGTACTGGCGCCAGGTCAGGGCCTCGCGTGACGCCGCAATACACTGGCGCATCTCTGCGATGTCGCCGGCGGTGGCATTCAAGGCCGCTTCGCGGGCGATCAGCGGTTCGATAAGCAGGCGCGCCTGCATTACCTCGCGCGGATTGGCCAAGGCCGCGATCGCGCTGACGTCCGAATACTCTTTCACCGGCCGGGTGCCGATGAAAGTACCCTTGCCGACGTGGCGCCACAGCTCCCCGTTGCCCTCCATCTTCGCCAGGGCCTTGCGCAGCTCGCCGCGCGAAACCCCGAGGATATCGCAGAGCTCGCGTTCCGCAGGAAGACGGGTATTTGAGGGAAGATCGCGCTGCGCCAGATAAGCGCGCAGCTGCGTTAAAGCCCCCTGTCCCTGATCCATTCCGACTCCGTTCTCAAAACCGCGCCAGCCTAGGCACAGCCGATAGTCCAGTCAATTGCGGTTGACCAATATAAATGAATTGCCAAACCAATCAACAATTGGTTAGGCTTCGATCATCAAAAAAGGCCTGCAGCCCGACGCCTCTGGCGACGTGGCACAAAAAAAGGCCCAGGGAGGAAGAGTCTTGAAGCCATTCAATGGGCTGATCCATCGCTCTGCGGCTTGTGCCGCCATGGCCTGCCGGGGCCGCCAATGGCGACCGCCGCACCGATCCGCGCGCCACTGCGCCACCGCAACGCCATTTGTTTAATCTGAACGACTGGATCCTCCCTTATGCGCTTTGTGACTTTCGAATCCGACGGCAAGCAACTGCCCGGCCTGGTTTCCAACGATCAGAAGATCGTTGACTTGCAGAAGGCGTTCTCGAGTGCCCAGGAGCAAGGGTCGATCGACCGCGGCCTCGCGGTTCCCCTCTCTGTTCTCGATGTTATTTGTGGTGGCGATCCGGTCCAGCAGGCCTGCGCAACCATCGCCCAGGACGCCAATGCCGGAAAATTCGAGTCGCTTTGCATTCCAGCCACAGAGGCTTCCCTGCTCGCCCCGATTCCGCGCCCCTTGAAGAATGTGTTTTGCGTCGGCAGCAACTACCGGGCGCACGTCACCGAGGCGAGCCGGGCCCAGAAGAAAGAAAACAAGATCCCCGAGCATCCGGTTTTCTTCACCAAGCCGCCGACCTCGGTCGTCGGCCCCGGTGGGACCATCCGGCTTGATACCCGGATCTCCGAGAAGATGGACTACGAGGTGGAATTGGGCGTCGTCATCGGCAAGCCCGGACGCGACATTCCCCAAGCCGAAGCCATCAACCATATATTCGGCTTCACGATCATCAACGACATCACCGCGCGCGACGTTCAACGGCGCCACGGCGGACAGTTCCTGAAAGGCAAGGGCTTGGACTCGAGCTGTCCGATGGGCCCCCAGATCGTCACTCTCGACGAGCTGCCTAACTTTGAAAACCTGCGCATCAGCCTCAAGGTCAACGACGAGATGCGGCAGGACGGAAACACGGACTCGATGATCTTCCCGATCGCGAGACTGTTGGAATCCCTCTCCGAGGGAATGACCCTGGAGCCGGGCGACCTCCTGGCAACCGGGACGCCTTCCGGCGTCGGCTACGCCATGGATCCGCCGAATTTCCTGAAAGACGGCGACAAGGTCACCTGTGAGATCGAAGGTATTGGTCAACTTGAGAACACTGTCCGGGATGTTTCTTCGGAGGTTTACGCCGCCTGAAGAATCCACGAGAAGCCTCGGGCAAATTAATCCGCAAAGGACGCCATAAGTCCAAAATTGGGAGGATAATATGAAGCATTTTTCCTATCTAAAATCAGTCGCGGGGGCGGCCCTCGTCGCCGCGTCACTGGGTATCGCCGCCATACCTGCCGAGGCGCAGGACAAAGGCACCATGCGCGTGGCCTTCGGCGACGTCCCCGGCGGCGAGATGGTCAACTTCATGATCGCCGTCGCCCGCGCCGAAGAACGCGGCGTCAAGGTCGAGACAGTGTTTTTGCAGTCGGAAGACCTGGCGGCACAGGCCATTGTCAGCGGCGAGGCGGATATCGGTGTCGGCACGCCTTATGCATTGATTCAAAAGGTTAATGCGCCGATCCGCATGTTCTATCAGCTCTCCATGCTGCGCTTCTACCCGGTCGTCAACGGTGAGAAGTACAAGAGCTGGAAAGACCTCGATGGCGCCGATGTCGCCGTACATGGTCGCGGCTCGGGAACCGAAGCGATCATGCAGCTGATGGCGAAGGAAAACGGTGTCAGCTACAAGTCGGTGAGTTACGTCCCCGGCTCCGGCGTGCGCGCCGGTGCCCTGCTGCAGGGCCGCATCAATGCCTCGATCGTCGACTACGAGCGCAGGCGCCTCTTGGAGCGTGAAGCACCGGGCAAGTTCGTCTTCCTGCCCTTGCCGGACATCAAGGCGACCGACGAAGCTCTCTACGCCAACCAGAACTGGCTGGAAAGCGAGAAGGAAGCGGTATCGATCCTGGTCGAGGAACTGATCAAGACATGGCGGGAGATCAACAAGGACCCGGCCTCCATCGTCGCACTTCGCAAGAAGTACAACGTGCTTCCCGACATCGAGAAGGTCGAGGTCGACGAGCTGGTTCCCGCCTTCACCCAAGGCGTTGAAATCGATCTCTTCCCGGATAACGGCGGCAGCGCAACATCCGTGAATGAGGACTTTGTGTTCTTCACGACTTCGGGCTCGCTCGAGGGCGATGCCGCGAAACTCAAAGTCGAAGACTACTGGTATCTCGCCCCTGTCGACGATGCCGTCAACAAACTGGGCAAGATGTAAGCGAAAGCTGCCATTAGCCTGACCTAGCCCTGCCACTGGCGACAGCGTCTGCCAAACAATACTGACGCTGTCGCCACTTTCTTCACTACAGGAGGTTCGAAGACCAGTTGATGTCCACCGCAACATCACCGACGCCGACCGCTGCGGAAGGGTCCGGAACAAACAGTTCCAACCCCGGCCTCAAGAACGTCACCCTGTACCGGCTGCTTTCGATTGTCGGGGTTTTCGTCGCCTGGGAAATCGCCGGGATGGTCCCGATCAGCGTGGCCTTTCCCACCTTCAGCGACACGATTATAGCCTTCGTGGAGATGACCGCCGACGGCCGGATGATCAGCGCCTATGCCGAAACTCTAAAACCCTTGGCGGTCGGCGTTTTCATTTCGGGATTCTTCGGTATCGCCATCGGCGTCGGAATGGGCCTCAACCGCCTGTTCCAGTGGATGTGGGAGCCGATCTTCGTCGTGCTTCAGGCGTCCCCCGTCGCGGCGCTCATTCCGCTGATCACCTATGCCTATGGCATTGGGCTCACGGCGAAGACGGTGGCGGTCATCATTCTCGCTGCCCCTATCATCGTCCTGAACACCTATAAAGCCGTCCGCAACGCGAGCCCGAACCTTATTCAGATGTCCCGATCCTTCCAGGGCACCCGCCTGCAGGAAGTTATGAAGGTCATCATCCCGAATGCGGCCCCGGTGATTTTCGCGGGCCTGAGGCTCGGCGTCGCCGCCGGCTTCATCGGCGTCATCCTGGCGGAACTGTTGATCACGCCGACCGGTATCGGAGACATCATCTCCTATCATCGCTCGGTCGCCGAGTACGCGCACATGTATGCCGCGGTTTTCTCGATCATCGTGTTCTCCGCCGTCATGATCGGATTATTGGAAAAGGTCGAGACGAATTACTTCCGACCGGAAAAGAAGAAAGGTCAGTGATGACTAGTGCAACTGCGATGTCTGCGCCCAGCGATACGCAAACCCAATCGAGCGACAACATCGTCGAAGTCCGCAATATCACGAAGTTCTATGGCTCCGATATTCATGCCCTGGACTCCGTCAATCTGGGCTTCCCGACCGGTCAGATGACCACCCTCCTGGGCCCGAGCGGCTGCGGCAAGACGACGCTCCTGAAGATCGTCGCGGGCCTGCTGGAGCCGACCTCCGGCGAGGTCTTCGTCAAGGGCAAGCAGGTGACCGGCCGCCCCGGTCCCGAGCGCGCTTTCGTCTTCCAGGACTTCGCCCTGCTGCCCTGGGCGACGGTGCTGCGCAATGTCGCCTTCGGCCTGGAATTGACCCACAAGCCCAAAGCGGAGCGCGAGGAAAAGGCGCGCCACTACATCAACGAAGTGGGGTTGTCGGGCTTTGAGGAAAAATACCCCCATGAACTGTCCGGCGGCATGCGCCAGAGAGTCGGCTTGGCACGAGCCCTGGCGGTGAATGCGGACGTCTTGCTGATGGACGAGCCTTTCTCGGCCGTCGACGAGCAGACGCGGCGGAAATTCCAGGAAGATCTCCTACATCTCCTTTCGGTGGAGAAAAAGACGGTGATCTTCGTGACCCACTCTATCGAAGAGGCGGTCTACGTCTCCGACCAGATCGTGCTCCTGTCGCCCCG
>PJEL010003759.1_pt1 | contig 12787 bp, 10 predicted proteins | sample 1853271 | NCBI WGS metagenome assembly PJEL01 (sample SAMN08108733, study PRJNA415343) | Invertebrate metagenome, whole genome shotgun sequencing project. | host: Globobulimina | place: Sweden: Gullmar Fjord | collected 2015-08 | reverse complement strand
TTAGTTTCATCACCGGAACAATGATACCGATTGGTATTAACCATCAGTGAACGTGTATCACTGATGGTTTTTTATTATCTTAAATATGTGACTATCGTCTGATCAAATAACGCAGCATGACCCCTTGCTGGCTAATATCTAATACTTCATAGCCATGATTTTTCGCATCCGCTGGGATGTTGTTTATCGACTGCGAGCAATCGGTTATCACCTCCAATACCTCTCCTGGCTTTAACGATGTCATCGCTTCAAGAGTCGTTACAGCAGGATAAGGGCAAGGTTCCCCGTAAATTTCTAGATTATAATCAGGCACGACACTCTCTGTCATACTAAGCTCCTAAGCAGATAAAAATAAAACAATATATAACGTGTTTAAACAATCAGTATTAACGGGCATTCGCTACCGCATTTACAGCGCTTTGCTGTGGTTCAATCTGTACTGTAGCGAGATTGCGTAAACTCCTCTGCTTGTAAAAGAAATGCCTTTCCCACAATAAAATTAGTACGAAAGATAGACCCAGTAACAGATAGGTCATGCCTAATCCACCTAATGGACCGAAGACATCCAGTAGATTCACCTTATCCCAATTAGTTGCCAATGGTGCCGAAAATACATCCCAGTAATAAGCTAAAATGGTCGCGCCAACAATGTTGCCGACACCCACCCACCAAAAATGCACTTGTCCTTCTAATGCGCGGTACATCCAGCCCGTTTCACATCCACCCGCGATCACGATACCTATGCCAAACAATAAGCCACCAATCACCGCATTTGGGCCAGCCCATAAGGTTTTAGGTGTCATGCCGAGTTGCAAATAGCTGTAGATCCCTATAGTACTCACCGCCATGCCTAAGATAATTGCCTTAGCCATTTGGGTGCGCCCGGTGATCCACATATCCCTGAATGCTGAGGTAAAACAGATCTGTGCACGTTCAATCAATAAACCAAACATCACCCACATCAGCATGGCGATGCCCAGTTTTGTTGAATGACTCATCATATAAAATGAGGCGATAACAATCGCAGTAAACACCAAGGAACCCAGAATGAATCGAACTTTCTCTTGATTAGGGTTACGCTCTATCACCTTCTTAAGTGCACCAGGTTTAACGGTTGCGGTTGAACGAAAGAAGGGTAACAAGGTGATCTTCGCCCCTAGGTAAGTGCCTGCCGCGGCAGCAAACGCAAATAGCCATGCATGCAAGGTAAACTGCGGAATACCGGTAAAGAAGGCCGCCAGATTACAACCCATAGCCAAACGCGCACCAAAGCCGGCAATCATGCCGCCGACTAATGCCTGCGCGATACGCTTTTTACTACTAGGCATCCGCAGTTTCATGTTGTTCGCCCACAGCACAGCCGCCAAACAACCGCCGAACATACCAATAATCATGACCCCACCTACACGATCCAGTGGAGTCCCCTCGAGGCCAATAATTTTGAAGTACTGCCATGATTCTGGCTCAGCGCCAAACCATTGCATTATATGCCCACCCCAACGAGTAAACTCACCGGTTACTGCCCAGAGTGAACCTGTGAGGCCGAAAAAGTAGGTCGACAAAATACCGGCTGCAATCACGGCTGCAAACGGTGACCAGAATTGAACAAAAAATTTATTTTTAAACGTTAACCACATATTTTAAATTACCAAAACTTATTTCATATTACAGCTAAGTTATTTTGCTTAACATTACTTAGTGTTTTATTACACAGGTACAACCTTTGCGGATGGGTATATATTGTCACTCTATTCTCACGACAAAACCCAACTAAGGTTATATTCGACTTATGCGCTATATCTATCGCTAACGAAGTTGCAGAAGAAATTGCAAATACAATACTAATATTTGAGCTGGCGGCTTTTTGTACCATTTCAAAACTGGCTCGACTGGTTAATAATAATGCGGGTTGACGAGCCTGACTATCAGAAGATATATGACCAATTAATTTATCTAATGCGACATGACGTCCCACATCTTCGAAGCAAGATATAATATCACCTTCTGCAGATAACATGGCAGCAGCGTGTGTCGCACCGGTCAAATTAAATGCCGTTTGATGCTTATGTAAATTAGCTAAGGCCTTTTTTAGACTGTTTAGGTTAAACTTTTCAGTGCCTGTGACTTTTACAATAGGTTTAACGGTTTGCTCTATCTGTTCGACCCCGCAAAGTCCGCAGCCGGTTCGACCCGCCAGGCTGCGCCTGTGTGCTTTAAGGTGCATAAAGCTGCGCTGGCTGATCGCTATATGCACCAAAATGCCAGTCGCTATGGTCTCAATTTCGATAGAACGAATATCTTTAATGTCATCAATGATCGATTCAGACAGACTAAAACCAATGGCAAACTCTTTTAATGCCGTAGGGCAGGCCATCATTACCACATGAGAGATGCCATTATAGATCAGCGCAACCCTTATCTCTTTTGCGACTGTCTCTATTAATGATTGTTTTCTATCATTTCGAAAACAAGTCACTTCAGTCTGCTCGGTAATATTATTTAGCCCACACACAAGTTCTGTCATAGCGATTTTCCATTTGTCCTGGTAAATAATGTCCCACTTATCATCATTAATATCGATAAATGATTGTTGGACTCACATTTATTAAATATTGAAACCGACTGATATTGTTTAGTTAAAAACAATTATCTACACTTCTCACAAGTGTTAAGGAAGAACGTCGTTTCCGGTGAAACGTCTGGATTTCAAATCCAGGTGGGGCTGCCAGCAGTCCCGGGTAGGTTCAACTCCTATGTTCTTCCGCCAAATCACTCGATATAAAAATACTGCTATCTCTTATGACTCTGGAATTATCCTTTTTCTTTCTCCAAGTTAATCCACTGCGATCATAAAATTCTAAAAGTTGAATGCTGGCTTTTCGGCCCAATTTAATAATGGAATTAAAATCAGCCGTTTTTATCTCTCCATGCACATTGATCTGCTCACGTATAACATTGGCGTAAAAATAAAGACTTTCAGTTAACACATAGCGATCTTTAATAATCGCGGAAATGTAGCCCAATTGAATAAGTTTTCGACAAAGCTGACGCACAATGCTCAAGTCTAAGTGGTGGCCCTCTGCGAGCTCTGATGACCATAAAGGCCCTCTTGCCACTAGCATCTGCTGTTTTATCAGCAGCCATAGTTGCTGCTCATTATCTGATAGCGCCAAGTTATGCCGTGGCAGATGCAATAAGCCCCTGGTGCAATGCAGACGTTTTTGCTGACACAGGTTATCGCTGACATAGATCAATACCTCCAGTGGATATTGGCCATGGGTCATGCGTTGCAAACGATTGATTGTTAGCCCTAATAACTCGGGTGACGCTTGATGATAGTCGCTGATCTGCGCTAATAACTTTGCCTCAATGTGTGTATTGAGCGGTTGTGATAACAAGTAGCCTGCAACTTCAACCATCTCTTTATCGTGAAGCAATGAATCGTGTTGATCGTTCAACTGATTGGCCCACATAAAGGCTGACTTTTGCACACAATGTTCGGCGGTTTGAGCCTGTAAACTCGCGGCGAGTGTGGTGCACTCTTTTAGCTTGTTTAAGAAGCTCAGTCGTTCAGGACTACGCTTGCCTCGCTTAATCGGAGCAATATCGAGTACTCGCATCGCGCCAAGTGTGATTTTGGCTGCGGCGTCGCGCACGATGAACCTATCTTGTTCCACACAAGGTAGCGCCTGCTCGCACTGAAGCTCTATCAATGACTGGTTATCGGGCAGCGTTTGCAGTAAACCGATACGCGCAGTGGTATGGCTATTACCTAAGTGAATTTGCACGCTTTGCCAATGCTTGAATGGCTGACAGGTATCCAGTACGCCACAAATGACCATGGGTGCCTCCATTGGGGCTAATGCCGTTAGCCAGTCACCGCGCTGAGCACCACTATGTTGACTCACGCCCGTTAAGTTCAGCGCGACACGCTGGCCACTATAGGCAAGGCTGCTCACTTGACCTTGACTATGAAGGGTTCTGACTTTAACTGCCTTACTCTGTCTTGAAAGATAAAGGCATTGTCCTTCCCTCACCCGACCGCTTATCACTGTGCCGGTAGCTACCAGACCTGCACCTTTGACCGTGAATACCCTATCGATAGCCATACGAAAACTTGTTTGTTGGCTTAACTGATTGAGTTCGTCCACTTGAGTTAGCGCAAGTTGTTTGATTGCTTGACTTAGCTCGGGGATCCCACTGCCAGTCAATGCCGATACGACATAAATGGGGCTGTGTCTGCGGTATTGCTGCAGTAGCTCAGTCACTTGGATCTTAACCGCTTCTATGCGTGAGTTATCGACTCTGTCTTGCTTAGTCAGCACTACGATTAAGTTTTCAAGATTCAGCAGCTGTAAGATAGCTAAATGTTCGGTAGTTTGTGGCATGACTCCGTCATCGCAGGCGATGATCAGCAAGGCATGTTTAGCACAGCTAACACCGGCTAGCATGGTGTTGATAAACTTTGTATGCCCCGGAACGTCAACAAAGGCCAGACGTCGGTCATCAGCCAGGTTCATAAAGGCATAACCTAGTTCGATGGTCATGCCGCGCTGCTTTTCTTCAGGCAACCTGTCGGCGTCGGTGCCCGTTATCGCTTCAATTAACCGAGTCTTGCCATGGTCGACATGCCCGGCGGTCACTATGATCATAATGTTTGTCCGACCTGTCTTAGGGCATTAATTAATCCGGTTTCCTGCTCAGCGCCGCGAAGATCCAACCAGTATTGGTTGTTGGTCATTCGACCTATAATCGGGCGGGCTTGCTGCTTAAACTTCTGCTCTAACTGATGAATGCGGTATCGGCTCTTGGCCGTTGGTGTGAAGGTCAATGCCAATGACTCCAGCAGTGTGTCTGGTTGGGAGCCACTGCCTACCTGTGTTTGACTCGCCGTTATAGCCAGGGTGAAGTGTGGCGCAAAATATTCAGGTAGCTCGGCCATCATCTGCTGACCCACTTGCTCCAACTCGGCCAGTGAACGGGACATCTTTCTGAGCATAGGCAACTCTTCGTTGAGCCGCTTGGGGTTGCGGTAGAGTAGTAGGGTCGCTTCGAGGGCTGCCAACGTCATCTTGTCACAACGCAATGCGCGTTTTAACGGGTGCTGCTGCAATTTATTGATGAGCTTGCTATCGCCGACGATGAGTCCTGCTTGCGGACCTCCCAGTAGTTTGTCGCCGGAAAAACTGATGAGGTTAACACCATCACTGAGCATCTTTTGTGGAGTCGGTTCATCGCCTAGGCCAAACTTACTCAGATCCGTCAGTGCGCCACTGCCCAGATCTGAGATCAGCGCAACCTTGTGTTGCTGGCACAAACCAGCAAGGCTCTTTTCATCGACTGCTGAGGTGAATCCCTGAATATGGTAGTTGCTGGTGTGAACTTTCATGATGGCAGCGGTGTTTTCGGTGATCGCCTCCTCGTAGTCTCGCAGGTGGGTACGGTTGGTACTGCCGACTTCAATTAAGGTGCAGCCTGCCTGACGCATGATATCCGGGATACGAAAGGCACCGCCTATCTCTACCAGTTCACCGCGGGAGACGATAACTTCTTTACCGGCCGCGACGCCTGAAAGCATCAACAGCACGGCTGCGGCATTGTTGTTGACCAGACAGCAACTCTGAGAGCCGGTTAACTGCTGCAATATCTTGCCTATCGCTTGATCTCGATGACCGCGTTTGCCTGCCTCGAGTTCAAACTCTAAGGGGGTTGGGTACCGCATTACCTTAGTGACGGCTGAAATTGCCGCCTCACTAAGTTGTGAACGCCCAAGGTTGGTGTGAAGTATGGTCCCGGTCAGGTTCCATACCGACTGTAGACTGTGGCGATGACCGTCTAATAATTTATGGGTTAACTCTTTTATGAGCGACTTAGGTGTCCCGCAGTAGTCCGGGAGTTTGGCCTGCTGGGCAATGTGCTCTCTTGCCTGATTCAGTAAGCTGTTGAGTTGGGTCTTTACCCAAGTATCGCCATACTCTTGTCTGAGTTTTAGTACAGCCTTATTCAGCAACAGGCTGTCCATGGCTGGCAGTGAACGGTAAAGAGAGGCTGTAGTGTCGATTGCTTGAGTCATCTGATTATGTCTATAAAATTCAATTCAGTTGTCACTGAACATTGGAAATAAATGTCAGGGCGACAGTCTCAATTTGCAAGAGTCTGTCGCCCTGACGGGACTGACTTTACTGCTCGTGGGCCAGCAATAACGGGTTAACCGTTGTGGCTAAATAGCCTTGCTCTACCACATATTGATCCATCAGCAGGGTTGCTAAATCGTCCACCGCAACCTCGAGTTTAGAGTTGATGTCAGTAAACAACATCTTGGTGTACCCCTTACAGGTGTCGCAGCTTTCGATTCGCACAGCTGCCTTAGTTTCAGTTTCAGCCCAGAGGAAAACCCCCTTGTCTTCACCACAACTGGTGCACTCGGCGCGGATTTGATGCCACTGGGTTTCACATAAGCTGCAATGCAGATAACGCAAACCTGCGCGAGGCTGCTCCTTGATCACACTGGCCACTGGATGACTGCCACAAACCGGACATAAGGTTTTATGACCTTCTCCCGTTTTTGCCAAAGCCATCGCAACATCAGTTGCCCAGTGAGACCAATAGACAGACAGTGCCGCCCAGATAAATAACGTGTATTTAGCCGGAACATCTGCAAAGTGACCGAGCAACATAGCTTGGGCATATTGCTGCAAGATTTCCGGTTCAGTACTCGCTAACTCCTTTAGCACGACTGTCAGTTCAGGGGCATTCTTAGGCATGAGCCTAGGCAAGAGATCACTGACAAGCTCCAGCAATACCGACTGCCAATAGTTTCCCCATTCAAAATGTCCTTGAGCCATAGGCTGGCTTTGATTGAGGTCAAACTCAGGCTTGGGACCAAAGCAACTCTGTGTGGCAGTGCCATTGGTCTCTGTGGCAAGTCGGGCCTGAACGCTGACCAGTAGGTTCAACAGGCGAAAATAATCAGGTAAACCAGACTCTTCAGCCAGCTCTGCCAGCCTTGCTGCCCGGAATTGGTAGATCGCCTTAGGATCTGCAGGGATCAAGGTTTTGATCTCCAATTTCTGGGCTGGTATTTTTTCGGCGTCGAGTATTGCTGTGCTCATAATTAGTGTTTTTCCTGCTTAATAGTCTTTAGTTCAGGATCGTTCAACATGTTGGGATGATGTTTCTTGCACCAGGCTCTTGAAACAGTGCCATACAACATGCCGGCAACCGATCCTTCTACCCAGGTAGCCATCCAAAAATGCACTATCACGAAGATCAACATGATCACCGCGCAAACGGCGTGCAACAAAATGGCCCACTCGATAGCGGAGGAGGCAAAGTAAGGAGCAAAATAGGGCTGCCACATCATGATGCCTGTCACTGTCAGTACGACAGAGGTCACTACGAAGGTACGGAACAGCACTTTTTGCCCTGGGTTGTAATGGCCGATCGCGGGGATCTTGTCCTCGTTCTCAAACATCACATCCTTGATGGCAAACATCCACTTTAGGTCGTTCTTTTCCCACTTGTTATGGTGGTAATAACGCACGAGTATCAACATCAGTGGCAGACACATCATCAAGCCAGCAATAGGATGAACAAAGCGCGCCATTTGTGGCGTACCCGCGATAGACCCCAGCCATTGGAAGGATGGGAAGAAGAAACCAAAGCCGGTGAGAAAAGTCACCAAACCCACGGCCACCACAAACCAGTGGCAGATCCGATCGAACAACTTATGGCGCAAAATCTTATTCTGCTTATGCATGAGCGTTACTCCTTATCTGACTTGTTTGGGTGAGTGTGGTCGAAGGCTGCCGGTTCATCTTCATCGACGTCACTTTCATCAACAATATTACGGCCGACAGTGATACGGTGCAGACACGCCACCGCCACAGTGGCCATAATTCCCGCCGCCCCCAGAGGCTTGACCACGTCTTGCCATAGTTTGATCGGCAGACTGGTCTTAGGATCGGCAGGTAAACCATAGCTTTGTGGATCATCGATATCGTGCAGGATCATCATCATTCCGGTACCGCCCACCCCTTGCGGGTTGTACAAACCGGCCTTAGTAAAGCCCCTTTCATGCAACTGCTTGATGCGCAGATCTGCGATAAAAAGCATGTCTTCACGGGTGCCGAATTTGAGTGCGCCTGTAGTACACGACTTCACACATGACGGCTCCTGGCCCACTTGCAGCCTGTCTGAACACATGGTGCATTTGTAGGCTTTCTGATCCACCGTATCGAGCTTAGGCACATCAAATGGACAGGCTGTGACGCAATAACCACAACCAATACATTTGTCAGAGTCAAAATCCACGATACCGTTGGCATGTTGAACAATGGCGTCCTTAGTCGAACAGGCAGTCAAACAGGCGGGATCGTCACAATGCATACAGGCCGTATGAGTAAACTGCCAGCGTAGCTTGTCCTTCTCGTCTGTGACTTCGTTGAACTTCATCAGGGTCCAGCACTCGGAGGAGAGATCCGCCGGGTTTTGGTAGCTGCCGGTAAACTCACCGATTGGCGCCCTAAGATCGTTCCACTCCGAGCAGGAGACCTGACAGGCTTTACAGCCGTTACACTTGGTGGCATCAAATAACTTGGCTACCTTGCTAAGCTTCTTTCTTACCTGCGCCGCAGGGGCCAACCTAGAGGTGCCTGAGCTTAAAATGATATCTTGAGCAGACATAATTAGATCGCCTCCGCCTTAGTTACATTTACCAGGAATGCCTTAAATTCAGGCACCTGAGTATTTGCATCACCGACTTCTGTGGTCAGAATATTACAACTGGTGCTCTTGCGAGTCAGCGCGTTATGGCCGCCGTGACGTGGCAAACCAACGGTGTGAACTAGCTGTCCGTGAACCTTGAGCGGTTGTAGACGCTTAGTCACTAATGCCTTAGTTTTCAACTCACCACGCTTGGAGCTAACCGTGACCCAATCGCCATTGTTGATCCCCTTCGCTGCAGCCAATACTTCATCGAGTTCAACAAAGGTCTCAGGCATAGAGATAGCAGCCAGGCGACAATGTGAAGTCCAGAAGTTGAAGTGCTCGGTCACACAGTAGGTGGTACATACATAAGGGAATTCCTTATGTGAACCTAAGGTCTCCGCTACACCATCGAGCATGCGTACAGCAGGGTTACTGACAACTTTTGGATGCAACGGGTTTGTGCCGATTGGCGATTCCATGGGCTCGTAATGCTCAGGGAAGGGGCCTTCAGCCAGATGTTTAAGGGCAAAGAAACGTCCCACACCTTCTGGTTGCATAATGAACGGATGGGCGGATTCTTGTGGCGTTAGCTTCATATTGAAGTCGCCCTGATCGATGCCATGCCATTTATCATGCTTCCACTCAACGATGGTGCGCTTTGGATCCCAAGGCTTACCGTTAACGTCACAGGATGCACGGTTGTAGAGCACGCGACGGTTAGAAGGCCATGCGAATGCCCAACCCGGTGTGATACCTTTACCAGACGGATCCGAGTTATCGCGGCGAGCCATTAAGTTGCCCTCTTCGGTCCAGGAACCCGAGTAGATCCAGCAACCACAAGCCGTGCTACCGTCATCTTTAAGCTGGCTGAAACTGTCCAGTTGCTTACCGGTTTTCAGATCGACCCCGCTAAGCTCTTTAGCGACCTCTGACCCATGGGGGAAATGAGAATCGTGATAGCCAGCCCAGTTAATGGCTTGAATAGGTTCAGGCAGTACGCCGCCTTCCTCTTTATATAGCTCTCTGAGCTTCATCAAGATGCCGGATAAGATCGCCGCATCGGGCTTAGATTCACCCGGTGCGTTAGCCCCTTTCCAGTGCCACTGCATCCAGCGACCCGAGTTGACGATACAGCCTTCCTCTTCGGCGAACAGAGTCGTTGGTAGACGGAACACCTGAGTCTGGATCTGGCTTGGATCGACATCGTTAAACTCACCGTCTTTTTGCCAGAACACCGAGGTTTCAGTCGCTAAAGGATCCATGACCACCATGAACTTCAGCTTACTAAATGCTGCTAATGTCTTGTTGCGGTTAGGCATAGAGTTAATCGCGTTAACCCCTTGAATAAAATAGCCATTAACTTCGCCGTGGTACATCATGTCGATGTGCTTGGTGAAGTCGTACTGCTTATCCCATTTAGGTAACCAGTCGTAACCGAAACTGTTTTCTGCCGTGGCGTTCTCGCCCCAGAAACTCTTCATCTGTGAGATGAAGAACTTAGGATAGTTTGACCAGTAGTTGGTCTGTCCCGGACGCAATGCTTTCGGGGTATGGTGATCAAGATAGGTCTGTAGATCTGTATCTTTGTCACTTGGCAGCTTAAGGTAACCGGGCAGAGCCTGACACAGCAGTCCCATATCGGTGGCACCCTGTACATTTGAGTGGCCACGAAGTGCGTTAACTCCACCACCCAACACGCCTATATTGCCTAGCAATAGCTGTACCATGGCCATAGAGCGGATGTTCTGCGTCCCCTTAGAGTGGTGAGTCCAGCCTAGGGCGTACATGAAGGTCGCCGCTTTATCATGGGTATGTGTACTACCGATAAGTGCACAAACCTTTTCATAATCCTCAACCGGGGTACCTGTGATATTGCTGACCGTTTCAAAGTCGTAGCGTTCCACATGTTGCTTCAACAGGTTCCATACACAGCGAGGGTGCTCAAAGCTCTCATCGATTTTAGCGTAGCCGTCTTCATCGAGATCGTAGTACCAGGATTCTTTGTCATAGGTGCGGCTCTTCTCATCGAAGCCACTGAAAAGACCTTCATTAAATTCGAAATCTGTACGGACGATGTAGCTGGCATTGGTATAGGCCTTCACATAGTCATAGTTAACTTGTTTGGTTTCGATAAGGTATCGGCTTAGGCCGAGCAGGAAGGCGATATCTGTACCGCTGCGCAATGGTGCGTAGCAATCTGACAGTGCTGCACTGCGGTTATAGCGAGGGTCGACAACAACCAATTTAGCATTATTGTGTTCCATGGCTTCTGTTACCCAGCCGAAACCGACAGGGTGTGCTTCGGCGGCATTACCACCCATGATCACAACGACATTGGAGTTCTTTATATCGATCCAGTGGTTGGTCATGGCACCGCGCCCAAATGTTGGAGCAAGACTTGCTACCGTTGGGGAGTGTCAGTTACGCGCAATAGTATCTATGGCAACAAGGCCAAGAGAACGGGCGAATTTATGGGTAATAAAGGCGCCTTCGTTTGGCTGTGCTGAGGAGGTCATCATCCCCGTACTGAGCCAACGGTTTACCCTTGTTCCATCGCTGTTCTTTTCAATTAAGTTAGCATCACGGTCTTGTTTCATCAGGCGAGCAATACGACCGAATGCCTCATTCCAGCTGATACGCTTCCATTCATTGGTGCCTGGCTCACGTACTTCAGGGAAGTGATTACGGTTTGGACTATTAACGTAGTCCACCAAGCCCGCGCCTTTAGGACAAAGGGAACCGCGGTTAACCGGATGATCCGCATCGCCTTCGATGTGGAAAATAGATTTTTCGGCATTCTTGCCGTTACTGCCATGGCTGTACATCAACAAGCCACAACCCACTGAGCAATAACAGCAGTTATTGCGGGTCTCTTTCGCTCTTAGTAGCTTAAACTCACGAACCGCAGCAAGTGCTTCACCGGGCATCAGCCCGAGTGCAGTGATTGCTGAGGTTGCGGTACTACTGGCGCACAGTTTAAAAAACTGACGTCTGTTCATATTACCCTCTCGTTGTTATATATAAGCAATAGATTGAAGGACAAGTTATTACTTACTTTCATATGGTATGCCTTAGATAATTCCCTAGATTCTATTTGCAAGACAAATCAGAATGCATTGCAATCTGGGAGCTATTTATGGCTACCTCGGCTTAAAATTATCCGTAAAGTCGCCTAGACTAACAATAAGTCTGTCATGATCCAGATCTCAATAATTGAATGTTGGAGTATTATCCTGCAGCTTATGTTTTTGGTTGCACCTATATGCTGAGTGTCGTATCGCTGAGTAGTGTTTTAATCTATTTTGTTGTCAGTTTGCAGTTGTGCCCAATATGTCCAGTTTGAGATGGTCATAATGTCTCTATTTTTATTTACCTTTATTATTAACTTATCTATTAGCTCCCGAGTTTATTTACGTTTAAAGTATGAGTTAATGCTTAATTGGCGGGCAATTCAGGGCAATTCAGGGCTGTTTTGGCTTTTATTGGCTTATAGCTGGTTGATCTTGTATTGATGACGGCAACCGTCCATAACATAAAATTTCTGTGACGAGACAAAATGACCAAGTGGGTGTCGGTGAAATCAGCAAGAAAATTTCGCGAGGTGAGTAATATGACCTGAATTGCCGATGCAAAATAAAGAGGTTAACTAGTGAATAACAATTGCGAGTGTGTCGCTGATTTCGATATTGTTGATATTTATCCTAATCTCAATTGCTAACATTAATTACGGCGGGTCTTAATCGATGGAGAAAATATATGCAGGGAATAGCTAAGTATACGACTATCGCTGCATGGGCATTAGCCGTCGTCAGAGCATTGAGGGCATCGGGAATCGATCCCGAGAGTGTGTTTGAAGAGGCAGGATTATCATTAACTGAAATCGAAAGAGCGCCGGACTCTCGTATCCCTATAGAAAATATGCCCCTATTTTGGGAAGCGGTTGAAAGTGCGACTCAATCGCCAGCATTCGGCCTTGCTGTGGGCCGCTATGCATACCCTATGCACTTCAGATCTTTGGGGTTGTTGATGATGACCTATGAAACGTTGGCCCGCGCATTCGAACGTCCTCCCGATTACT
>PJEL010003757.1_pt1 | contig 12793 bp, 14 predicted proteins | sample 1853271 | NCBI WGS metagenome assembly PJEL01 (sample SAMN08108733, study PRJNA415343) | Invertebrate metagenome, whole genome shotgun sequencing project. | host: Globobulimina | place: Sweden: Gullmar Fjord | collected 2015-08 | reverse complement strand
CCAATTTATCTGCCTGTTTTCTCTGGAGCCCATGACCGGGATTGAACCGGTGACCTCATCCTTACCAAGGATGTGCTCTACCGACTGAGCTACATGGGCATTAACAGCAGAATGCAGCGAACTGCAAAGCCCCAAACCATAAAACTGTTTATTTTTTCTATTCCCTATACTCTAATTCCCTGTCATTTTATGGAGCGGGAAACGGGATTCGAACCCGCGACCCTCAGCTTGGAAGGCTGATGCTCTACCCCTGAGCTACTCCCGCATTTCCCTTCTCATGGTGGAGAGGGGAGGATTCGAACCTCCGAAGGCGTCGCCGTCAGATTTACAGTCTGATCCCTTTGGCCACTCGGGAACCTCTCCTTATAAACAATTAAAAAAATAAATGGAGCCGATGAGAGGATTTGAACCCCCGACCCGCTGATTACAAATCAGCTGCTCTACCAACTGAGCTACATCGGCAACCCCATCACATAAACCCATAAAGAACAACAAAAATCCCGCGTTTGCACACAGATTCACCGTGCGTCTAAACGAAACGCTTCAAGTAAATCATTAAGTGCAAAACTGCATGGAATAGATAATATAATAAAAAAGACCCTTTTTGGTCAAATGAAATTATAGCATGAGCATTTTTTATTTTGCAAGGGCTGGAATACAATTTGCTTTACAGGTAAAAATATTGAAATTACAGCCCCTTAAAACTCTCCCGGCTGCAATTGGTAAGCAGCGGGAGAATATTATACTTGAATAGAAGAAACTTTTCTGCTAAAAATAACTATATGCAATTAAGCTTAACTAAAACATAGTATATTTAATTTAAGGAGGAGTGTATGAGATCTGCCAGGATGATTCTTTTGCTTTTAATTGTAATAGGTCTGACCTATGGCTGCGAGTCAAAAGATACAAAGGTTTCTTCTGATAACACAAAGTCTTCTCAAAAGGCTGCAGGTTACGGAACCCCCGGATACGGCCTTACTGATACAAATAAGGTTAAAGAAGCTGCTGCTGGATATGCGGAGAAAGCAAAAGAAGTTGCCGCTGGATACGGTGAGAAGGCTAAAGATGTGGCAGCTGGGTATGCAGAAAAGGCCAAGGATGTTGCCGCTGGGTACGGTGTGCAGGTACCTGCAACAGGCGGTTACGGGGCTCCGGCCTATGGTGGAGGTGAAGAAGGCAGCAAGGGAGAAGCGCTATTTAATGATCCGAAGTTCGGCAATGGCACATCTGGAATGTCCTGCAACTCCTGCCATCCCGGCGGAAGGGGCATGGCAGCGGCTGCGAAAAAGAGCACATTCAGCCTTATGGGAAAAAGCGCAAGCAGCCTTGAGGAGGCTGTTAATATTTGTATAGAAATGCCTCTTAAGGGTACGCCGATACCTAACAACAGCCAGGACATGAAAGATATGGTCTCGTACATAAAGAGCTCTAAGAATTAGCCTGTTAAACAGATGAATGTCTTATAATGCGGCGGGGTCAAGCCCCGCCGCATTTTTTATTTAAAACAAACAGCCTGTAGATTTGTTGACTTACTCAAACCTCTAAGTTATCCTTTCTTACAAATGGGAATAAAGATCATTGCAACAAACAAAAAGGCCTACCATGACTACTTCATACAGGAGACCTATGAGGCAGGGCTTTCTCTTGTTGGAACTGAGGTAAAGTCGTTAAGAGACGGGAAGGCAAACCTGAAAGAGAGTTATGTCCATATTAAAACCGGGGAGGCCTTTCTTCTGAACTGCCATATTAGCCCTTACAGCCATGGAAATATCCAGAACCATGAACCTACCAGAACACGCAAGCTGCTGCTTCACAAAAGGGAGATCGAAAAGCTCTGGGCAAAGCTCAAACAGACAGGCCTTACACTAATCCCGCTGAAGCTCTACTTCAAAGAAGGCAAAGCCAAAATAGAGATAGGACTTGCAAAAGGTAAACGGCAGTATGAAAAGAGAGACACGATAAAGAAGAAAGAGGCATCAAGAGAGATAGAGAGACACCTGAAGACCAATAAATAGTTTTCTACTTGTCTGTCAACGCCATCAGTCCAGGCAGTCCCTGGCCCTCCAGAAGCTCAAGAGATGCTCCGCCTCCGGTTGATATGAAAGACATGCTTTCAGAGACACCGGCCCTGTTTACTGCCAGTGCGGTATCTCCGCCGCCTACTATAGTAAGTGCATAGGCATCTGCAACAGAGCGGGCAACAGCAAAAGTCCCACGTGAAAAAGCGTCTACCTCAAATACACCCATGGGCCCATTCCATAAGATGGTCTTGGCATTTCCAAGCGCCTCTGAAAAAAGCTTTGCAGATGCAGGGCCGATATCAAGCCCTTTCCATCCGTCAGGTATCTCCTGGGTCGTAACGAGTTTTGCCTCTGCGCCGGCCTCCATGCTCTGGGCAACCACACAGTCTACCGGAAGGTAGAACTTTATGCCCTTATTCAGGCAGTTTCTCCTTATCTTCTTGGCAAGATCAACCATATCATGCTCAACAAGAGAGTCTCCAACAGGATATCCCATAGCCTTTAAAAATGTATATGCCATACCTCCACCTACTATAACCTTATCAACCTTATCCTCAAGGTTATCGATAACACCGATCTTTCCTGATACCTTAGCCCCGCCAAGTATGGCGACAAATGGCCTGACAGGACGGTTCACAACACCCTGAAGGTACTCTATCTCTTTCTGAAGGAGAAAGCCGGCTGCTGCAGGAAGGTGTTTAGCGATCCCGGTTATTGAACCATGTGACCTGTGAGCCGCACCAAATGCATCGTTGACAAAAAAATCCGCCAGCTTAGCAAGCGCCTTTCCAAACTCCTCTTCATTTGTCTCCTCACCCTTATGAAACCTAAGATTCTCGAGAAGGACTATGTCGCCCTCAACCATATTTTCAACCGCAGCCTCAGCTTCAGGGCCTACACAATTATCAACAAAGTTGACCTCTTTCTTAATAAGCCTCTGGAGCCTGCGGGCAACGGAAGCAAGGCTGTAACGTTTGTCAACACTTCCTTTTGGCCGTCCGAGGTGTGATGCAAGTATTATTTTCGCACCCTCATCAATGGCATAGTTTATGGTCGGCAGTGCGGAACGTATCCTTGTATCGTCCGTAATATTCAGGTCTTTATCGAGCGGTACATTGAAATCAACACGTACGAATACCCTCTTGCCCTTAATATTAAGGTCTCTTATGGAGAGCTTATTTAATACGCCTCTTATCGGTGCTGACAGGTTATCTTCCATGGTAACTCTATTATTTACTGTTTATATATACAATCAGATCAACCACTTTGTTTGAGTAGCCCCACTCATTGTCATACCATGAGACCAGCTTTACAAAGTTATCATTAAGAGCGATACCTGCGTTCGCATCAAAGATAGATGTACGCGCATCACTCAGAAAGTCTGTGGATACGACCGCATCTTCTGTATATCCCAGGATGCCATTGAGCTCATTCTCTGAAGCACTCTTGATAGCTGCCTTGATATCGTCATAACTGGCACCCTTCTCTATGCGGCATGTAAGATCAACGACCGATACATTCGGGGTAGGAACCCTGAATGCCATTCCTGTAAGCTTGCCGTTAAGCGACGGTATGACCTTGCCTACAGCCTTTGCAGCTCCTGTTCCAGAAGGTATGATATTCTGGCCTGCTCCACGGCCGCCGCGCCAGTCCTTTGCAGAGGGGCTGTCCACAGTCTTCTGTGTAGCAGTAACAGCATGAACCGTAGTCATCAGGCCTTCGACTATTCCAAAGTTATCATTAACGACCTTGGCTAACGGAGCCAGGCAGTTTGTTGTGCATGATGCATTAGAGACTATATCCTGACCGGCATACTCTTCGTTATTAACACCCATAACGAACATCGGGGTATCATCTTTTGAAGGGGCTGACATGACGACCTTCTTGGCGCCTGCCTCAATGTGCTTTCTGGCTGTTTCATCAGTAAGGAAAAGGCCTGTGGATTCAACAACAAATTCTGCATTAACTACATCCCATTTCAGATCTGCAGGGTCTCTCTCTGCTGTGACGCGTATCTCCTTGCCGTTTACAACAAGGCCGTCACTCTTCACTTCGACTTCTCCTTCGAACTTTCCATGAGTAGAGTCATATTTAAGCATGTATGCCATATACTCAAGATCCATAAGATCATTAATTCCCACGACCTCAACATCATCCCTCTTGGCAGCGGCACGAAAAACAAGCCTTCCTATTCTTCCAAATCCATTGATACCGATACGCACAGACATTGTTTCCTCCTCCTGTTAATTATCTAATAGTGATATTTATAATGTTAGTAAGTAAATCTTACTATATTAACAAATCAATTTAAAGTGTTGATTAAGCACAGCTTGCGGCAGCATTACATATATAACTATACTTCCATTACCTCTGTTTCCTTGTGTGAGATTATCTCATCAACACGCTTTATGGACGAGTCCGTAATCTTCTGGATCTTTTCAATAGACCGTTTGGTATCGTCTTCACTCAGGTGGTTATCCTTCTCCAGCTTCTTCATCTCATCATTGCCGTCACGGCGTATGTTTCTGAGGGATATCTTTGCCTCCTCCCCTCTTTTGTGAACCGTCTTTACTATCTCTTTACGCCTCTCTTCGGTTAACTGCGGGAGGGAGAGCCTTATTATCTTTCCGTCATTTGAGGGGTTAAGTCCAAGATCCGCCTTCTGGATCGCTCTCTCTATTTCCGGAATCACCTTTACATCCCACGGCTGTATAGTTATCAGTCTGCTTTCCGGAACGCTCAGCGTGGCAAGGTGGCTTATAGGTGAAAGTGAACCGTAAGAATCAACAAGCACATGGTCCAGTATTGAGAGAGAAGCCCTGCCGGTCCTTATACTGGCAAGATCCTTTTTTAGAGCCTCTAGGCTCTTCTCCATTTTGTCACTTATTCTTTTTTGCGCCTCTTTTTCCATTGAGCCCTCCCTCTTTCACCAAAGTTCCTATTTTTTTGCCCTCTAAGATCTTCTTTATATTCCCTCTCTTTAAGAGGCTGAAAACAATTATTGGAAGGTTATTGTCCTTGCATAGAGATATAGCTGTTGAGTCCATGACCTTCAACTCTTTGTTAAGTACGTCCCTGTAGGATATCTGGGAAAACCTTTTTGCTGAGGGATCCTTGACCGGGTCGCTGCTGTAAACCCCATCGACCTTTGTGGCCTTAAGTATCACATCAGCATCTATCTCAACAGCTCTCAGAGCTGCCGCAGTGTCGGTGGTAAAGTACGGATTGCCGGTTCCGGCGGCAAATATTACAAACCTGCCTTTTTCAAGATGCCGGACAGCCTTTCTTCTGATATAGGGCTCTGCAAGCTCCTGCATCTCTATCGCTGACTGCACCCGTGTAGGAACTCCATCGCGTTCCAGTACGTTCTGAAGTGCAAGGGAGTTGAGTACTGTTGCCAACATCCCCATATAATCCGCTGTTGTTCTCTCCATTCCCTCAGAGCTGGCCTCAAGCCCCCTGAATATATTGCCGCCGCCTATGACTATCGCAAGCTCGATCCCTGTGCCTGCGATCTCCTTCAGCTCCTGTGCGATAGAGTGCAGCATCTTCTGGTCAATACCAAAAGATTTGCTGCCCATAAGGGCTTCGCCACTTAACTTAAGTAATACCCTTTTATACAGCGGCTTTTTTACCTTCATTCGATTTAAGAGGTGACCTTCTCTCCTAACTGGAATCTCACGAAACGCTTAATTACTATATTTTCACCCAGATGGGCTACTTTATCAATTACAATGTCTTTGATCTTCTTCTTCTGGTCATCGTCCTTTACATAGACCTGTTCCATCAGGCAGATATCTGCATAGAACTTCTCAAGCTTGCCTGCAACTATCTTCTCAACGATCTCAGCAGGCTTGTTCTCAACCTGAGAAGCAAATATCTCTTTCTCCTTGTCAACCACATCTGCAGGCACATCCTCCCTGTTTACATAGGAGGGATTAGCTGCTGCTATATGCATTGCGATGTCCTTAACAAATTCATTGTACTCATCAGTCTTTGCCACAAAATCTGTCTCACAATTAATTTCGACAAGGACTCCGAGCTTGCCCATATGTATATAGGAGCCTACAATTCCTTCGGAGGCATCCCTGCCGGACTTCTTTGCTGCCATTGCAAGGCCTTTCTGCCTTAAAATATCAAGAGCTTTATCAATATCCCCTTCAGCTTCCTTAAGAGCATTTTTACAATGCATCATACCTACACCGGTCTGTTCTCTCAGTTCTTTAACATCCTTTGCGCTTATACTCATTCTGCTACTTCCTCCTTCTTGCCCTCTGCTGCTTCTGCAGGATTTACATCTTTTGACTCAGCCTCTTCCGGCTGAGATGCCTCTTTCATGGCAGCCTCTTTTGCAGCGAGTTCCGCTTCAGCAGCTGCCTTCTCTGCTGCTGCCTTCTCTGCAGCGGCCTCGTTTGCCTTATTCAGTATCTCCCTGCCCTCAAGCACAGCATTTGCCATTCTGGAGGTTATAAGTTTGATCGCTCTTATCGCATCATCATTACCGGGAATAACATAATCAATCTCATCCGGGTCACAGTTGGTATCCACTATCGCTACTATCGGGATAGAGAGCTTTCTCGCCTCTGCAATAGCAATTCTCTCTTTTTTGGGATCTATAACAAACATAGCTGCAGGCAGCTTGTTCATGTCCTTAACGCCGCTAAGGTTCTTTTCCAGACGAAGCCTCTCTTTCTCAAACTTGGCAACCTCTTTCTTGGTAAGAAGGTCGTAGGTACCGTCATCCTTCATCTTCTCGATCTTCTTCATCTTCTCAATGCTCTGTTTGATCGTCTTGAAATTGGTAAGAACTCCGCCGAGCCAGCGCTGATTAATAAAGTAGCTGTCCGCTCTCAGGGATTCTTCTGTTACCACATCCTGGGCCTGTTTTTTTGTTCCTACAAAAAGAACGGTATCTCCTCTGGTGGATATCTCTTTGATAAAATTATAGGCATCCTCCAGCATCTTGATCGTCTTTTGAAGATCGATAATATAGATACCGTTACGTGCCCCAAAGATATACTTCTTCATCTTGGGGTTCCAGCGTTTGACCTGATGCCCAAAATGGACACCTGACTCCAGAAGTTCCTTCATTGTTACTACCATTGTGTAAGCCTCCTCAGTTTTTCCTCCGTCCTCTTCTCACTTCATCCCGATACTTCGGGACACCTAAAGTGAGAGTATTAGATGGACGTGTGTATTTTGCCCGGTAAATTCAATAAAAAATTCAGGGCGCTAGTAGCTTATCACATATAATGCCTTTATTTCAATAGGTTATTGAAATATTGCAGTATTTTTTACAAAAGCGGCAACTACTCAGAAGGTATGATAAATTTAAACATAAAAGGCGATCTTGAGGTTCCTATAACTACGATACTGCCATTAGTTATAGGGTAATGCATGGTTCTGCTGTTTTTACCAATATAGTTATCATCAATAGATATCCCGCAAACACTGCCCCGGTCTATGATCTCATAAGTATTGTCGTCTCTCTTTTCGATCTGAAGGTGCTCCCTTGAAATATTTAAATGTTTGCCGTTATCAACTAAATAGTAATCATTATCAGGAGAGCTGCCATGCTTCCGGCGGTCAAATTCCAGCCCCTGAACATTCTCTTCACCACTCCGTGATTCACGTCCGATCCTGAAGGGGAATTTAGTTATGCTTATCTCCCCTTCCTTAATAGACTCTTTAGCTTCTGTGGTTAATGGATATAGAACAGGCACTATGTTTTTCAATGTATAAACCTCAACATTCTTATTTAATGAAGTTTTCAATCTAACATAGTCTTTGCTACTTTTTTCTTGGCTTTTGACAAATCTTTCTTAGCTATTTCAAAAAGACTTTGTTTTTCATCAAGTTCCAAAATAGCAGCTTCAACATCTGTCCCAACCAACCAAGATTTAACTTCATCTACGGCCTTTTTATTATTACTTACAATGTCTTCAGTTAAACCACCTAAAATCCTAAAACGATGTTTACAGTACTGTCCATTCTTACCGGCAGGACATGTGCAATATGCTGACAAGTTGCTATTATGTTTTTGAAAAGTGACTTTATAGGGTTCTGTTGCTGAACCCTGAACTAAAAAATATATAATCTTTCCTTCTGGCAATTGGTTACTAAGATTAATTATGCTCTCTTTCATCTATCGAACCCGTTTTTAAAAACTTTACAAACTCTGTTTGACTTAATGTGTAATCATTAACAGCTTTCAAAAGTTTATTATTGTCTGGTTTGTATATTCTGAAAAAAACTGTGCCTTCATGTAATTCTTTGTTATTACCAAGCTCTGTTGGTGTTGCAGAAATAATTTTACAGCACAAGCTTATAGACTTTAATGCTTTTTCCCAATTGTCGTAACCACTAGAGATGTCATAAAACAAGTGCCCTTCAGCAAAAGAATAATATGGTCCTTGAGTCCACTCAAAACAAGACTGTTTATTTCTACTTCTTTCTGTATATTTAATATCAAGTTCATTTCTGAAACTTTCCTTGACTGCCATATACCAACCTTCAGCATAACCATTTACAAAGTTAGCAATAAGCTCTGTATGACGTTTACTTCTTTGCACTAATTACTCCTTCGAACAATAATTTTATTACTACTATTACGCATTTTTCACTAGTTCCAGCCATTCATTTTCAGTGAGCACTTTCATGTTTAAACTCTTTGCCTTTTTTTCCTTAGCACCAGCGTTTAGTCCCACAATAACAATATCTGTGTTACTTGATACATTACCAACAACAATTGCGCCTAAAGATTCCGCTTTAGTTTTAGCTTCAGCACGTGTCATCTTCTCAAGTGTTCCAGTAAAGACAATTGTTTTACCAGACAGTTCAAAACTAAATGTGTTTGGGATGACAAAGTTAGTTACATCAATTTGAGAAACAATATTATTTATAATTAATTTATTATGCGAATCAAAAAAGAAATTTATAATTTTATCCGCAACGATAGGTCCAATCCCATTAATTCTTTCAAACTCTTTATGTTCACTAGATTCTTTATTCTGTGCTGCATAAATAGACTCCATAAATTTACTTAATGAAATATATTTACGAGCAAGTAACTTAGCGGTCACTTCTCCAACTTGATTTATACCAAGTGCATAGATAAAACGATCAAGAGAGATTGTTTTCCGTTTTCTAATGGCTTCAAATAACTTATTTGCAGATACTATTCCCCATCCTTCACGTTCTTGCAATGGCAAATAATTCTCTTTTCCCTCAAGAGTAGACGTAAACATATCAGAAGAACTTAACTTCTCTTCTAAACGAAAAATGTCTGCCGGTGACTCAAGCAATCCTTCTTTAATAAATATTTCTATCGTCCGCTCAGCTAACCCTTCAATATCAAAAGCATTTCGTGAAGTAAAATGTATTAAGCGCGCTAAGGTTTGGGCTGGACAAGTAAGGCTTGCTATACAAGTCCAATCAGATTCACCTATGTGTCTAATCACTTTACTATTACATGAAGGACATTCCACAGGAAACTTGAACGGGAAAGCATTAATTGGACGTTTATCGATAATAACTGACACAACTTGAGGAATCACATCTCCGGCCCGCTGAACAACAACAAGATCTTTTTCTCGAAAATCCTTGCACTCAATTTCATCCTGATTATGCAATTGCGCACGTGAAACTAGTACACCTCCCACATTAACTGGCTCTAATTCTGCAATAGGCGTCAATGTTCCCATTCTTCCAACAGAGATAGAAATAGACTTAATATGTGTTTGTGCTTTTTCGGGTGAAAACTTGTGAGCAATAGCCCATCGGGGTGAACGGTTCTTAAATCCTAATCTTTCTTGTAAGTCAAGCCGATTAACTTTATAAACAATTCCGTCAATAGAAAATCCTAAACCTGATCTTCTACTATCTAGTTCATCATAATAAGTTTCAATTTCCTCAATATTCTTCACTATCCTTGATGGTTCATTTAGTGTAAAACCCCACTCAGACAAATGATTCCTCGCATCCAATTGCGTTTGAGCAAACGGATTAGATACCTCACCCCATGCATAGGCAAAAAAACGTAACGGTCTAAATGATGTAATGTTTGATTCAATTTGGCGAAGACTTCCTGATGTTGCATTACGAGGATTTGCAAATGTCTTTTCGCCTGCATTCTCTAATTGTTTATTTAATTGAAGAAACTCTTGATCCCTCATATAAACTTCCCCTCTAACTTCTATAAAATCAGGGGCACTCTGTGGAAGAATCTTGGGGATATCAACGATGGTCATGACGTTTGCAGTTACATCCTCTCCAACCCTTCCATCACCTCTAGTTGCTGCCTGAATCAATCTATGATTTTCATATCGTAAAGCACAAGATACCCCATCAACTTTTGGTTCAGCGACAAAATCGAAATTAGCAGAAGAGTTTTTTAGTTCAATTATGAAATTACGTATATCTTGAATAAAACCAGCTATTTTATCTGTCGAATAAACAAAATCCAATGACAACATTGGAATTGAATGATTAACTTTGCGAAAACCACTTATCGGTAAATGTCCTACTTTGTTAGATGGGCTATTAGAACGAATTAAGTGCGGAAATCGAGATTCAATCTCTTCATTCCTGTTTCGTAGATCATCATATTCAGAGTCCGTAACTTCAGGACGAGCTTCTTCATAAAGAAGGTCATGACGAGAAATTAAATCAGCTAATTCAACAAGCTCGTTGATTGCCTGATCTTCAGTTAACTGATCTGCTTTGATATTGAAATATTTCGAAAGTTTGTTTGTCATGCACAATATTCTACTTATATTATTAATCGTTCTCCACAATCTCCAGAAGGAACCTTAATGCCGAAAGAGCCGCTTCCTCTTTATTCTCTTCCCTGCTGCCCTTAAGATTAAGTTCCTGTGTGACTGCTCTTCCCTCTCTGCAGACAGCTATATATATAAGGCCTTTCTCTTTGCCCTCAAGCACATCAGGCCCAAGGTTGCCGGTGGTAGAGATGGAATAATCAGAGTGAGATATTGAACGAACCCCGTCAGCCATTACAACCGCTGTCTCCTCACTCACCATCCCGAACTTATCCATTGTCTCAGAAGATACGTGAAGTATATCCTTCTTCGCCTCTTCCGAATATGAGACAATGCCTGCCTTGAAAAAAAGGCTTGCGCCGGGAAGAGAGGTTATGCAGTGGCTTATGAACCCGCCTGTACATGATTCGGCAGCAGATAAGGTCAAACCTTTCTCTTTAAAAAGCTTATGTATCTCTTCCGTGACCTCTAAAAGCTCCTGTTTCATAGGTGTAATTTTAACATTTTAGAGAGGAAGTGAATAGGAATAAAAAAAAGGGGGGGGTACTGTGCCCTCCCTTACTGTATTAATCATAAACATTAAAACACGCTAGTAATTATCTTGACATTATGCTAACCATCATATACCTTTTAATAATATTTCGTAATAGTAATAATGGAATACTTATTACTTGAGTTATTGTCCCTATTCTTTTTTGGAATAGAAAATCAACCATGAGGTGGGTCATGAGACAGAAACGAAAAGTTTATTCATTGCTTCTAGTATTTGCGGTTTGCGGTTTACTTATTACCGGTTGCGGCAGCAACAGCGGCAAGAGCATTTGGAACCTTTTAGCCGGCTTTCTTTATGGCGGCTCTATTCAGGGCCAAACGCTCAGCCTCGGAGGGGTGGTCACAACATTAGCCGGTACTGCAGGCGTTGACGGGTCTGATGACGGCACAGGAGCCGCCGCAAGTTTCCTAAGGCCTTACGGCATAACTACTGACGGCACCAACCTGTATGTAGCTGACAGGGACAATCATCTTATAAGAAAAATAGTCATTGCAACCGCTGTAGTCACCACGATCGCAGGAAGTGGAGGCAGCGGACAAGCTGACGGCACAGGAACAGCAGCAACATTTGATGAGCCTGCAGGCATAACCACAGACGGGACAAACCTATATATATGTGACAAATCAAATCATACAATAAGGAAGATGGTCATAGCTACAGGTGTAGTGACCACGCTTGCAGGAACAGCAGACGCGTTAGGCACAACCAACGGAACAGGTGCCGCCGCACGCTTTGAAAGGCCTTATGGCATAACCACGGACGGAACAAACCTCTATGTGGCTGACCGGAAGAACCACGCAATAAGGAAGATAGTCATAGCTACAGGTGTGGTCACCACGCTTGCAGGCGGTACAGAGGGCGATGCAGACGGAACGGGTGCGGCAGCAGAATTTGACAATCCCAGAGGCCTTACAGTCGTCGGCGGAAATCTTTACGTGACTGACTGGGACAATTGCAACATAAGAAAAATCGTTATCGCAACCGGTGTGGTCACCACCTTTGCCGGTGATAATACCACCGTCTGCAACGAAACAACCGATTTGGTTGACGGCATAGGAACCGCCGCTCACTTCTTAAAACCAAGAGGCATCACCTCTGACGGAACAAACCTGTTTGTAACCGACTACTGGAACTCCGCCATAAGGAAGATAGTCATAGCTACTGCTGCAGTGACCACGATTGCAGGCGGCACAGAAGGCGATGCAGACGGAACGGGTGCGGCAGCAGAATTTGATCGCCCAAGCGGAATAACCACGGATGGAAGAAGCCTTTTTGTTACAGATGGAGAATATCCTACCGACGGCAACCAAACGATACGAAAGATCGATTGATCTGAATATATATTATGAATATTTATAAGGAGGAGAAATGAATAAATTTGTTGTAGTTCTTATTGCAATAACACTTATATTTTCAGCATCAATGGTATCCGCAGAGAGTTT
>PJEL010003756.1_pt1 | contig 12794 bp, 15 predicted proteins | sample 1853271 | NCBI WGS metagenome assembly PJEL01 (sample SAMN08108733, study PRJNA415343) | Invertebrate metagenome, whole genome shotgun sequencing project. | host: Globobulimina | place: Sweden: Gullmar Fjord | collected 2015-08 | reverse complement strand
CGTACGGCGCAGGCTGCCGACCGCAGCTCGTCCGTCATTGCCGTACCGTGGTTGCCCGCGTCGCTAACTCGAACCGCTCCAATATGCGCTGGTCCGGCGGGGGCACCCAGCCGGTGCAGGTGCGAAAGGCGAGGGCGACGAGGGTGAGATAACCGGCCTGCAACACCCAGAAGGCAAAGTTCCAGGCCACCAGGACGGCGAGCGCGGCTGCGAAGTTGTCGGGTCCCAGTGGGATGCTTTCCAGCAGGGTGTTGAAGAGGCGCCAGGGCAGGACGACGGCGATCCCAACAGCGAGGAAGAGGCGCAGGCTCTGGCCGCGGCTGTGCCGCCAGGCGAGCGTGAGGCTGTAGGTCTCGTCGGCCGCGACGGCGACATAGACGAAGGCGAAGCGCAGCTCCAGATAGATGCTGGCCAGGTAGATTGCCCAGAAGGCGAGGCTGCCGAAGGGGTCCCCCGCCGGGTCGCCCTCGAAGAGAACGGGAAACAGCAGCAGCGGCAGGTCGATGACGATGAGCAGCAGGGAGTAGCCCAGGAAGCGCAGATGCCGGCGCCCGAGCTCGGGAAAGAAGGCGACCTTGGCGCCGGTCTCGAGCAGCAGGATCCGGCGCAGCCAGGTGACGCCCAGCAGCGTCCAGGGCAACTCGGTGAGGATTTCGAACAGCAGCCCGGAATAAGGCGCGCTGATCAGGGGGGCGGCAATCCACAGGCCTATCGACAGTGCTATCGGGATGACCGCGAGCTTGGCGAAGACCGGGAAGTTACGAAAGAAAATCCGATAGGCTTCGGCGATGGTCGGCCAGACCGGCAGCGGCGCCACGGCGGCGGGAGGCGGCTCGCTGCTGATCATTCGAAACGCTCCAGGATGTCCAGGCGCGGGCGTCCCCTGCCGGTGAGCTGGGCATAGGCCGAGGCAACGCCGCCGGTCAGCAAGCCGGCACCAAAGTAAGCGAACAATGCTACTGCCAGGCGCATAAGCTCCCCTGAGGAGAATATGCTGATCCAGGCGTGGTGTTCGGCGGGAATGAAAGAGATGTAGAACCAGACGACGAAGTCGGCCGCTGCCGTCGGCAGAAACTGGCCTGTCCAAAGCAGCAAAGCCGAGGCCAAGGTAAGAACGCCCGCGATCGTCAGAAACCCGAGGTTGTTGCCCCTGGTCAGTTGCCAGGACCCGATCGGTCCCAAGCTTTCCCCCAGAGATGCTGCGGGCAGCACGAGGCTGATCCGCATGCAAAAGTAAAACAGGGCGGTGTTCCAAAAAAAGCCGATCAGCAGCAACACGAGCGAAGTCTCATGGGCAAGATAAGCCGCAATGGCGTTAGATGTTGGGCCGACCGACAGGGTGAAAAAGACGACGCCGAAGAGAATCAGCGACAGATACCCGAAATAGAGCCATGTCCGGCGCCCCAGGAGCGGCGACCTCTTTGCCTCCGGTTCCCTTAAAATCACTTGGGTCAATGCGGCGCTGAAGATGGCAAGGGGAAGAAGGTGAAGGAGGAATGAGGCCAGTGAAAAAAGACGTAAGGAAAGCGGATCCGGGAAAACTATCGGGAAAACCATCGGGAAAACTATCATAGCCAGCAAGTTCAAGGCGACCGTCAGCGCAAAGGGTAAGGCGGCGACTTTCACGAACCCCCGGAACTGTCCAAAGACCGCCGCGAAAGCACCGCGGAACATCGCCGTGATCGACAACTTTACCGTTGCGGGCGTCGTCATTCGAAGCGCTCCAGGATGTCCTGGCGGTCGCTGACCCAGCCGGTGCGTTGGCAAAAGGCTTCGGCGAGGGCGGCCGTGCTGACGGCGTAGTAGGAAAAGGACAGGATCTGCGTGATCGCGAAGTCGATCCAGAACAGCCGGCTCGAAAGTTGGCCCGTCTGGAGTTGTACAGTGCTTTCAGGGAACGTTAGGACGAGGAGGATGCCGGCGATGAAAAGCAATGCCAACAAAGGCAGGCCGGCCATCACCCCAGTAGCAATAATACGAAGCCCGTTGCCCCTGGTGGCTCGCCAGGAGGCAGCAAAACGCTCTGGTGCGTCGATTGCCACCCAGGGGAGAACGAAACCGAGCCGGATCATAACGTAGAGCCCTAGAAGGTAGAGACCGACTATGGATAGATGCGAGGCCATGGCTGGCAGGTCCGCGAGACCCTCAAGCAATTCGCGGACCAAATAGGTCGGGGCGAATAACAAAAGCAGCAGCAGGTTATAGCCAAAATAGAGCAACAGGCGTCGGGTGGCGGTAGGCAAGAGACTTGGGCGTTTCAGCGCGGAACGCAGTAACAGCAAGCGAAACAACGCCAGCTGAAATAACCCCGCGGGCAGCATGAACAAGATCGCGCCAACCCATGCAAGTTCGCCATCTAGGGCCGCTTCGCGAAGCGCGAAGCCAAACCCCAAAGTCAGAAGAAAGGGCACAGTCGCTGCCGTCAGAACGGCGCCGAGGTTCTGAAAGATATCCCGGTAGCCGGCCTTGACGCAGCGCCAGATGGCGACCTTGGGTGTAGGCGTCGGCGCCGACGTTGCGATGCTCAATCGAAGCGCTCCAGGAATTTTTCACGCGGATCGCTCCGGTCGGTCAGCAAGCGATCAGCCTCAGCGATGACTGCAGCGAACATCGCTACAGCAAAAAGGCCGAGCGGTGCGGTAATCATGTCCGCCACGGCTCGGTCCAGGATTGAAGTGGAGACTCCTTGGCCAAAGATGAGGATGCTTATCTTCGCCACGTACGCCAGAACGGCCGGAAGCAGCCCAGCCAGCAGGAAGGCACAGATCAGGCGCAGACCGTTGCCCGCCGTGGCGCGCCAAGCGGTGCGCAGGGCCAGAGGCTGGTCGGCGGCAGCGCAAGACGCGAGGACACTTATCCGCGCGAGCAGGTAAGACCAGGGTAGAAGCAAAGCCAATGCTAGGAGATAAACCTGATCTACCGTGGAGGAGGGCATGTAGTTGCGGGCCCGCAGTATCTCCATAATGACCACGAGACCGGGCGGAAGTATCTGGACGAGCGGCAGCCAGAGCAGAAGGAATATGACGCCGGCGGTAACGACGTAGACGAAGGTATGCGGTCCGAAGCGCGGCTGCGGCTGAAGCTTTCCCGGCGTTTCGAGAAGACGGAGGCGCAGCCAGATCAGGCCGAAGAGGATGTAGGGCAGGAGGCCGATAACCTGCCAGACGTACCCAGCCCAGCCCGGCAGCAGAGGCAGTGAGGTAAGGACAATCCATAGCACCGCGATAACAATGAGCGCCGGGATCGCCGACAGGATGAACCACCTGGGGTGGGAGAGTACCGTGCCATAGGCCGCGATGACGGTCCGCCAGATCGGCAACTTAGGCCTGGGCGCCGGCTCTGTCCCAAATGTGGTCAATCAAACCGCTCCAGGATTTCCCGGTTGTCGCTACGCCAGCCGGTGAGAACCGAGAATGCTTCGACGATAATGCCGACCCCGAGGGCATAGTAGACGTAGGAGCAGACTTGGCTGATACCCGCCAGAATGAGCAGCGGCGTTGACTGCCCCAGGCTGTCGACGGTCGTCTGGTCGATTGGGATTGGGTACAGGATGGCGCCGGCGATACCGACGGGAATGAAGGCGGGCATTGCGGCGAAGATCGATGCGAAAACGATGCGCCAGCCATTGCCGCGGGAAACGCGCCAAGAAGCCGCTAGACTTGTTGGCTGCTCGAGAGCGATTGATGGGAACACGAAGCTCAGGCGCGCTCCGAGATAGGCGAAAGCGATAAAGAACACCAGGTTTGCGGCCCCGGTTACCAGGGGGCTTGTAACGCCTGGGGCGAAACGGTTCGTGAGCATCTGCGGCAGGGTCAGCAGGGTCAGCAGCGCTAGGTAACCGAGGTAGCGCAGGTAGCCGCGGTCGGGCCACGAAACCAGACCGGGCCGGGTTTCCTTCGTTTTGTTCAACAAGAAGCGATACCAGGCGATGCCGAAGAGAGCGATCGGAACGAGGCTGAGACCGCTGATCAGGATTTGCTGAGCAATGCTCTGAGGTGTGGGTGGAAAGTAGAGGACGAGCCCGAGGGAAATCACGAATGGCACAGTCGCCGCCGTCAGGAAGGCGCCGAGATTACCGAAGGTTTCGCGGTAAGTGGCCTTGACGGTTCGCCAGATCGGGACCTTGGGGGTGATCGCCTGCTCTGTCTCCACCGCGCTCACTCGAAGCGCTCCAGGATCTCCGCGCGCGGGCCGCCCCAGCCGCTGAGAGTGGCATAGGCCTTGGATATCGTCGACATCAGCAGGGCAAAGCCGATGAGCTGAAGGCCGTTCGCGACAACGGCGATGACGAACTCGAAGAGCAGCGTTTCAGGTTTGTCCAGGCTGGCCTCGGCCGGCAGGGTACCGGTCACCAGAAGATAGGTTAGGACTGTCACGAAAAGCCCAAGGATCACAACAATCGGCACGCTGACCAGAACAAGTGCGGCGAACAGGCGTGCGCTGTTCCCGCTGCTCAGCCGCCAAGCGCCGCCCAGCCCGAGACCTTGGTCAATCGCCGTGGCGGGGAGCACCAGGCAAATGCGTGCGAGAGGCCAGCAAGCGATGAGGCAAGACACGAAAGCCAAGCCCCCCAAGGCGACGTAGTCGGAAACCGAAGTGGCCAGGGTCGCGACGGTCACGAAGATGATGCCGAGCAGGACAAGGCCAAAGAGCAGGAGGTATCCGGCAAAAACAAAGAAGCGGCGCCGTTCGCTGTTGTCAGGCAGAAGCGAAGGATCTTCGCCCAGCAGTTCGAAGCGCGCCCAGGCGAGACCCACCAGCACGAAGGGCAGCAGCTGCAGGATGGTGGAAGACACGGAGAAACCGCTGTCCTGATCGGTGGACAGGAGAATGTTCGCCATGGCTATGCCGACCGCGAGCAGGAGCGGAATGGCAAGCGCCTTTGAGAGGTGCCTTGGCGCTCTGAGAAGGCTGCAGTAGGCCGCCATGACCGACTGCCAGACCTGGATACTCGGTGTTGGTTGTCGCGTCACTACTCGAAACGCTCCAGGATCTCCGCGCGCGGTGCGCCCCAGCCGCTGAGATGAGCGTAGGCCTTGGCGACGGCGGCGATGATGAGGGCAAAGCTCAGGTATTCGAGCAGGAGGCTTCCAATCCACGTGGGCGCCTTGCTTATCGCAAAGGAAACCCAGTCGACGTCGGCAGACTCCGTTGAGAGGGTTTCAGGCTGAAACCACAACAGAGCGATAAGGCTGTTGAATACCAGCATGGCGACCAACGTGCAGACGACTGTCAGGATCGTGATGACAATCAGCACGGCGTAGAGCTTCAGGCCGCTACCCCGGGTCAGCCGCCAGGAACCACCGAGTCCTAGTTTCTGATCTACCGACACGGCAGGGAAAACCAAGCTGAAGCGTGTCGCCAGATACATTAGAACGAAGAAGAGGACAAAGATCGACAGCACCATCGGGCCCGTTGGTGCGACGCTCTGGAGGTTCGGGATTTCCAGGCCGGAGCCGATCGAGAGAACGGTGCTGCCGATCATGGCATAAAACGAGACGCCGAGCGGCAGCGCGATCATCAGCAGGAACAACCAAGTGTAGCCAAAATAGACCAGTGTGCGCCGCCCGAACAGCGGCCGCGGAATTGCGCCGGCCTGACGGCCGATAAGCACCAGCCGGCTACAGGCGATCCCCAGGATGACAAAGGGCACCATTTCCAGAATCTCCAACGGCAGGAGGAGCACCGGTATCTCCACCAACAGAACGAGGCTCAGGACGGCTATCACAATTCCCAAGGCGAGTGGCAGCAGAGCCGCCTTCACGAACATCCAGAGATGCCCAAACACCGCTGAGAAGGCAGCGCTGAAGGTGGCGCCGAAGGCCAGCTTCGGCGGCGCTGCCGGCGCTTGTTCCATGGTCACGATGAATTCCCCCGCTTCGCTGTTCCCTAGGCGTCCTGCCAACCTGAACGATAACAGGGGAGGTCTCTTTCGACCAAGGGAAAGGGCGGGTCAGGCGCCGCCGCTGCGGTCGTCGGGGCCGTTGTCCTGCGTTGCGTCCGGCGCGGCGGGCAGGTTTCCCGGGCCCGCCGGCACCCAGCCGGTGCAGGTGCGGAAAGCGATCGCGACGATGGAAAACAGCGGCGCCAGGGCCGCCATGCAGAGGGCCTCGGAGATCATCTTGAAGGACAGCAGGGCCAGGGGGGAAAACTCCGGCATCTCCCCGCCGCCGCCGCGCGGCGACAGGGCGCCATCGGTCGGCGGCCCGCCGTTTGCCGGCAGGGTGACGAACTCGAAGAGGCTGAGGCCGAAGAGGGCGGTGAACAACAGGCTGGACAGCAGCACAACCGACAAGAGCAGCGGCAGGCCGGCGATCAGCAGGGCGGCGGTGAGGCGCAGGCCCTGCCCCTGGGTATGCTGCCAGGAGAAGGCGAAGCTGTAGGGTTCCTCGACCGAGATGGTCGGGAAGAGGAAGCTGCAGCGCGCCGCCAGGTACAGCAGGCAGAGGGTGATGACCGGCCCGGCGAAGGGCAAGGCCAGCGACAGCAGGACGTTGATGACCAGCAGGACGCCGGCGAGGGCCAGGCCATAGCCGAGAAAGCGCCAATGGCGCCGGTCCCAGCGCAGCGTCGGGCGCACCAGCCCCTCGGGACCCAGCAGCATGATGCGGTACCAGTTGACGCCGAAGTGGCTGTAGGCCGCAAAAGGCGCGACGACCATCAGCATCAGCGTGAAGGGATTGGGCGGCAGCGCCAGAGAGGCCGCGGCGGTGGCGGCCAGCAGCAGCAGGCCGCCGGTGGCGGCGTGCAGCAGCAATCCCGGCCGGCCGTAGGTGGCGGCAAAGGCCGTCGTCAGTGTCTCGACGACCGGCAGGTTGGCCACCGCCTGGGGCGGCGGCTGGTTTTGTGAGCTCATTCTTTCATCCACTGGCAGCTATGCGTCAACGGCGGCCGCTTCCAGGTCGGCCGCGATGCGCCGGGCGGCGGCCAGGGGGTCCTCCGCCGCCGTGATCGGTCGGCCGATCACCAGGTGGTCGGCGCCGGCGGTGATCGCATCTTCGGGGGTCATGATGCGCTTCTGGTCGCCGGCCGCCGCCCAGGTCGGGCGGATGCCCGGCACCACCAGCAGGAAGTCCGGCCCGCAGGCCCGGCGCAGCAGGGCGATCTCGCGCGGCGAGCAGACCACGCCGTCGAGGCCGCTGTCCTGGGTCAGGCGGGCCAGGCGCTCGACCTGGGCTTCCGGCGGGCCCATCTGGCCGACCTCGGCCAGGTCGTCGGCGTCCAGGCTGGTCAGCACCGTCACGGCGATCACCTTGGGGCGCGCGACACCCAGGTCCTCGGCCGCTTCGCGCGCCGCCTCGGCCGCCGCCGTCATCATCGCCCGCCCGCCCGAGGCGTGGACGTTGAGGATCTTGGGGCGCAGGTGCACGGCGGCGCGCACCGCGCCGGCCACAGTGTTGGGAATGTCGTGGAACTTCAGGTCGAGGAACAGCGGCGCGCCGCCGGCGGCCAGGCGCACGCCGTCGGGGCCCTGCGCGGTGAACAGTTCCTTGCCGATTTTCACGCCGCCGACGCTGCCGACCAGCATTTTGGCGAGCCGTGCCGCCTTGTCGATGTCGGGCGTGTCGAGGCCGACGAAGATACGCTCTTGCGGGGGGAGGGTCGTGTTCATCGCTGTTTCCTATCAGTGCTGAGCGCCGGCGTCATCAGTTCCTTGCAACCTAGTCAGGGTTTGGTGCCGCCCCTCGGCCCAGAGGCGGAAGTCCTTGAAGCTGACTTCGCCGGTGGCGGCTCTGGTCAGCTGTTCGCCCATCAAGGCGCCGAACTTGAACATATGGCCGGTACAGCCGCCGATCACCACAACCGGGCCATTGCGTTCGGTGACTCAGCCGGCGAATGTTTCATGGTCACGATGTCGTCCCACGCTTTGCATACTTACCGGCGATCAGCCAACCGGAACGATAACCGCTTGCGTGGAATTCGACCAATAGAGAGGGTGCGGTTAGGGGCGGTCTCCGCCGTGCAGTGCGTCGTCCCCGTCGCCGAAGACGTCGGCCACCGTGGCCGAGGCCGCCGGCACCCAGCCGGTGCAGGTGCGAAAGGCGATGGCGACGATGGAAAACAGCACCGCGAGCACCGCCATGGGAAGCGCGGTGGAGATCATCATTGCGGTTACCACGGCGACGGGTGAAACCTGCGTTGCCATCTGGGCAAGGACGTCGGCGTTTTGCGGGCCTAGTGCGGCGACGGCTGCCACCCGCATCCCGATCAGCATGGTGAAGACCTGGTTGAGGATAATCGAGAGCAGGATATAGAGCGGAATGCCGGTGACCAGCAAGGCTGACATGAGCCGCAGTCCCTGTCCCTGGGTATGGCGCCAGGACAGCCCCAGGCTGTAGTCCTCCTCGACCGCCAGGGCGGGAAAGATGAAACTGAGGCGCGCCGTCAGGTAAATCACGGCCAGCCCTAAGAAGGGTCCGAGGAACGGCAGGATCAGCGTCAAGACCACCAGCAACAGCAGAGTGGCGAAATTGATCGCCAGGGCATAGCCAAAGACGCGCCAATGCCGGCGGTCCCAGCGCAGGGTCGGTCGCACCAGCCCTTCCGGACCGAGCAACACGATGCGGTACCAGTTGACGCCGAAGTGGCTGTAGGCGGCCAGGGGTGCGAAGAGCAGCATCAGCAGCAGGGTGACGATGTTCGGCGCGACGAGGAAGATCGCGGCCGCGGCGGCGACCAGGATCAAGCCGCCGGCTGCTGCGCGCAGCAGCAGCGCGGGATCGCCGTAGGTTAGCGGGAGGGCCGTCACCACGGTCTGGAAGACCGGCAGGTTGGAGACCGCTTGCGCCGGCGGTTGGTCTTGCGGCGGCTCGCCTTGGGGCGGCTGGTTTTGCGAAGTCATGCAGTCACGCCGGGGGCTTCTTCATGCGGTGTCGACATCACGCGTCAACGCCAGCCCAGCGACTTGGCGATCCGCGCCGCCTTGTCGATGTCCGGTGTGTCGAGGCCGACGAAGATGCGCTCTTGCGGGGGGAGAGTCGTGCTCATCTAGTCCTATCTATCAGAGCCCCGCCGCGCCGTCACCCGGAAGCCGACAGGGCCGGGGGCTACGCCCGGGTCAGGGTCTGGTGGCGGCCCTCGGCCCACAGGCGGAAGTCCTTGAAGCTTGTTTGGCCGGTCACGGTCTTGGCCAGTTGTTCGCCCATCAGGGCGCCGAACTTGAACATATGGCCGGTGCAGCCGCCGATCAGCAGGATCGGGCCGTTGCGCTCGGTGACGAAGCGCTCGTCCGGCGAAATCGCATAGGGGCAGACCTGGCCGCGCAGGATCTTGTAGTCGCCGAAGTCGCGCAGCAGCGGCGCGAAGGCGGCGGCGACCCCGGCCGCTTCGTTGTTGCCGAGCGGCTCCAGGGCATCGGGATCGCCGGGGCGGCGGCGCTCGCCGCAGCCGAACTTCAGCTCCGTGCCGCCGACCGGCGGGGCGGCATAGATGTCCACCTCGTTCAGCAGGTGCACCAGCACCGGGGCCTTGGCCCAGCTCTGCGCCTGCGACGGCGGCGGCTCCAGGTAGGCGACCACCTGGCGGTGCGGCACCGCGCGGCGCGCCAGTTCGGGAAACAGCTTGGCGGTCCAGGCGCCGGCGGCCACGACGATGGCTTCGGCGGTTTCGCGGCTGCCGTTCTCCAGGGTCACGGCGCCGGCCAGCGGGTCGACGGCGGCGATACGGGTGTTGTCGCGCAGGGTGACGCCGCGCCGGCGCAGGTCGCGGATCAGGGAGTCGACGATGCGCGAGGCGAAAAGCAGGCCGCCGCTTTCGTTGTAGAGCCCCCAGGCATTGTCGGGCGCCTTCAGGAAGGGGCAGCGTTCCTCGATCTGCTTGCTGTCCAGGGTGGCGTAGTCGAGGCCGAGACTGTCGAGGGTCTGGCGCGAGAGGTCGGCCCAGTCGCCTTCCTGGGTCGACAGCGCCAGGCTGCCGGTCTCGGCGTAGTGCGATTCGCCGAGGTCGTCCCACAGCCTTTGCCAGGCCTTGAGCGCGTCGACCACCATGGCGCAGTAGCCGATCTGGTCGGCATAGGGCAGGCGGATCAGGCGGTGCTGGTCGTAGGAGGCGCCGCCGCTGTGGGGCAGCGGCCCCTGTTCGAAGAGCAGCGCCTCGTGCCCGCTGCGCGCCAAGGCCCAGGCGGTCGACAGGCCCACGATGCCGCCTCCGATGACGATGACTTTCATTGGCTCGGAACCTTCCTGCGGCGGACCGCTGTTCCCGGGTCGGATCAGCCCGGCGGTGCCGGCTCTTGCATAGCGCCCGAGCGCCCTGAAATCCAGCGCTGGAAATCGGCGGCGGAAAGGCGGCCAGCGAGCAGTTCGCTCAATTGCTCGCCGATCAGGGGGCCGAATTTGAAGCCATGGCCCGAAAAACCGGTGAGGATCCAGGCTGCGCCGCGCGGTGCCGCGATGAACCGCTCTTCGGGTTCAACCGTATAGAAGCAGGTACCGATGTGGCTGACCCGGTACTGCTCGAAATCCATCACGCAGTTCGCCGCCATGGCCAGGCTTTCGGCGATGTCCTCGGGCTTGCCGTCGCGGTCGCGGTCGGGATGGCCGGCCAGGGAAAAGCCGTGGTCGCCGACCTTCATGGCGGTGCCGGCCGCCGGTGGCACCAGGTAAAAGCCTGATTCGACGCCGATATCCAGCAGCATCGGATGGCGCGCCCAGGTCGCCCGGATCGCTTCCGGCGGTTCCAGGTAGGCATAGGTCTGCCGCGAGGGCGTGACCCGCGCGGCAAAGTCGGGCAGCAGGTCGCTGAGCCAGGGCCCGGCGGTGACCAGCAGCAGATCGCCGGTGACCGTCTCGCCGCCGGCCAGGGTGAGGCGCGCGGCCGCGCAGTCGAGGGCGGTGACCCGGCTTCCGGCAAGCAACTCGCCACCCAGGGCGGCGATCCGCGCGGCCAGGCTCTCCAGGATCGGCCGCGCCCGCAGCAGGCCGCCGCTGTCCAGGTGAAAGCCGCGGTCGGCGGGGCCGATGCGCAGCAGCGGGAAGCGCGCCGCCAGGGCCGCCGCGTCGAGCCAGTCGACCGCCTGGCCGATCTCCGCCAGGCCCTCGGCCGACTGCTGCATCCAGCTGGTCTGCGTGTCTTCGCGGCCGATCACCAGGGAGCCGGTCTCGACGTAATGGCACTGCCCAAGCCGCGCCCAGAGCCGGTCCCAGGCCGCGTAGGCCGGGGCGACGAGGCGCGCATAGTCGGTCTTGTCGCCGTAGGGGTAGCGGATGAGGCGGTGCTGATCGACGGAGGAGGCGAGGTCGTGCGGGATCGCGCCCTGCTCGTAGACCGCGACGCTGTGTCCGGCGGCCAGCAGCGCCTCGGCGGCCGAGAGGCCCATGATACCGGCCCCGACGATGAGGATGCGCATTGGTGACGGCTCTGTCAGCGCCGCTCGAAGACGAGCTGCGCGGCGGCCAGGTCCTCGATCGCCGTGCCGACCGATTTGAACAGGGTGATCTGGTCGTAGTAGCGCCGCCCGCTGCGCTCGCCGCGGGTCAGCTCGAGCAGGTCGCCGGCGATGTCGTCGAGCGATAGCGCCCCCGCCGCGACGGCCTGGACGATATCGCCGCCTTCCGTGGTCGCCCCGGCGCGGGTATCGACGAAAACGCGGGCGCGGCGCAGGGCCTCGTCGTCGCTTTCGCGCATGTCCGGGCGGAAGGCGCCGACCAGGTCGACGTGCTGGCCGGGTTGCAGCCAGTCGCCGCGGATCAGCGGCTCCTTTGACAGGGTGGCGCAGGAGATGACGTGGGCGCCGCGCGCGGCTTCCTCCAGATGGGTGGTCCAGTCGACGCGAAAGTCCGTGCGGGTCAGGCGTTTGGCCAGTTTCTTGGCCTTTTCCGGGTCGCGGCCCCAGATCAGAACGTTGCAGATCGGGCGCACGGCGGCGTGGGCCATGATGAGCTGCGGCGCCAGGGCCCCGGTGCCGATCATCAACAGGCGCTCGGCGTCGGGCCGCGACAGGTAGCTGGAAGCCAGCGCCGAGGCGGCGGCGGTGCGCTTGACCGTCAGGGTCGGCCCGTCGATCAACGCCAGGGGCGAGCCGTTCTTGCCGTCCAGCAGCACGTAAATGCCCATCACCGCCGGGAGACTCTTCTCGCCGTTGTCGGGGAAGATGGTGACCATCTTGACGCCGATATGCTGGCCCGCCTGCCAGGCGGGCATGAGCAGCAGGGTGGCGGTGCCGCCACCGGCCGTTTCCATGTCGTGATGGTGGCGCAGCGGCACGTCGATGTCGCGGCGGAACGCCTGGCGCAGGCGTTCGACAAGGCTTGGATAGTCGAGCGCCGCTTCGACCTCCGCTGCGGAAATGATGCGCATCAGAGGGCCTTCACGCGCTAATTTCCGCCGGTGCCCGTCTTGAGCCCGTTCTCGGGATTTGCCAGCTGCGGGAGGCCGCTGGCCGCCGGCGCGCGCGGCACCGTGGTCGAACGCTTCAACTCGACCAGCTCGCGCTCCAGGACCGCGGCCCGGTGCTCGGCGCGGCGCGCACGGGCGCGGGCGGCGCCGAAGCGCACCCACATCAGGAAGGCGCCGACCACGAAGCCGGTCAGGAGGCTGCCCAGCACCACCAGAGCGAAGGGTGCGCTCAGTTGGTACTCGAAGGGCCAGAAGTCGATCGCCACGAATTCCTGGTTGGCCGCCGTGAAGGTCACGAAGAGGACCAGGAAGAGAAAGGTGATCAGCGAATAAATGTAGTGCACGGGCGCGACAATCGTATTGGGGGTTGCAGCCGGATATTGAAGCGACTTTAGCCCAATCGGCGCCGCATCGCGAGGCCTGTCGTGAACGCGCGCCGCTTTGCCGCGTCAGCGGCT
>PJEL010003755.1_pt1 | contig 12796 bp, 12 predicted proteins | sample 1853271 | NCBI WGS metagenome assembly PJEL01 (sample SAMN08108733, study PRJNA415343) | Invertebrate metagenome, whole genome shotgun sequencing project. | host: Globobulimina | place: Sweden: Gullmar Fjord | collected 2015-08 | reverse complement strand
ATAGAATTTTTGTGGCTGACTGGCTATCACCCTTCTTCGTACCGTAGCGTAAAACAATACAGAGTTATTGCAGTCTACCCTGTCCCAGACGTGTCGCGCGGCATACACACCACAGCAAAACAATTACATCCCGTCACAAGAATCTTAAGAAAGGAAGATGAGCGCACCACCCTACAACGATGTCGTATACGCGCAGGGGGGGTATGTTGCTGGTGATTATGGTGGTCAATCTAATTATGGCGCTTCAAAGTCAGGTACTTTTCCATTCGATTTGGCTTTTAGACAAGAGGAGGGGCGCAATAGTAGCAATAGTTTTCTAATCTTGAGACGAATTAACCGTGAAATGTGCACCATTAGCATATGTGCCGGTAGCAAGTCAAACTCCTCCTCCTCCTACTGTTTACGTACAACAGGTCGGTCAGTTTATATTTTTATTTCCTCAATGGTAATTGTCGTAAATTGTTGAGACCACTTTTACCGTGTTTGATTGTACCTATATCCGTTCCTATTTAGGCGCCTGCGTATGTGATAAACCAGCCTGCAAATGCTTCAACACCTGCAGGCAATATATCTGTGGCTGTAAATACTGGACCATCGTGCAGGTTTTGTGGCATAGCTGGCCTTCCTCTGCATAGAGGCTGCGAGCCTACGTGTTGTGCCTGGACCTCTTTTGTAATTTTGTTAATCCTTTTTTGGCCCTTGTGTTGGGTTCCTTTTCTTTGTTGTAATCGTAACGTTTCTTATTGCGCTAATTGTAAACGACGTTGGGTTTAAATCCGCCGTATGTGTGTTTTACATATATTGTTCTCGCACTTATAGACTGCTGTATGATAGAGAGTATAGTGTTGCTGCTCTGCATAGTCCACATTGTTTGAATTTTGAATTCTCTGTGTAGTGCTAGTCACTCCTCACAGGCCTCTACCCAAATTCCCGACCCTTGATCACGCTGTTACACCGTATGGCAGAGTTATTACTAGTCAATATCTTTACCGATAGGACTTTATTTCATTTAATGTAGAATGATTAGGCGGCTACTGCTCTATACTGCTCACAATTTATATTGCTACAGCAATATGGTAACGTATGTGTAACAACGTGTGAATATGCCTAGCCTACAGGAACATATGTTCCCCTATCCTACGAGGGGCTGGGGCTACTTATTATGTTACTCGACCCAGTTACGTTGTATGCAACTCACTCTTCCCAATCACAATTTTGGATCACAATATGCAGGCAAAATAAACCCAACAACGCATTACTTAATGCACAAAGTCTAATAAACTGAAATGATATGCTGCACACCGTAGATGTAAGACCAGTAGAAGTGGCACGTTAAGGCGCTTGGTTTATCGTATTGAAACACCACCCTTTTGAGTGATTGGTTTTATAGGTTGAATGTTTGGGATGGGAACTTTTACTACATTATTCACGCCAACTTATCACAAACTTAACAGATACACAGAGGATAGATGCCGCTTGACGTTGAGAGATGCTGACCTCAAGTAGACGGTGGACCATGCCTCGCTCTCGAGTCGTCAGGCGCGAAGGCATCTTCAACCTCTGGCAACAAAAGAACTCGACCGGATGTGGGCGCCGCATCATCGAAGCCAAGGTGGTCAAGATGAAGCTCAATGCCTTCTGCACCTCTCCCGCTTTCAAAGAAGACCTGGACTCGGCTGCCCTAGGGATCACCCCCACCGCGATTGAGGCATCCCGCTTCCTCAATTTTTGGGTCATTGAGATCCTCGACAGAGGAGGCGACATTTCCAAGATGGACCAGACGTTCTTCTACAGCGCATTCATCCTCATGGCCAGAATAACGAGGAAGGAGAATTCCTTGGGCATTTTCGGGGCTGCCCTTCACGAGTATGACCGACAGCGTCCCGCGGGGCTGGAGCGGTTCGACCCCGCTATCATCTCCCAAATCCTCAACAAAGCTGGCCGAGACTACCTGACTGCTTGTCAGAACTGCACCCTCCTAAACATGACCTCCCAGGCTCGCAAGGCATTTTGGATATTCCTCGACAATCTGGATGGGAATGGAGACATGAGGGCTCCCAATAAGCACAAGCTTTACAACCATTACATGCGGAGGATGAGTCAAGAGACGGGAGGATGGGAGCTGTGGACGAGGCTGCGGTATGGAATTCTCTTCGTGATGAGCTGGAGGACGAAGTAAAGGAGGAAATGTCCACCAGATTCGGTTGGACGAGGAGCGCTACAGGGACCTGCTCCTGGACGGAACGGATCGGGACCGGGATACAGTCAAAAAGGGATGGTGGAAGTACCTCCTGTGGCTTCGGGACACCCAGATTTTTATGGAGGACGCCGGTGCCTGCCAGTTCTCTATTCATCCCTTGTGTTACCTCGATATCAAGCACATTCGGGTCACCAACACCATCCTGCACGGGCTTAGCAAAAGTCTCCGGAAAAAGCCAGGTGGGATCTTACGGTTCCCCAATTTCGGGTCCCAGAGCGACTTCGTCTCCAACGCCTGGACCTGGTTGGAGCGGTATTTTCAACTTGGGAAGGCGGAGACTGCGTGGGGGAGTTTCGAAGGATCTTTCATAACAGACGGGTACGGCGTTTCGGTGACGGTGAGCGTGCCCAAGCTATCGAGGAGGAAGAAGGGGGAGGAGGAAGAGGCATGCGTGGACGTCCATGGGAAGAGGATTATATCCGTGGATCCGGACTCTTGCGGCCTCATTACCTGTCTGAAGTACAGGGAGGAAGGAGAGCAGAAGGCCTGGCAGTACAGCAACAAGGAGCACGAGAAGATCGGGGCAACAAAGGTGTGGAAATGGCTGCTGGTGTGGCGAAAGAAGGCGAAATTGGAGGAGGAGCTTCTCCGTTTTCCCTCGAAGAAGACAGGGGACGTCTCAATGTTCCTGTTTCACATACGACAGCTTCTTCTCATCCTGGACCGGATTTTGAATCTGAACGGAAAACGTCGAGTTCGTGTGCTCCGCTTCGCCCAGTACGGCCAGAAACGAAAGGTGATGCACAACATCTGCGAGCGGGTCCTTCGCGGAGAAGGATTCAAGCGGGACAAAAGACCCACTGTCATTGCCTACGGGAATGCCACCTTCACTACTAGAGGACGGTTTCCCGGCACGGTAAAGGTGGTCAGGCGCAAGCTCCAATGGAGTAGGGAGGAAATTCAGTTCAGCTGGTGAACGAGGACTACACTTTGAAGCTCTGCAATTCCTTTCATCTGGACTGGAGCCGCGATGTTCGGGGAGGCGGACACGCGATTCATGCCGTGCACTGCCTCTGCGTCAACGGCGACTTCCCTCGCATGGTCTGGCATCGCGATATGAATGCCGCCTATCTGAACATTCTCTTTACGTTTTCTTCGTTACAGAATTCGTTAACAGGCTTAATCGCCTTACGGTTTTCATCAGGAGATGTATCAACGACGTATTGATCAAGATAAGGATTACTAGCGTGCTTCAGGATGTGAAGACAAAAGCGCTGATTCGGGTGGATGACGAGTTGGAGAGTAAAAAGCACGACCGTATTCGGGTTCAGTAATTGTATATACCACCATAACAATCTATATTTACATGCGAACGAATGGAACCGCAGTGCCCTAAAAAGAAAGTTTAGAACATGACCACCTAAAATTATGGAAGAAACCTAATACGCACCACGTTTACGATACACCAATTATCAAGTACTGCTCCTTTTGAGGGCTATTGGAGACATATTTCTTATATCAATCCCATGTTGTATCTCTTGGGACTTGGTATTATAGAGCGTTTCCATACCAAAAAAAAAATCCCATCCATTTGCTATATATATCCCTTGACGTGCACAGAATGCAGACCACGTTTAAGTTGAAGTCTTCTTCTCATTGTTGCAGATCGGAATAGAAGTGGAGAGCTTGATTGGAATGTAAGCTATTGATAGATTCCAACCGAAGTACAAAATCTCAGTCAAAGCTGCAAGAACCACAAACGAAGCCCTCTGCGCAACTATTATGGGGAGAAAAGTATTTAGGTGTATGAATTCTACTATTGCGGCGCATGTTAAGATGAGTAGTATTACCAGAGCAATGAACTCACATGTGTATGTACTATTTTGTATAAGATCGCCAAACAATCCTCCACCTGGAAGAACGAGTACAACAGCATTAACCAGGTACATCACAGCTGCTGTACATTTCATAAACATAGATTGCCACGAAGAAGGTGCTCCTATTTCACCCATGTACTCGGGCGATGAAACAAACTTAACAAGTGCCTGTTGTATGGTATGACAAGGGAGAGAATGAGTCTTCATCATTAATTACCATGTGAATCATCACCTCAGTCACTTTTTCTCACCGCGAGGACACACGGAAGCAATAACGATACCATGGAGTTAACAGTACTAATCAAACGGTCGAGGTCATGTTCGTCACAAGTAATTGCCACAAGAACGCAGGGAATAATCGTGAGGCTTCTAACAAAAACGGATCGCACCCAAATGGGAAGTTTAACATTTAAATGTCCCGTCATGATGAGCTATTAGAAAGAGAACATATATAATATATATATTAGCTTTTCTCAGGATACGTGCTCGACAAGCGACAAGCAGAAAGGGCTGCCTGCATGTTCTGGAATGCATTCTATCTACGTGACTTACCTCCCCTGTATATGTTGCTGTAGCGCAACTGCTCTGGGAACTGGAGAACAGAGCAAGTCCCCACAAAAGTTTAATAATGTGTCGATATTTTGATTTTGTATTTTCACTGAGATAGTCAATAAAGTCCGTGAGTCCTGCATGAGTTCCAAAAGCAAGTTCTGCAGCAGCCACTATAACGGCAGTATTGACAAAGATAGAAAATACAATGGGAACTATCATCTGTGGGTCAACGAAAGACGACAAGCAGGAATAAGAAGAAGTACAAATACCAAAATCATCATATAAGCTAGACAGATGATGACAAATAGACATAGAACACACACACACACACACCTCATAATTGTTTTGCTTAACGGCAGTTTTTAAGTCTTTAGCATTCAACTCACAGTATTTCCCTTTTAAACATCCTGAATATCGTGTGCCTATTTAGGTGGTGTGTTTATGCTAAGCAAGAGAGCTGGCAGCACCAATTCTTACCAGTGTGTAAATACAAATTGTGTGGCATTACCACAGCTCCGACAATACCAATAATGTCAAATATTTCACTACGTTTTGTTTCAACAAACCCCCACAACGAACCCTTTAATAATTGTGGGGTATTGGTGTCCACCAATCCCCAGGAGATGAACAAGACGACAGAAAGTAAAAAAATTAAAAATGCCGAGATCACTGCCACGAGGCGAGGCAGTGATTTTTCGGTGAGAAATATCAATTTGGTAGGAGGACAGAAAAAGTCATACACAGGACCTTACATTCAATTGCTCTTTTTGAAATTGCTTGTGCCGACTGCCCCAAGAAAGGTGAAAATAAAATACAGAGAACAGTTACGTCAGTCACCACACTGGCAGCACATCATACAACATTCTTACCAGGAAAAGCATTGTTGATACAAAGCTCAGAATGACACCCAGATAGTACGGCAACCCAAACAACGTCTTGAACGCAATAGACATCCCAACGACAGCAGGGAGATCTGTTAATAGGACTGAGAACTCAGCAATAACCCAAGATATTACCATCATTTGCTTGGGGAAGCTGTGGAGCAGAATGAACAGTTATAAGAAGGCGTTTATGAAGAATTTCATTACAAGATGATGACACCGGTTATTGCGCTTCACACCTCTCTCGCACGGCATCTGCGAGGCCGGTCTGTTTGTAGACTGCTAGACGAACACACAGCATTTGAACATACAGAGACAGCAATGTGGCCCATAATACTGTCCATATAAGCATGTATCCAACCTCTGACCCAGCCTAGCGGTTATTTTCAACACAGAGGATGAGTCAGCAGTTGAGCTTCTTCTCCGAGTGATGGTATGGTAGGCAAGCACAATGGCCAGAAAATATAGTAATATTCTAGGGTTAGATTACTACTTGTACCCACATTAATATCAGCTTGCAAGCTCCCTGGGTCAAGATAGGCAATAGCTGCGAAGGTAGTTGCGTCACATTCAAGGTCAGGATGATTATATTTCCATTGGAAATTATCTATCGCATGATTTCCTGTTCTATCCCTGTACTCGTACATACCTATAACAAATCCAGGGCCAAGGATAGCCTTCATCGTTTCAAACGTCTGCTTCATCTGCTGCAGCCTTCCTGGCTGTTTTTGTCCATTTTTCACTTCAGGTCCTCCAGGCAGCTGCTGCTCTTCACAAGTATCATGCAACTTTATTCTCGAGTCCACTGATATAGTGTGGAAAGTACCTGAATTGGTGGAATCGGTAGAACCACTATCTCGTCGTGTGGCAATCATCACATTACAACAATGTCGCGGTTCTTTCACAGGAAACACGAACGATGTTGCGAAGTGATTTCATACATGCAGCATGGTCTTTAAGGCTTATGCATATAGGTTTAGGGTTTAGTTTCATCTAACCCTAGCAGTTTTTTTACCATCGGTTACGTGAACGGCACGGACTTAAACCCTAACGATGAATCACATAAGTGTTCAGATTAAAACAAATTGAAATGGTATACACACCGTAGGTGTAAGATTAGTTGAGGTAGCACGTTGCGGCGCTCGGTTTGTCGTATTGAAGCGCTCCCCTTACTGTGAGTGATTGTTTGGATAGACCGGACATGAAGGGGAACTAAAATCCTCCCTTTTGATATATAAATCCCCCACAATACGTATACACCCTTCTCTTGCCACGATTTAGCCAACTTATCACAAATCCTTACCAATTGGGTTAAGTTGGCGTACAAATATTTCAACGCCGTATTTAACCTCTCAGCATCTCAATTTAGGTAGTACTGCACTGCATGCGGCATGAACCAACCTCAACACTGGCACTGCTGTACTGTGCTTAGTGCTAGTGCCTTAAGAAGGTTCGCTTTTTAAATTTAAATTTAAATTTAAATTTAAACTTAAATAGAAATTGTTGCGGTGTTCGTATTTGGATCGCGAATACGAGACTCTTCCCACCGCCAACCGCTGCACCGAAGGATAGCAGTACAGCAGTCACACAAATAGTTTATTCACTAGTTCACAGTCCCTATCTAGGACACGCACGAAGAGTGATACTTTACTCACTACAAGAAGACACGTGTCACAGGATTTAAACGAATGGTTGTCATGTAACCTATGCGGAAAAATGCACGCGTCATGTTTTAAAGCCATACAAATGGTTGTCGGTTACACGCTGTCAGTTGCCCTTTTTGTAACCGCTGCATCACACTGCATCATCAAAACTGAGCCTCCATGCGCTCGCAACAATCAATCACAATATTGTTGGCGAAGTTACTTCCCGCCTCCATTACAACGCTGCCCCAAACAGTGGGTCATTTAAACGCCGGGGCAATCACCTCGCCTTATGCTGTCGTGCCATTATACCTCAAACAGAAATGCATCAGGCTCAAAACCCATTGTGGAGGTTTTGAAGTTTGGCATCTTGAAGGAGAGGGGTTAGGGTTCACTCCATCTCGAGGCGTGACATCACCTAAAAATATCGGTTCTGCCTTTAGAGTTTCTCAATTTAAATTTAAACGTTAAAACTCTTCTTTTATATACCCGAAGGGTAACTTTTTCTTTTGTATCCATGGGGGAACTTGCATTTTCCTTTCGATCCCTGAGCCCTAATCCGAGATTCCTGGTGTCTAATCTGGTTGTAACTGGTTAGACATAGCAATACTTAGCGAAATAAGTGTTCATCTGGAGAGAGCAGTATGTGATAAGTAGTGAATCCAAGCAATACATGTCCGTCTATTCACCTATAAGATAGACAAGTGAACCCCTCTGTGGTTGCACGGCCATTAACATGAGCCATACTGCTTATGGTTGGACTGAGCAACCATCTACTCCAACGGTGCCATATGCCAACGCTGTGACGACGAGCCAGTGTATGTCTGTCAATGGGAATGATAAGAATTCACCTTCAGCAGTGGTAAGCAATCTTAGCACTGACGGCCTGTTCTTCATGCGCCTGTAAAACGTGTCATTTGCGTTTGTTGTTCAATCCATTTTCCCCTCAGGTGTACGCGGAGGCATATAAGGTTCCTGAAAGTTCTAATGTAGCAAGCCCACAAACGCTGCCAAATACACCGCAGGTAGCTTTTGTTTCCAATGAAGATGACTTGACGAAATTCTTAGAAACAACAAGCACTGGGAGGGGGCCGGCTGCTGCCTTTAACTTTAAAAATTTTGTATTCCATTTTTTAGGTGAATTATGGTACTAGTCAACCAACACGTTCTCCACAGATTGTTTCCTACACTCAATCACCAGTTGCTCAGAGTGCTCCACTTGTAGTTGTACAAAATGTGCCGAGGTGTCGATATTGTGCAGGAATTGGTCCACCTTCTCGTGTTAGCAAGGGCCCTTCACCTACTGCCTGGGTTTGCTTTGTTGTCTTGCTCATTCTTTGCTGGCCTTTATGCTGGATTCCACTTGTCGTATGCCACGACGGCAATTACAGGTGTACTCACTGCAATTCTTCATGGTGAGTGTGAATTCTACTTGATACTTCGTGATTATGCTTCAGCATCCAAAGCCCTTGAAACATGATGGGCTTTCACTTGTCGTATAGTTACAGTGTTAGATATATTGCGCTAAGTCTTAAGATGATTCTAGGGAACCAACCTCAGCGTTCAGTTGTTCGTGTTTCATTCTTTTTGCAATTCATCTTATAGGTTCTCTCTCTTCTAGAATTGTAGTGGTGGCTATGAAATATTGGTGCTGATATTTTATGTAAATATACTTTTACTTCCTAATAGGCTCAGCAGCACATTTAACCATTTTTTAAGTACAATCTAAACAGATCTGAAATGCATTTGGTAGTGCTTGAACAACTGGCCACCATATACACATACTGTAACAGTAGCAACACAAATAAACGGATAAGATTTAGTTGGATTACTCTACTCTGCTGTCGACCGCACACAAGATGGTCCACACAGGCATTCTGTTCTGTTGCAGCGGCTATGTTGAATCAATAACCCACTATTATTGGATATTGCAGGGAGTAAGGGAGACTACATTAAAATCAAGTACTCTATGACGTGCATTAGAAATGGAATAACTTCCTTTCTATACCCCATAACCTGCAAGAATAGAAATGTCACTGGCTCATAACCTACTGGATGTTACATTCTATCCCAACGACGAGTCATTATTTAAACGGCGCCAGCAGGTGAGGCATGACAGTACTGCCACTAATATAGACCCCCATAAAACTAGAACAAAATTTTTGCTCCCATGTTGACAGAGCAACTGTGCCCAACAAGAACAAAGAGAAAAGAGAATCATAATAGGTACATCAACAAATCGGACAGCCACGCTAACCCTAAAACGTAACCTTAACCTTAACCTTAACCGTAACCGTAACACTAACTGCAGCCCTGACCTAACCCTGAAAGAATAGTGTGTATGTACACCTTAATTACTGTAATTACATTCTATCCTAACCCTAACCCTAACCCCAACACTAATCCTAAACCTTAACCCTAACCTGATAACCCTAGCCCCATAGCCCAAGTCCCATAGCTCCAACCCTAACCCTAAGCCCGAAACCCTAACCCTAACACTAATCCATAAACCTAACCCTAAAACCCTATAACCCTATCCCTAAGTTGTATGAACAACATGGGTAGGAGTCCTACCGCAGAGATTTTTAACAATAACACCGAGTAATGCAACCAGGTACGTGACCAATAGCATCTTACCCCACACTCACCCTCAGTGTCAGGGTTAGAGTTAGGAGGCCTTTACTGGTTCTTCTGGAACCCTGTAAATAGCCCTAACCTTGGCCCAACCTGTTTCCTAACCCTGATCCTAACTCTAATCCATAATTCTAATGAGGCAGATATAACGGCAATTGTCTATATCTACGCTAACAGAACCCCGTCTAGCCCGGCCCTACCTATAACTGCACTAACCCTGATGGTATAGGAAAAAGTGAGATCGCTCTATTCCCCAAAATATGACAACTATATCCCCAATGTAACTCAAGCCACTTAGTCATACCACTGTTCTCTAGCCCCTGTAGTTCTCTAAATCTAGGCCTAATCGGATAGCTTCAATGACCAACTCTCTCACTGCTTAGCAGCCATCAGCATTCCTTGTTACTAACTCCCCGAACCTTGACTCGAACTCAGATGAAGAGCCAGTCGCGGGAATATGGGTGCTAGTTATCACAGCCATACACACGTTCAGGGTTGCTTGGTTTGAACAAATAAGAGCAAATCCCACACTCGCATAATGTACTTGAATTTGAAACGAAGACAAAGGCCTGAGGATATACTTGGAGATGAGAAGGGCTTTACCCCTGCAACGTTCGTGTCATCCAGAGAACGACAGCGCCGCCGTCTGGAGGGAGAAAGTGATGTGCCATTGCAGCAACAACCAGAGGATTTCATGGATGAGAATGATGGACTGTTGGGAAGGGAACTTCAGGCGAGAAAGGAATATGATACTGCATTAGGAGAAGCATCCAAATACAGAGCTCGCCGGGCCATCGAGGGCAGTGGGCCACAGGGTGATGACCGACAACCACTTATCCCCGGTCCAATCCCAGATGAACTTGCTTTTGCTGAATCAGAAGACCACATTGGCAAACGCCTGCTGAAGCTAATGGGATGGAGGGAGGGACACGGCATTGGCACCAGGAGGAAGCTCAATGGCGAGGATGCTCCTGAGAGCGCACGTAAGATGTTCCCTAGTGGAGAAGTCATGCTTGCACCGGAGGCAATTGAAGAAGTGCCTGTTCCACCTTCCAAAAACAATGCCTACGGTATTGGTTTCGATCCTCATAAAGATGCCCCGGAGTTTGCAGCATTTGCATCCGCGAAAAGACGTAATGAGGCACTAGGAGGAAGGTTGCAAGGGGGGCAGTATGAACTTGATGGGTACAGGGTATCAGATGCAGTGGATTCGGGACGCAAGCCAAGTGGGGGCGGCATTAAAAGCGGTGGAATTAGTGTGGGGTCGTCTTCTGTTCACCGTACAACTCAAGGATTTGTGTTGGACGATGCCGAAGATGATGTATATGAACGGCATGTGGTGGAATATGATGCCTCCCTGGTACCACCAATGCCCTCAGATAGTAGTCGTAAATGTGGATTGGGGGAGGGGGAAGATAGTCAACGCGGTGCATCATCTTATGTCCAGAATAAGGTTATGTCCTGGACTAAAAAGTTTACTGAAAATGAGGTTGAGGCTGACCGGCGTTCTATTCGTTGCCCGTCTGATGGAAGGATCCCCTTAGAGGGTTTTGCAATTGGCTCCTGTCCGACCTTTGTATCAAAGGTGGGGGGTTTAGTAATTTTTAGGTTCTTGATTTTTGAAAATCCCATTCTATACTTGTATACTCATTGAGTTACTGTCCTCTTGCACCTGTAAAGGTGTTGGCGCTTCCATTCCCTCCCCCGGACTTCTCTGCACACCACGTGTTTAATGAAGCCCATCCCGCGGAGTCAGAACTTAAGAGACTTCGAGAATCCATCTGGGGCAAGGGGAGTGAGAGCGTGAGATTGAGAGGCATTAGTGTTGCCCGCCGTGCGGTAATGTTGGGAGAAAGGGCTGCACCACCGCCTCCACCACCTCCTCCGTTAGCATCCAGGGCAGCAGCATTTGAGAACATGAGAGCTGCGATGGCCAGCCGTTTCACATCTGCATTGTCCGGAGATGGTGGAGGGGGAAAGGGACCTTCAACTGGTGGCACTGCATCTCATGGCGACCTGGGAGGTCGGTTACCTGGGCTGGTCATTGTTAAATCCAAGGAAAAAGACAACTTCTCTTCTCAAGGCCCACCATCAGTGGGTCCTACTACCTTACCTTCTCCTTCAAACCTGCCAGGAAGGCCTTGTGTCCCAACTGTGGAGAAGCCCACCGTAGCGCGTCTTCCTGTAAGATCCACGTCTGTGTGGCGACCTTGTCTTTTACTTTGCAAAAGACTCAATGTACCCGTGCCTGAGATTTCGAAGGCCGTGGGGTGGGGGCGGCAGGGCGAGGAGATACCAGTCACTTCAACCTCCTCAAGTGCTGCATTGACACGGGACCTACTAAAAGAGGCAAGACGTGATGAACGTGGCCCATTGGCAGGTGGCGGCGGTTCTGTTATCTCGAAGGATAAGGCGGCTGCAGTAAACTCAGAGTCTGATCCATCACATCCTGCGAAACTAATGGACTCTACTATGACTGCTGACAAATCACTGGTAGATGTTGAACTTGCTAACCGGCCAGAGATAGACCTTTTCAAGAGCATTTTTGAAGCTGATTCCGATGTGGAGAGTAATAGCAGTGACAGCAGCACTCCCGAGAAAGGTGATGATGATGAGGTACGACGGGTGGGGAATAGTAGTACGCTTCCATTTTCCTCATCTTCACTTGCGATGCTGCCACAGTGGTCATCTGCAGCTGCTGCCCATGAACCTGATTTGGGCGTTATTGCCAGCAAATTAGCAGCAGAGATGGAGAAAACAGAGGAGGATATTATTAACAGAAAAATTTCAAATCAAACCCTTGAACGTCAAAAACAGCTGGAGGTAAGATTGTTAAAATCCGAACGTGCCGAGCAAGAACGCGAGAAGAAGAAAAAAAGAGAATCGGAAGAAGGAAAAAATCGCAAAAGGAGTAACCTAAATGAAAATATAGAGTATACAGTACTCTACCGATACCGAACTCAATATGATCATTTCTATACCGAGAATAGGAATTGCGCGGGATTTTGA
>PJEL010003754.1_pt1 | contig 12799 bp, 11 predicted proteins | sample 1853271 | NCBI WGS metagenome assembly PJEL01 (sample SAMN08108733, study PRJNA415343) | Invertebrate metagenome, whole genome shotgun sequencing project. | host: Globobulimina | place: Sweden: Gullmar Fjord | collected 2015-08 | reverse complement strand
TTAGTAGTAATCCAAACATTCCTGATAAAGTAGCAACTATTGTCAATAAAAAAGCCTCATTAGTTTGTATGAATGTTGTAGGTTCGCAATCAGTCATCTATATTCTCTCAATTTATTTTAATAAATTTATAATTTTTTTTCATATCATTAATAAATTTATTATTTTTTATAACTTTATTAATTCGTGGTCTTATACGAGGTATAAATGAAAATATATATAATATTAAATCATATGGTAAATCATAGAAATAATTTTTAATATTTTTCATATATTTTGAGAGAATATTATTAAATATATTATTTTTGAACAATTTTAACTTTTTTATTATTTATTGTTGTTGTATCATATTTATATACAAACTTTTTGGTTTCTTTATCAAAATCAAAATCTTCATCATTATATTTTATATATCCATTACATAATGGTTTTTGTTGCTTAATACTACCAGCATATTTATCATACGCAGATAAATAACATTCATATTCAATTTCTCCTTTTTTAGTTTTACGAGTTTTCTTACCTACTAACGCTTCATATTTTACACACACGCTATAATCTACAACTTTATATGCTTCTCTTAACGCTTCTTCATTACCTAATCTTTCAATAATACTAAATAATTTTTCCGTATTATTATAATGCTTATGTCGTTCATTATTAATAATAGCGGTCATATTCATAACACCATATAACTTAATTTCTTCTTTAGTAATAGTTGTAGTCATCTTTATTTGTTATTGTTATGCATCTAAAAATAATAAAAAAAAAAGTTTCAATTTTTTTTTTAAGTTTAAAATTAAATATATTATTTTTGAACTTAAAGAAATATTAAATATTAATAAATTTAATATTATTCATAATTTTAACAACATTACATAGTTGTTCAGGGTCAAATGTGGGAGGAAAAGACCAACCTGTTCCGCACTTACACTTTTTTAGTTGCTTATTATAACAATCCAAGCGACGACCGACAATTTGATATTGTTGTTTGTAAATTTTATTATGTTTTATAGGAACGAACCATTTGCTTTTCTCATCATCAAAATCAGGAGTAATGTCATATAATTTTCCATCAACCTTACTCTTTAATACAGAATGAATTTCCATAGTCATAACATTACCACAATCACAAGCGGTAATGTTATATCCTAATTGGGTTTCATAGTTTTTGTCAATTGTGCAAAAGTCTTTACAATTGTCATGACACATTCTAATAAAGCCAACATTAATAATATTTAACTTTTCAGGTGTTCCCAACACTTCAGCAAATGGCTTTAAAAATTTATCCATCTGCTTCTTATAAACACCTTTAGTGCCTGTAGATGCATCACCTTTAGTATCTTTCCATTCCTGCTTTAATTTTAAACTTTCCTTAATAATATTAGGGTCTTTAGTCAAAGACAACCTAATAAAATCATTCTTCATAGCCATAATCTGTTCCATTATGCTTTTGTTATGCATCTAAAAATAATAAAAAAAAAGTTATCAATTTTTTTTTTAAGTTTATTTTTCTCTTTCTCTCATTAATGTATAGAATATCTCTTATTATTATTATTATTATTATTATTTTTATTATGAAAAAAAGAAGTATATAGAATACTATATAGTATAAAGAAAGAAAGAAAAAAGTTGCCAAAAAAGGAAATAATAAAAATATGAATTTATGAATTTCTTGCCCAAAAAGTGAAAAGTAGTATAGAAAACAATTCTTAGGGGACTTTTCAAAAAACGGGCAAGAAATTCATAAATTCATAATTTCCAAAAAAGGAAATAATTTCTTTAAGTTCAAAAATTAAATATTTAATTTCGCATATTAAATATTTAATAATTTTTTAAATTGCGTTTATTTAAAAACCTTGTGTAAATCCAGTAATTCCATCTTTATTTGTTTGTATTTTTTCTGTTCCATCTTTAGTTTTTATTGTTATATTACCCATAGTAGGAACATAATGCATATACATTTTTTTAATTATCATTTGTCTAAAATACTTTTCATTATTTTGCCTTTGTTGTGCTTTTGATAAACTATAAAACAACGAACTATTTTTATAAATTTTATATAAGTCTTTAATACTTATAAATCCATATTCATCTTTTTCATATTCTTCTTGAAACCAATTTAAAAACTCATCTTTATCCATAAACCATTCTAATGTTTGTTTTTGACCTCTAACAGAATTATATACCTCATATAATTTAGTATCTGTTGGATAATCAATAATATAATGGAAGAAAGCACAAATATGTTCTTTCATAAAAGTTTCGCTTTTATAAATTTCATTTACTTTCTTATATTTGTCAGGTTCTTCTTTTAATTTATATTTATTTTCTTCTGTATCATCTTTTAAAAATGTTGTATCAAATGGAATTGTTACGAAACGCTCTTTTTCAGCATTATTACCATCTAATGAAATAGGGGGCGCACCATTCGCTTCTAAAATAGAAATAGCACAAATATTTATATTAAAATTATCTTCATATAAACCTCTTGCTTTTAAACCACTTTCACCTGTTAATGATTTAATATTATTTATTTTAAGTTTTTCATTTGCACTACTTTCAGGCTCACTTGCTTTAATAAATCTTTTATTATGGAGACATCTTAATTCTGTGTTTGCACCTTCTTTTAATGGCTTTGTTAAAAGATTAAGAGATAAAATCTCATAATAATCACCTAATAAACATTTCATATAATCATTAATTAAACCTTTACCATTTCTACCATCACCTGTTGCAATTACAAATTTTTCAATTCTATGACCTGATAAACCATTTTTTAAAATAGACATATAACTTTTTCTTATTTCTTTATCAGGAAAAATATCTTCTACTATTTTTTTTATTGTTTCATTTTGTGTTGGTGTTGGTTTTTTATAATCATTATTAGATGTAAGTAATACATAATCAAATTGTGTTAATTTTCGCCATTCTTTTTTTTGTAAATCATAACAAATATTATTAAAAACAAATAAATCAGGATTTTTATCAAATATATCATTTTTTAAATTCATACTATATAATGTATTTTCAACAAGACCCCATACATTTTTATTTCTTTGAAAACCATAATTTTTATTAAGAGTAGCAACTAATGCTTTTTGTTCTACAAGGACATCAGCAACTTTATCTTGTTCATAACAAATTTTAATTTTATCATTTAATTTATTATCTAATTCCATATAAAGTTTTCTTATAGAATTTATTAATAATTTTTGTATAATTTTGCCTTTTTTATCTTCTATCCAAAAATCATTATAAAATACATAAATTTTATTATTACAACAAATTACATCATCTTTATGGTATTCAAAAAAGTAATCACATAATACTTTTTCATCATACTCATAATATTGTTCATACGATTTAATACAAGTTAATGAATATTCTTCAGGACTATCTCTTTTAGCATAAAATCTTAATGTTCCCATAGTTAATTGAGATGTTTCAGCATTCCATATTTTTTCCCAAGCCTCTTCTGTTAAAGGTGTAAATTTACCAGTTGCTCTATTACTTGTTTGTCTTGCAAATTCTTCGCTAAAACCTTCATTTTTCATAGCAAATATTATTTTTTTCCAATCTTGAAATAATCCAAGAGTTTCAGGTTTTATTAAATTAATTATTTTCTCATTATTATTTATAGTAGTTTCATCTTTAGGTGTTTCTACTATCACTTTCTTTTCTTTTGGTTGTAATTCTTCTTTTTCACTCTCTAATGCTTCTAATAAAAATTCATTATTATTTAATTCAAATTTTGGGTGATTTTTATAACGAACAGATAATAAATTATAGTTTTCTTCAATATCAAAAGTAGTATTAGTTTTTACTTCATAATCTTCCATAGCAGTATTAAATATTATATCATAAGTATATGTTAATTTATATGCTTCATTATTAGGTTTTTTAGAACCATATAACTGCCAATTAATACAGCCTTTAGTTATACCTTCATCAAAAACATCATCATAAGAATTAGTTAATTTTAAATTATCAAATATATCAATATCTTTTAAATGATTTATCATTTTTTTTCTTAATAACATTTGTTCTTCTGTTTTCATTTTTAAGGTGAAAATAATATGAATACCATCTTTTGTATAATAATTAGGATTTACACAATCATCATCACCAGCGCAATAAAATGTTACAATATTAACATTAGGTTTTTCCATAACAAAAGCTTTTATTTCACTATTATCAGGAAAATTATAAATTTCATTAATTTTATCAGCATATAAATAAATAATATCTTTAATTGTATCTTCATTATGTTGTCTTGTTTTTATAGTAGAATTATATCTAAAATCTAAATCTACAACAAGCATTCTATCATCACTATCTAATTGTTTTTCAGTAAAATAGAAATTACCACCTAATTTTAATTGTTTAAAATAACAACTTAAAAACTCATCATTATTATTAATTGTGTAAGATGCACCAAATATATTATGTTCTTTACTACCTATTTTAGTATGTGTTATTTCATTTCCTGAATCTTTAACATAAATCTTATTTTGTATATATCCGCCTAAAGTGTTTGCCGACATTTTTATATATATATATAAAATATTTTATTTATATCAATTTTTTCCTAAATAATATAATTAATTATTTTAACAAAAATAAAATAATTAATTTTTATCTTAAAGTAAAGTATTTTGAAAAATCTATTTTTTCAGGAACTGGTGGTTCTTCTTCTTCTTTAATAACTGGTTGTCTTGGTTGTCTTGGTTGTCTTCTAATAGGTGGTGGTTCTTCATATTGGTTTCCTGTGACATAAATAACCTTTGGTTCTTTTTTCTTTGGTGCTTTCTTTTTCTTAACAACTATTACTTCTTCCTCATCACTTTCGCTCTCGCTTTCACTTTCTTCTATTATAACTTGTTTCTTTGGTTTAGGTTTAGGTTTAGATTTTTCTTTTATAACCTTTTTAGGTTTAACTTCTTCTACTTCTTGTTCTTCAACTTCTTCTTCTTCATTATCTTCATTAACTATTTCCTCACTTATTTTATCTTCATTTTTACCTTTATTTTTTTTCCATTCTTTAAACTCATCACGCTCTTTGGCTCTATTAATTTTATTTTGCACAACTTGTTGTCTGTGGTTTTCTTTTTTAACATCAGCATTATCTTTTTTCTTTTGTCTTGTCAAAGCCATTAATGCTCTGCGTTTTTCACTTAACTTCTCTTTATAGTCAGGTGCATCTTTTGCTGGTAGGACTATCTCAGCCATTTATAATATATAGAAATATTAAAAAATTCTATATATTATTTCTAAATATTTATAATTTATTCATATCTTCTTTGAGTAATTGTTCCATCATCGTTTGCTATTAAAAAAGTATCTAAATTTTTCCTATACCTTGAAGGGTGTTCTTTTTTAGCATTAAAATCAATAAAAAGAAAGCTATGAGGTTCATCAGTAGCCATTTCATAAATTTTAGTAAATAATTCGTGACCTATTTCTCCCGCTACTTCTTGTGATAAATCATTAAATTCATTTTCATTTTTTGTTTTAAATATTATTAAACTATTACAATTACTTCTAATTGGCTTACTAATTCCTCCTGCTTGACATCTAAATGTTTGTGTTAAAAAAAATGTAGAAATTCCAATTGCCCCACCACCCTCAGCATTAACAGGCGAAATATGTCTATGCCTAATTGCGAGGTTATTAACTTTTCTAATACCTTTACTCATTAAAAAACTACCAAGTATATCATCTAAAATTAAAGCAATTTTAGGTCTTCTACCATCTAAATAGTGTTCAGGTTTAATAATTTCATTAGCATCATTCATAAAAGTTTCTAAATCATCATCACTAATAAGATTAAATTCATTATTTTTAATTTTTCTATTAAATTCATTATACTCTTTCATTTTCTCGTGATATTCGTCATATTCAATACCTTCTTGTTCCACTTTTGAAATTATATCATCAATAATAGTTAAATCATCAGTATCTTCATACATATCGTCTTCATCAATATTTATCATACTTAAAATAGAATGATTACTTTTTGCTGTAGGACTAATTAAAAAAATTCTATCAAAATTTAATTTTTTAACTAAATTAACAATAGCAATAGTCTTTCCCATACCTTTTGCTCCCACACAGAGCAATTGAGTGCATAAATTAGGCATTAGTTCGGGTGTATCATATTTATATTTTAAAGAAGTTGGTAATTCTATTTTTAAATTTTTACTTCGCATCTAATTATATTATAAATATATAAAATAATTAAATATATTAATTATTTGTTAAAGCATTAATAACACCACCGATTCCAGCACCAACTGCTGTTAATCCAGCAACAACTGCTAACTCGGGTGCAACAAAAGATGATGCAATTCCTAAACCAATACCAGTTGCTATTCTTCCAAGAGCAAATTCTCCAACAGCTTCAGTAATTGGTAAAGAACCTAATGTAACAGCATTTTCTACAATATTAGCAGTTGGTTTATCATCAATCAAACTACTAACAGCAGAGCCTAACTCAGCAGAGCCTAATGTTGCTATGCCACCTCTTAAGAACTTTCCACCAGCCAAAGCACTTGCTACACCACCGCCAACAAATTCACTTGCTTGTTTTTGTTCTATTTGAGAACCAACAGCAGAACCTACAGCCATAGACGCTATACTTTTAGGTGTTAAACCGAATCTTCTTCTTAATGTTACATCATTTGATTCTGTAACATTAGTATTTAATTTATTAATATTATCTTTTAATTCATCTTGTAATATATTTATATTTCTTCTTTTTATATGTTCAGGTGCATTAGAATGGTCTAATCTTTCTATTCTTGTTGTTTCAAATTCAACCTCTCCAATTTGTGGATTTTGACTTAATTGTATATTTTCCAATCTACTCATTTGACCACCTACGCTGTTCCATAATTGAGCCTCTAAACCAGCACCTTTTATTCTATTTGAAAATTGTATAGTTTTACTTCCATCAATTAATGAGCGGGTTTCAGTAATATCATTAGGATTGATTTGTTTTATAAAGTCAGCGAATGAGCCACCATTTTCTTTTATTATTTTTGCTTGTTCTATCATTTTTAATTCACCTAATTTTTTTCCATTACTAACTATTTGATTATGCAAACTATATCTTCTTCCAGTAGTTCTTGGTAAGTTAGAGGGATTAGTGAAATTACTATTTTCGTGACCAGCAATAGGGTTAATTAAACTACTTTTTTCATTAATAGGGTGAATAGTTCTTATATTTACATTATCATTATTTAATTTTAAAACAGATGCTAATGGGCTAACAATATCTTCAGTAGTATTAACTATTGTATGATTAGATTTATTATTTTTTTTAAAGTTTTTAATAATACTTGGAGAGATAAAGGGATTAAAAGTAGTAGAAGGAATATCATATTTATTAGCCAAGTAAGTAGCAAAATGACCACCTCTACTATAACCAGTAATTTGTTCTATGTCATAAATCTCATTTACATTATTAAAAAAATCATCAATATCAATATGTGCTTGAGTATTTAAATTTGGATTAGCTAATATTTCAGCATTAGAAGTCCAATCGGCAGATGCTCTTGAACCAAGCGATGAACCCCTAAATGCTATTGTTGCTTTTCCTGTATTTTTATTAACAAATACCAATCCATCATTATTTGAATTAGCAAAATCTACATCATAATTTCTTATCCCATTTTGACGCAAATAATCAATTATTTCTTCTTTACTACTTCCGTGAGCATTCATCATAGCGGCTTCATTCATAAAAGCATAAGTCCTTTGTTCTATAGTAATATTTTCGTGTGTAGGCTTTGTAATTGTATTTCCATAAACTGCATTTAATCCTTCTTTTGCTTTTTCTTTTAAATCATCATCAGTAGTTAATTCTTTTAATACATCATCAGCGTGGTCGTGTAAATGATGCTTGGATTTTTTAGGTTTAACAATAGGGGTTATTTTTGTTTCCATAACATCTTTTTTATGATTTATTTTATGATTTATTTTATGGTTTATTTTAGATGGTAATACTGGTGTATATTCTAAACCAGTATCTCCATATTTTATAGTTTCCTTTTCAATATCAAAAAAATATTTTTTATTCATTTTAATATATTAAAATATAATAAAATAATTTATTTCATTAGTTCTAAATGTTTATTAGATTTTTTATGTCTTGCTAAATTATTTTTATCAGTTATACAACCACATTCGCAAGTTACTTTTAGTTTTTTCTTTTCTTCTATTAGTTCTTTATTATTTTCACGATATTTTTTTTGTTTTTCATCTATTCTTTCTTTATTTTTTTTATAATATTCTTTATGTTTTTCTGATATTTTATCTTTATTATCTTCATTATATTCTTTTAATGTTCTACCTGCTATATTTTCATTTACACACACATTATTTTTAGCATATTCACCTTCTCTTCTATCTAATTGTTGTTTATTAGCACAAGGGTAATTTTCAATTAACTCTATTTTATAATCACCTGCGTCTAATACTATTTTTGAAACACAACTACTATTTTTTTTATAATCATAAACGTGATTTGCTAATCTTGCTGATAATGTTTTAATAGTAGAACCATAATAAACTAATTCTTCATTTGATATGCTATAAATTTTATAAATTTTTCCTTTACTATAGTCACGCATTTTTTATATATCGTTTTATCGGTATGTTTTTATATCAATTTTAAAAATAAAATAATTTAATTTCCCATAGAGCGAAAGATACTTTCTGCTTCAGGACTGGCTGTAAGTTGTATTGGCATACCAAGTGTTTGTGGTATTGGCATACCAAGTCTTTGTGGTATTCCACCCGTAGCAATTTGCATTTTAACATCAGTTGGTAATTCCAAAAGTGGTGGAGCGCCACGACGGCTCACTAATCCTTCGCTAAATACACTTGATGGTGTAGATTCTAATGCTAATCGTTCGGCATATTCTCTTCTCGTTAATGGTGGAAAATCACCAATAGGTGGAGGAGGTGAAATACTGCGCGATGACATAGGAGATGGAAGCATACTTGTTGGTGCAAAATCGGGAGGAATTGATGGCTGTCTTGCTAAAGGTGGTGCTTCTTCTAATACTTCTATTACTTCTTCAGTTACTGCTACATCAGGTCTTGTAGATTTATAAAAAGCATTAAAAGCGTCTAATAAATTATTATATCCACCAAAAGCTACTAAATCCATAAACTCATTAAACTCTTCAAATGTAAAACTATTAAATACTTTTTCATAAATATCTTCTACAGCTACTTGACCTCTAAATCCTTCACCCAAATATTGATAAGCATTTTTTATACCACTTACAAATTGTTCTTTTGTTAAAGTTGGTGCAGCGACAAAACCATTAAACTCTTTATTATATTTAGCATTACCACTTAATATATCTTTTATAGTTTTATTTTTTTTAACTTTAAGTTGTTCTATGCATTTTTTTTCCACTAAATCATTATATTGAGATATATAAGAATCCATTTTATAATATAAACAAATAAAAAAAATAAAATATTTATTAAATATATATATTATGACATCATTAGGACAATATGGATTTGCTACATTATTAGAATGTGAAAAATTAATAGCAAAAACAATAGAAGGTGACTTAATTGGTGGTTTAATAGTAACAGATGTTAGTGCTGAATCACTTACATTAGAACAAAAATGGAAAATATTTGTAGATGCAAGTGATAATTTTACTATAAAAAATTTAATGCAAGACATAGTTTCATTAAGTGGAAATGCCCATACAGGAGAAATAACATTTTTAGGTAGCGGAGCAGCAGGAACACTAAATAGTTTAACAGATGTTAGTGGTGCATCAGTAAATGGTGCGATGATGTTTTATAATGGATTATCTAATGAATATCAATTTACAAATGATTTAGAATATTTAAATCCATTTTTTATAGTTAAAACACCTCAAATTTTTCAAAATCAAGACATAGTTATAGCTAATGCAAACAGCTTTAATAATAATAATATTTATATAGGTGGCTCATCACGAACTGCAGTTGGAGCAACTAATAAATCAATAGGAATTGGTATTTTAGCAGGACAAACAGCTCAAACAACTGAATGTATAGCAATTGGCGACCAAGCAGGACAATTAAATCAAGGTTTAACGGGTTTTATACCTGGAAGTGCTATAGCAATTGGTAATCAAGCAGGTGCAACTAATCAATCAGCATATTCAATAGCAATTGGAGCTGAAGCAGGTGAAACATCTGAAGGAATTAATTCTATTTCAATTGGTGCTTTAGCAGGTAGAACATCTCAAGGAACTTCTTCAATAGCATTTGGTGATACTGCTGGAGCAAATAATCAAGGTAATTTTTCAATAGGTATTGGTTTTAGAGCTGGAGAAAATCTTCAATCTACAAATTCAATAGCAATTGGTTATCAAGCTGGAAAAACAACTCAAGGTTCTCATTCATTAGCGTGTGGTTATCAAGCAGGAACAACAAGACAACAAGATGATAGTATAGCAATTGGTTATAGAGCGGGAGAAACAGACCAGTCAAATAATTCCATTTCTATAGGTCATAGAGCAGGTTTAACTAATCAATCAAGTGAAGCAATAGCGATAGGTCATAGAGCAGGGGATTTAAATCAATCAATAGAAGCAATAGCGATAGGTCATAGAGCAGGGGAAACAAGTCAGTTAGAACAAGCAATAGCGATAGGTCATAGAGCAGGTTTAACTAATCAATCAGGTGAAGCAATAGCGATTGGTGACCAAGCTGGTGAAATAAATCAATTAGATGACGCTATTGCGATAGGTCATCAAGCAGGTCAAGGTAGTATGGGTGCAGAATCAGTTGCGATTGGATTTAAAGCAGGTGAATCAAATTTAGGAACGGGTTCAATAGCTATTGGTAGTTTTGCGAGTGAAAATGGAGGAGGATATGAAGCAACAATTGTTATAAATGCTAATTCTACTTCAACAGAGCCACAAGGAGCAAATAGAACATATATAACACCAATTAGAGAAGACACATTAGGAGTTGCTCCACAAATTTTAACTTATGATGCTGTTACAGGAGAAATAACAAGACAAAATCCTACAACAGCAGGAGGTAATCAATTATACAAATTAGTTCCAAATACTGATAATTCTGCATCTATAGTAAGTCTTATTGCTACTGATTTTAGTGCGCAAGATACTTGGTGGTATGATTATGTAGAAACTCTTTATTATAATGGACCAATTCATGGAAGAGGTGCTAATGCTTTTTTATGCGCAACAGCAGCACCAAACGGAAAAATAATTTTAGTTCCATTCGGTTCAACGACTATAGGTATTTATGACCCAATAACTAATATTTATACTAACGGACCAACTCATGGAGCAGGAACAACTGCGTTTCAGGCTGGAGTATTAGCTCCAAATGGAGAAATAATTTTTGTTCCACATAATTCATTAACAATAGGAAGATATTTACCATACACAAATGTTTATGTTAATGGACCAACTCATGGAGCAGGAGCAGGTGCGTTTATTGGAGGAGTATTAGCACCAAATGGAAATGTAATTTGTGTTCCATATAATTCAACAACTATAGGTATTTATAACCCAATAACCAAACTTTATAGTAATGGAGCAGCTCATGGAGTAGGAGCAGCTGCGTTTAGAGGAGGAGTATCAATAGCAGACGGAAGAGTAATTTTTATTCCATTTGTTTCAACAACTATAGGTATTTATGACCCAATAACTGATGTTTATGACCCAAGCGGACCAACTCATGGAGCAGGTGCAGGTGCGTTTATTGGAGGAGTATTAGCACCAAATGGTAATGTAATTTTAGTTCCATTCGGTTCAACGACTATAGGTATTTTTAACCCAATAACCAAACTTTATAGTAATGGAGCAGCTCATGGTAGAGGAGCAAATGCGTTTATTGGAGGAGTATTAGCAGCTGATGGAAAAATAATTTTAGTTCCATTTAATTCAACAACTATAGGTATTTATGACCCAATAACTGATGTTTATACTAATGGACCAACTCATGGTATAGGAGCAGGTGCTTATCATGGGGGAATATTATGTAGCGATGGAAGTATAGTTTTATGCCCACAAAATTCAACATTTATAGGTAAATATGGTATAAACATAAAACCATTATTAAATGATTCATTTGATAAAAATATATTATTACCATATTTTAATAAATTTTAATATATTATATTATATTATATAAAAATGAGTGTTTATGGAAAGTGTGAATTAATATCCAATCAAACAACGGCAGTCATATATGATTTATCTAATCAAAAGGATATTATTGAAAATTGGGTTGCTGAAAATTGGAGTTTAGGGTTTTTTGTTAGAGGAACAAACAACAGAGAGATTTATTTAACAACAGCTGGTATTTATCGTTATGATTTAACGATGACAGGGACTTTTGATGGCGGAGCAAATGATGGACTTGAATTCCAATTGAGAGATGGTAGTAATAATGTTATTGCTTGCGGTGCTTCATATAATGGAAATGGAAACATAAATATTGGAAATATAAGTGGTCTTTTACAAGTTTTAGATGTATCTAATGGGTTTAAAATACATGGGCATATGAATGGTGGTGGGACTTGGACTAATTGCTCTTTTTCTTTGCAACTAATAAATTAAAAATATTTATTTTATCAATTTTTTTTTAAATTATAAAATAAATTTTGAGAGAACGAGTTAAATAAAAAAAAATGATTGCTCTCTCAACTTTTAAAAATAAAATTATAAAAAATATAGATAAATAGTTTTATATTTGTAATTGTATATGAGTAGAATATTATAATAAAATTTATATATTTTA
>PJEL010003753.1_pt1 | contig 12799 bp, 7 predicted proteins | sample 1853271 | NCBI WGS metagenome assembly PJEL01 (sample SAMN08108733, study PRJNA415343) | Invertebrate metagenome, whole genome shotgun sequencing project. | host: Globobulimina | place: Sweden: Gullmar Fjord | collected 2015-08 | reverse complement strand
CGCCGCCTACACTCGTGTGCTGATCTTGGGCAGTCCATCGCCAGTCTTCGATACCGAGTGGTCCAAAAAGCCGGGCATCGGCGTATTCGGCAGCTGACATTCCCGTGGCCCGCGTCAGAATGGACGACAGTACCTGGCTTAAAGCGGTGCTGTACGCCACTTGCTGTCCGGGCTCGTAACGCAAAGGTAAACCGAGAGTAAACGCTATAGGATCGTTGCTCGCGAGGTATCGGCGGTAGTCGTTTTGAGGATCATCGTAAGGAGTCGACAACTCGTCCCATTCGAGACCTGCATTCATCGCCAGCAGATGAGCAATCGTAATCCTCAGCTTTCGCGGATCTTGCTCGGCAAGGCCGCGAAATTCAGGAAGAAACGAAAAGACTCCCGCATCAACAGATGAAATCTTGCCTTCTGTTATAGCGATGCCGATAAGAGCCGACAAAAAGCTCTTGGTAACCGAGTACAGAGCAGCCCGCTCATCTCCCCGATGGTCATCAAAGTAGGCCTCAAATACAAGCTCGCCATCCATGATGATGATGGTGCTGTGCAGATCGCCGTAGCGGCCGTTTTCGACCGCAGCGAGAAACTCGTCAACGATCTCAGTACGCAAATCTGGATGCTCAACACGTCGAATCGGGATCGTGTCGCCACCGCACCCAAAAATCCAGATCAAGACCAGAAAGCATGCTAATACGCGGGCATCAAGAAAGCGGAACATGCTCCAGAGTAGCGCAGCGGAAGCACGTGCCACAACGCTGCAAAAACAGAGAGATTCTTGCTCACTAGCAGCTCGTAAGAAACTTATCGTGATTCTCAGCTTCGATTTTCGTCGAAATCAACCTCTCTGTCGCCATCAAGACCGTCACGGTGGCGACTTAGAGCGCGATCCACTACCCCTACCCGGCTAACCCACAAACAAGATCGACAATCGGACTACAATAGAATTATCGGGTAGGAGGGCGCATGCAGATCACCGGCACTCTCGAAGGCAACTCCATAATCGCTGAGGTGAAAAAAGCCGAGGAAGTTGGCACGTTGATCAAGACCGCCCGCGAGCAGGGCGGTTTCATGCTTGGTCTATCGCTTCGGCCTGAACCGTTCACGATCTATAAGATCACCATGACTACGGAGCACGGCTTTGACTTCACTTTTCAGGCCAAGGTATTGCAGATCTTCGAGCAAGGAGACGCGCTCAATGCCGCATTTCAGCTCGAAGAATGGACCCAGTCCAAAGAACTCGAACTACAACGCAAGCTCAAGGAAGCGTTGACTACCACGGACGATGACGAAGCTGAGGGCGAAGCTTTCGGACGCGCGCCGATCTACCGCATCAAACAGATGGACTCGGGCGAGAAGATGCGTTTGGCAATGAAAGCCGAACGTAACGAACGCAAGATTCTATGTCGCGATAGCTCGGCCCAGGTACTCCTATCTCTGCTCGCCAACCCTCGGATCGAAGGCTCAGACGTGCTCCAGATCGTCAAATCCACCCACGCCAGCTCGGGAGTCTTACAGCGGGTCGCACAAGACCGTCGCTGGGCATCGAACAGCGAAATCCAAACGGCTATCGTGAGAAACCCGAAAACACCAACACCGATCGCGATCCGCCTGCTCGAAGTAGTCCCAACCCGAGAGTTACGCGAGATGGCGAAGATGGGCTCGATACGCGAAAACGTGCGCCGCGCCGCCTTCCGCCTTTACACGAAACGGTCGAACCGGCGACGTTGATTTGAGCTAAGGGGCAGTTACATCCACACGGAAACCGACCAGACGCGCGACTTCGCTGCGTCCTCCACCCAACCCTCGACGGCCGGCGCCATATAAAAGCGCGGGCGCAAAAGATCATCGGCAACACTGACTACGCCTTCTTCGACAGCGAGACGAGAAAGGGGCGTTTCCGGATAAATACGCACGCCATATTGCAATTTCAAACTCGTGAGGCCGACGGTGTCGGCGAACTCGAAGCTTTCGTGTACCGATTTCCGGGTCTCCCCTGGCACCCCCAACATCAAAAAGCCCATACGGTTGATGCCCGCGGCCGCGAATTTGGTCACCACCTGTTTCACATCGTTGCATGAAAAGCGTTTATTGAGGGATTTGAGAATACGATCGCAACCGCTCTCGCAGCCAAGCGCAACTTCCGAACAACCTGCCGCTGCCATGGCGTCGACGAGTTCATCGGAGACCTCGTGCGGATAGACGATGCAGCGCCATGTGATCGGCAACTCGAGACTCGCAACCCTACGGCAAAGATCGAGCGCGTACGATGACGGCAAGTTGAAGGTATTGTCAACGAAGTGAACTCGCTTGAAGCCGGCGGCCGCAAGACCGGCCAGTTCTTCAACCACAACCTGCGGCGTACGGTGTCTCGTGGTACGGCCTTCGATAACCGGAGTTGAACAGTAGCTGCAGTCGAAAGGACAGCCCCGCCGAGTCTGCACGGGAACCCAGAGTTCTGGATCCTCAGGATCGAGAGATGGTTTGAGATCGGGGTAAGGCGACGGTAGATCGGAAAAATCGGCCTGCTCGGTACAACGACTACGCGAACCACCCCCCTGAACGTAGACTCCAGGCACGAGAGATGGGTCTTCATCCCTTTCAATCACCTCCAGCAGAGCCGGAAAAGCAAGTTCACCCTCACCAGCGATACCAAGATCCGCGCCCAGGTAGTCAAGGGCGGCAGCCGGAAAGATGCTATAACCCGCTCCGCCAAGAACAATCGCCGCATTGCCGACGCCGCGACACGCGCGCACGATGTTTTCAACCTTCTGGAGCAGGAAATTTGGATGTGCGAAATTCTGGTCGTCGATGTTGCGCACTGAAATGCCGATCACGCGAGGCTGGACCCTCTCCACGGCTTCGCAAATCACCCTGAATGGATCTTCGACACCCAGAAGGTCGATCAGTTCCACTTCATGGCCACAACGCCGCGTGGCCGCAACTACCATGGCCGCGCCCAAAGGCGGAGCCGGCATGTTGATCCGCTCAGTATTGGCCGCAATGAGCAGCACGCGCATGGTGCAAAGCCTCCAATTTGAATTATAGGTGAAAAACGCGCGAGCCCAGTAACTCTATTCGGAATACTGATTCTGCGCGGGTGCCGCGTTCGCATTGCGGCATTGTCGTAACAGGCGTAGGGGCCAATGCCAAAATGCGAAACAAGAGAACCCTTTTTGCCACCAATCTCGTTTTCGCTAGCGAAACTCCATCGTGGAGAAGCTCAGCGGTAATCGGCCCCAGAAGGCCGGCCGAAACGCCCTCTCCTAGCGAAGATTGTGAGGAGTAGCGCTATGTGCGTTCGCAAGGCCGCAGGCGTAGTCCCTCTACTTCAAGGACTTACGAAAGCGCAGATAAGCATCGGCTCTGGAACAGTAGTCCCAGAGTGGGCGTCTACTCCTTCGCAATTCGCAGCCGAGATGGACTTTCCGGCCGGCCTTCTAGTGCCTTTCGTAGGGTGCTTCCAGGTACTCCCCGCAGCTGTCGCGCGTGTCTTCGAGCTCGCTGCAGCGCCTATAGATCGAGAGGGCCTCTTCGCGCCGTCCCTGCAGGTCTCGCAGGTTGCCGAGGCGCATCAGAGCCCGGGCCGCATCGCGCTGCCAGCCGGGGCGCCCACCGAGGGGTTCGACGCGAAGGAGAGCTTCCTCCGCATGCTCGAAATCCCCCGCGTAGATCCGCCCAACTCCCAGCAAATACCAATAATAGGTCTCGTTGCGACCTTCGCTCTCGATTCGTTCGAGCCAATCCACAGCCTCACCTGATCGCCCGAGGCCGATCAAGGTGAGGGCAGCTCTCTCGACGGGGTCATATTGGTGATGGGCGCGGGCAAGCAAAGCCAAGCGCCGATCTGGATCGAGCACGACCTGGCCAGGGGAAGACGAGGTGCGGAAGGTCACGGTAGATCGAAGTGGCCAACCCGAAATGCGTCGCCGAATCGTTTCCCCCTGCGCAGTGACGAGAGCTATCTCGAGCGGCATGACCGCGTCCCCCTTGCGCAGAATAGACACCTCTACAACTCGCTCGCCGTCTTCTTCCCAAGATTTCATGTCACCGACCCGGTAGTCGAGCACTGCATTGCTCCGATACCACTGGTGGAAGAACCAGTCGAGCTCGCGACCAGAAACCTCCTCGCAGAGCCTCTGGAAGATCTCCGCGGTGACCACCCGGCCCCGGTACCGTCGGAGGGTTTCCCGGAAGATCTCCAAAAAGATCTGTTCACCGACCACGTATTCGAGCATCTCGAGTACCGCGAAAGATTTGCCGTGGGCCACGATATTGTTCCAATCCCACTCGATACGCTCGACTTCTTCGATCTCTTGGAGGATGGTCGTATCGACGCCGGCCATCACGCCACCGAGGTAGCGCCACCGAAAGTCGTCGTGTTGGCGGCGATCGATGCCCCGGGCGCGGCTATAGAGGCGGTCGGTGAAAATGCCCATCGAGAGCCCGAACCAGCGGGTATAGCGGGGATCTTCAAGCACAGTTCCGAAACCCCAGTACTGATGGCCGATCTCGTGGGCCATGATCCAGCGCGCGAAGTCTTCCGCCTCGTCCCCTTTGCGATCCAGACCACGATGGATTGTGACCACGTTGGGGGTCACCGGATATCCGCCCCATGGCTGCGGGTAACCCGGGAGAATATCGATCAGCGGTTGCGGATAGAAGCCGATCTCTTCGCGGTAGGATGCCACGATATCGACCGCATAGTCGAGTAGTTTCTGCCCCCATTTTATGTCACCTTCCTGATAGAAGGAGCGGATCCTGACCCCAGCCGATTCCGCCTCCAGAACGGCGAAGTCCTCGGCGTAGGCCAAGCCGTATCCCGATACCCCCTCAGCCTCGGTGACATAGATTCTCTGTCCAGCTTGCTCAGACTCCGTGAGTATCTTGCCGGAGCAGGCGAGCTCGAATTGGGTCGGGAACCGTAGTTCGACCCGAAAGTTCACGAGTTCGTCTTCTTCGGGCTGGAGCTTGCCATCCCAAATCGCCGGTGCCATCGGAAACCATGGGCCCGTAAAGCTGGTGTAGGGGAGGTTGTCGCCGGCCTTTCGCCGGTCGCTCGTGAAACCGAGGCTAAGCTCCGCCGTCGCCCCCGGGCTGAGCGGAGAGGCGAGCACGACTTCGAAGCCGTCTTCGTCCATCGCATCGAGGCTGGCGTCGCGCCCATCGACGCGGGCATCAACGATCTCGCCCGCACCGGAAGAGTTCGAGAACTTGATCGGAATCCGGTCGAGCTCTCTATTTGTGCGATTGGTCCACCGAATGACGAGCGCTCCCGTGAGCTGACCTTCCTCGGTAGAAAGAGTGGCTTGCATCTCGTAGCCTGTTACAGCAGCATGCCCTGCTACCGGCAGCGCCAGGGTGAGCAATAGGAAAATTACATTGCGCATGGTCTACTCCCTTCGAATTCCTCAGAGTTCTTCTCTTGGACGTCAAATATGGTTCAGGGGTTGAGAGCCTCCGATGAAGAACTCGGCCGTCGTCGAGCATGATGTCGATACCGGGAATTCCACAAGGGCGTGCCAGGCACTCTTTTCGCTGTGTCGTGGTAATCATGAAACCAGATGAATTGATCCCCGGGATGAAAGGTCGTTTTGGCGGGCAAAGGGTCGTTGGAAAGGGTGAGAGGTTGTTTTGGCGGATGAAGGCGGCAATACCCGGATTTATCTGCGGTCACTCGGAAAGACGAGCGAACGCAGACAGCGAAACCCCGCCGCAAAGATGCGAGGTTGTTAGCCCCAGCACGCAGTTGAGGTAATGTTTTTATCAAATGGAAAAGTACAAGAAGAGTACGAAGTTTGCACATGTTGCATATCTTGGCCATCCGGAGAATCCAAAAATCTCAGGTACTCACCGCAAGCGGTTCTGCTTCGATGCCAAGATTGTCAGGAATCGCGCACCTGACACTTCTTATTTAGTGATTTCACTCGACAACAGTAGAATCTACCTCTGTTTTCGGCCGCCAAATATCAGGCTGGGGGTCGAGTGGACGCAGATCGCGACCCATTAGCGCAGGATGGTTGGCTGCAATCTTGGTAGCGCGGAAGGTAGCAAAGGGACGTGCATCGAGACCAGGCTGAGGCATGGTACCGTCTGAGTTTCGAATCTCACCGCTGAAGGGATTGCGGTACTCCCACACAACAGTTCCTTCATGATTAATCTCAAAAAATCGACCATCTGGCCCCGAACAGATCATGGTGTGACCGTCGGTTGTGCGATGGGCGCCCGAGATAAAGGGTGCAAAAAAGCTCTCCTTTTTCGGTGCCTCATAGCTCCAGTGAGGCTTATCAGGTCCGAACGAAAGCTGACTTTCAATCTCGTAGCTGCCGTTTTTGTTGAGTGGTGGCACAATTTCCAGTACCGAGGACCAGTCGCCATCTGGACGGCCACCGCCATTGTTGAATACCATCAGGTTGCCGGCGCCTTTGAGGCCGTCGGGAATCCAATGAACATCGTGTTGGTAGAAAAGCTGTTGATCGCTGCTGTCTCCGCGACCGTAGGTGCGGGGATTGCCCCAGCGGTACAGGAGTTGACCACCGAATCCGGAGCGGCCGCCTGTGGATCCTGCGGCTTCAGCAGTTGTTGTGCTGTGATCGAGAATCCAAATTTCACCAAGTTGCGGCACACTGAGGGCGATGTGATCAAGATGCGAGTTGTAGGCTACGGCATTGATGTGCAAAAAATCAGATTTGAGATCGTCTTTTTTGGCGTCTTCTGGTACATAACCGATAGCTTTGAGCTGAGCCAACTCTTCATCATCGATGACTTTAGCTTCGCGATCACTATTGATATCAACTCGATGTGGGTGGTCGGCGGGTGGTGCGTAGCGCTTGGAGAGAGGATCTCGATCCTGAACGAGGTGGTCCCAAACGTGCCATCCCCAAACCACCTGGCCACTGTCAGGTGGCAGTTTTTCGATTTCCACCAGGTAATCGGGCCACAAACCTTGCTCAGGAAGCTTTTCAGGCCGGCGTCCGGCCGCTGTTGCAGTGGCTGAATCCTTGACCTCCCAACCTAATGCAAGCACATTGCCATTCGGTAATGGCTCGATGTCGTGGTGGAGTACGCCTTGGCTGGATCCGATACCCCACGTCCAGACCTTTTCTCCGTGCCAATCAAATTCTTCGATCAAGCCGCCAACGCCACCTGAACGGAAGGATGTGATTTCAGGGTCGCGAGCAGAACGCAGCAGGTTACCGTTATCGAGTAGGTAAAGGCCGGCACCAGGGGCGTATTCGCTTTCCCACATGTGCACAACCTGACCGTTGACATCCACAAGATAGGTGATATTGGATAACAACGGTGAAAATAGGACGTAACCTGCTGTGGAATTACCAGTGTTCAATACCAGCCCGCGCGCATCAGGATCATCGGATACAAATGTTGCGGCAGCAGCGGTTGCCGCATCAGCATCCCGGGACAGAGGCTGCTCTATTTGTCCGCCGCAGCCTGTTAAAAGGACGTGGAAAAGGACCGTCGCCCCAAGGCACAGGGTAGTAGCTGATTTCCCTGCGATACGGACGTGCCTGGCTGAAAACCTGTTTCCGATGATGGTATTGTTTCGCAGTTTCATTGTTGAATCTTAGCATACTGAGAATCATTCTCTGACAAGGCGGGATTTACGAGTAAGGGAGATTTACGAGTAAGGGACACTGCTCAAGTAATTGGCGCCGAAGAACCGTAGATGATGTTCCGCCGCCAGGAGCGGAAGCAATGATATGAACAGTGTCCCCTACTCCTTTTACGACCGGACCAACGGCGACCTCAAGATCGTCCACTTGGGAATCGGCGTGCCATGATGGATGGCATCGATCCCGATCCGCCCCGGGAAGAAGCAGCCGTCGAGCACTGCGAAGTGAGACGATCCAACCCCGGATTCAATCGTGGTTATTCGCCTACACTTGACGACCACACCGTCGTATTGCCAGTCTCGAAGCCATCTACAAAAAGGCTTTGACACTCATCCCAACCCGGTTGAAGTAAATCAAGCCAGTCTTGGAGAGCAACATCGTTTGTGAACTGGAAATTGTCACAAATATCAAGGTCCGTCAGGCTGATTGGATTCATTAATTCCACAGGTATCTCTCCGCTCAGCTGGTTGTCGTACAGGACCAGTTGCAGCAAGTTCGAGAGGTCCCCAAGCTCCAGCGGGATGCTCCCGGTTAGCTGGTTGGAGTACAGGAACAGGTGCTGCAAGCTCGAGAGGTCCCCAAGCTCCGGCGGGATCGTGCCCACCAAGTTATTTTCTCCCATATAGAGCCCATTGACGCGCCCACCGCTACAGGTCACCCCATTCCAGGTGCACTCTGTGTCCACCGCCCCCAGCCATCCGGTGCTGTTCGTCCAGTGCGCCCCATCAGTGGCGTTGTACAGCGCTATGAGCGCGTCGCGTTCAGCCGTCGGTACCTGCGCCGCAGCAAGTCCAGATACCAATACGAGCGCGCAAAAAACACTGGCAGTCTTCATGTGTACCTCTTCCCAATAGAAAGATGAGAATAACCTATTATTGAATATACGAGAAGCGAGATGCCACTTCATTTCCCCACTATCGGCGACGACCGGCGGCAGATCGGATGGGTGCCGATGGGTGCCACGTGTCACATTGCGATATTGCGGTTCATTCCGTTCATTTTCAATAGGTTACACTATTCGACAAACCTACCAGGTTACAATGTGACACGTGGTACCCATCACGATTCTCGGGTCTTCAGGCCGGCATCGGGGAGTCGCCTGCGGCTCTGTGCGGAGCCTTGCGAGACTGACTAAAAAGACTCGTTGCTGCCGGAATTATTGAGGAAATTGATCGACCACCTAAGAAAGAAGTTGAACCGCAAAGGCCGCGAAGCCCGCCAAGGAAGAATGCAAAGCCCTAAGATTCTTAACTTTGCGTTCTTGGCGTCTTTGCGGTTCATACTTCTGCACGACATTCCGAATTCGTCAGGCCAGTGAATTTTCTGTACTGCGAAGAGTATTTAGTCGGTCTCCTTGCGATCCGCGCTCCAAGACATGAACCCGTCGTCCTGGCAATTCGTGGGCGAAATTCGAGAAACGAAACGGCCGGCCGGCCGGGGGGATTTGCATTGCTACACAAAAAAGCCCCAGAGATTTCTCTCGGGGGCCTGATCTTATGGTCGGGACGGAGGGTTTGCACTCGCAGCCGAAGGCGCAGAGTCGCGAGCCGCCAAGCGGCGCAGCACACTCTCGACCACCTGCGTTCGCCGCGAGCAGCCATACGACCAAGTTGTCGCCGCGAAGCGGGGACGGCTGCGGGAGTAGGCTGATCGGGGGGAGTCACAAGCTGCGAAGCAGCGCAGTAACCCCATTCACGACCTGGGGTATCTGGCCGTTTCGGTGGTTGCACAAATCCATTTCTTTGCCGCCTTCGTTCGATCCTTCATGAACTCGTCAGGCAATTGAGCGATTCTCACCGGCGATCTACGCCAAACCCTTGCACTCTGGACACCTGCAAAAAACATCAACAGACCGCCTGGTATGCTTGCGTTTTTCGCAAGCATCATAACCACAAGGATTTAGCGCATCTCATCTGGCAGAATCGCTCAGTATAGGATTCTGAAGAATTGCACAGTGTTGCAAAATGGGAATTTAACTCCTATATTACAAGCATGAACATTTTACCTCGCCATCTTCTACCGGTAGTCACCGGATTGAGAAAAGGCTACCCAGCCGTACTCATCACCGGGCCGCGGCAATCGGGTAAGACCACCTTTGCAAAGAGCGCGTTCCAGGATCTTCCTTATGTGAATCTTGAAAGTCCCCTGGAACGTGCCGAGCTGCAAAACGATCCCCACGGATTTCTCGGACGGTTCCCAGACGGAGCTATCCTCGATGAGATCCAAAATGTTCCTGATGCCTTGTCGTATCTTCAGGTGAGAATTGATGACGACGGGCGACAGGGGCGATGGTGTTTGACAGGATCGCAGCAGCTCGATCTCAACCGGCATGTATCACAAAGCCTGGCGGGCCGAGTGGCTCGGCTTGAGCTTTTACCATTCTCCCTGACAGAGATTCAGGAAGCCCCGTCTCGCCCAAGAGGCCTTGCGGATGCAATTCTCCGCGGCGGTTATCCGCCCCTACATGACGCAGATCGCCAACTGGAACCCCTCCGCTGGTTGGAGGACTACCTCGCGAGCTTCGTCAACCGGGATATCCGGTCAATTCTCAACGTCCGCGACCGCAACACCTTCGACCGTTTCTTACGCTTGTGCGCCACATATACCGGGCAAGTTTTCGAGGCAGCGCGCCTGGCCCGCGATATTGGCGTCGACCGGAAGACAATCGTAAACTGGCTCTCCGCGCTGGAGGAGTGTTACCTAGTTCGACTGCTGAGACCCCACCATCGCAACTTTGGAAAGCGCATCACCAAGCGCCCGAAACTGTACTTTCTCGACTCCGGTCTTGCATGCCGCCTTTTTCATATCGCCGACGTCAACCAATTGCGTAGTCATCCACAATGGGGCGCCCTTGTCGAAACTTGGTGTATCGGCGAAGTTTTCAAAGCGCGACTCAACCGCGGCCAACCACTTGACTGCTGGTTCTGGCGCACCGGCGATGGCATTGAAGTTGACCTCGTAGTCGAAACCGGGCAGAAGCTGATTCCAATCGAAATCAAAGCGAGTTCAACTGCACATTTTGCACACGGCGCAAATATTCGGAAGCTGCGCGATCTGTCCGAAGGTGGGGAGGTGGAGGTTCCACCAGGTATCGTCATCTATGGTGGCGATGAAACTCGCCCCTGCGGACCCGATTCCTTCGTGCCGTGGAATAACATCGATCGCGCTGTAGAGGATTTGACGTGATCGGACAGGACTCCGGCAAGCTTGGAGACTGGTACGAGGAAGGATATGTAATCCTCCAGCTCCTGCGCCTCCTCTCGGACGAGGTTGAATCGATCATGTGGGAGGGCCGTCACAACGATGGAAAAGGCATTGACTGCTGGTTGCACGAGCACGGTACGCGGGTGGCCGTGCAGTGCAAGACCAAAAACAGAGGGAGCTGGACTCTAGGAGAACTTGGGAAAGTTAAGAACTCGAATTTCAGCATTCTCACCTATGCCAAGTTTCAGCTTGATCGTGATCCAACGTTCCGATACCGATTCGTCCATGATGCGCAATGTCCGGATTTCGACGAGCTGATCGCCGGAGCGAATGCTATCGATGAGCATGAACACTGGTGGAGTTCGGTGCATGAAGAAAAAGTCACCGAAGTCATGGCAATGTGGAAACTCTCGCCAGACAAACTTGCCGATCGCAGTACTGCCCATGCCCTTCTACGCCGAATGGACATGCAAAAGGTTGGCGACACAACAGGACACATCAAGTCCATCGCAGGGCTTCTTGCCGGCAAGAAAAACGCTGACGGACTGATCCAATGTCTTACCGATTTGGCACGCAAATCACTGACAGAAGAATTGCGGGCACCCGATGTCCAGGCTGCGGTCACGAAGGCCGGACTCCTGCTCCAACTCCGTATGCTGCCAATGATCAACGATCGTCTCGCAAAGCTGGCGCAGGCATTTCTGGACCGCGTAATTGATGTTCGCAAAATGGATCCTGTGCCGCGATCCGAAACGGAGACAGCGCTCGCCGCACTGCGTGAGTCGACAGCCAGCGAAACAGTCCTCGTGCACGGGCCGGTTGGCAGCGGTAAAAGCGAAGTGATTGCTACAATCGTTGAACAACTGCAGGCCGAACACATTCCAGTTCTCAGCCTCACCGCCGATCAAGACCACGACGAGATCGGGCTTGGAGCCAACCCTGTAGCTGCCCTTGTGAGATGCGCAGCTGGAGGCACGGCGGTATTCGTTGTTGACCAACTTGACCAGATCCTCACCGCCAGACGCTCTCAGCGCCAACTCCGCCGATGCCGTGCCTGGCTGCAGGATGCACGGGACGTCGGGCTGAATATCCTGGTTGGATGCCGCACTGTTGACGCTCAAAAAGAGACTCAACTGTCGAACCTGTTGGCCGGCCCATCGGGCAAACCCGAGGTCGAAATTCAGGTTGGGGACTTCGCTGAACCCACCGTCACACAAATTTTGGCAACAAAAGGAGTGGCTGTCGACGATCTCGAGCCTTCGGTGCGCGCTCTTGCTCGGCGCCCACTCTTTCTCCGGCTCATGATAGAAACACTGGCGCAGGGGGGGCAACTCGAGGGTCTGCGCAGTGGCATGACTATCGTCGATCAATGGTGGAAGACGATCAGCGGATCCCTTCCACATTGCGATGCCGACCGCGCCAGCCGCGCGCTAGATGCGGTGCTCGCGCGCATGGAAACAGATGGCACGCTCTCAGCGCCGGAAGATGGCATTGATGATGTGCAAGCCCTTGATGAGTTAGTCAGAGCCGGAGTTCTGGTGCAAGAGCCGCGCTGCAACGCCACTTATTTGAGGCCATTCCACCAGATGATCGCTGACACCAGAATCGCTCAGCAGTGGCGAGATTTAGACAATCCTACCGACCTCCTGAAGTCGCTCGGCGATCGCGCGCAACAAACCTGGCATCACGCTCGCCGCTTGCGCCTCGCAGTACCGTTGATCCTCGAACGCCAGAAAGGTGCAGAAACACTCTAGGCGATCGTACGATCAATCGAGGTACGACCGCTTTTGAAGCGTGCAGTCTTCTTAGGTATCGCTGCGGTTGATCTTCCCGAACCTAGGACAATAAGACTTGTCACAGCATGGTTGGACAATGAAGACCTGCGCGACCGGGTACTCAGCATTGTCATACGAAACCATGTACGTTTTATAGAAGCGTTATCAGAAACCGGCTGACTCGACCGTACA
>PJEL010003752.1_pt1 | contig 12799 bp, 11 predicted proteins | sample 1853271 | NCBI WGS metagenome assembly PJEL01 (sample SAMN08108733, study PRJNA415343) | Invertebrate metagenome, whole genome shotgun sequencing project. | host: Globobulimina | place: Sweden: Gullmar Fjord | collected 2015-08 | reverse complement strand
GTTAAGAAAAAAGACTTATCGTTATTATTAGAGCCTGACATTGACTATCAAACCATTATTACCTTGATGGATAAATCTCGCTCCTATAAAGCCGTTGTGGTTGCTTCCGTGGTTGATGCTGAATTATTCCCTGAAATATCTCTAGGTGACGCACCACAGCTAACTGCTCAGGCAACCAATCTACCAGCTTCTCAGCCAGTGATACAAAGTGATGGCAGTCAAGGAGGCAGTGAATGAAAGAGTCGATGAAAGTGAGGCGATTGCAACGAAAACGTAAGCAGAAGTTGCAACTGACCAAGCTAAACCTAGTGAGTTTAATGGATATTTTTACCATTTTAGTTTTCTTTTTAATGGTAAACACTTCAGAAGTTCAAGTTATGCAAAATAATAAAGCGATAGAGCTACCTAAGTCTGTTTCTACTGAAAGTGCTGAAGACAATTTGCTTATCACGGTCACGACTAATGTTGTGTTGCTACAAGGCATGAAAATAATCAGTGTTGATGAACTAAAGCAGATTGATACAGATGCTGTTACGGCTTTGACTGCTGAGCTAGATTACCAAAAAGAAAAGCGAGGTAATATTTCCACAGAAGAATTAGCCAATGGTCTAGCGATTAATATTATGGCCGATAAAACAATTCCTTATATATTATTGAAAAAAATCATGCAAACTAGTGCCGCTGCTGGTTACAGTAATATTTCGCTAGCGGTTTCACAAGTTCAGCTAAAGGATGAGTCCATCGAGAACGTTCTAGAGGAGGGTAAAAGTGACTAATGTAGTAACCCGCTCAGATCTACTGTGGCAAGACGAATCACAAAATACGCTTTTTTACCGAATCGTAGCGATTCTTTTTGCCCTCGCTATAGTATTTTCATTGTTCATTATGACTATTGAACTGCCGGAATTAACACGTGCAGAGAAAGAAAAGCTACCTGCTCAGTTAGTAAAGATCATTGCCCGTAAGGCAGCTGTTGAACCTATTAAACCGAAAGCTAAAACTGAACTTATTCCTGTAATAGAACCGGAAATAGAAACAGCGCCTGAGGCAAAAGCTGATTCACAATCCGAGCCAATCACAGACTCGACAGTAATAGCACAGGAGAGAGCCAAGGCAAAAGCAAAAGCGAGCAGATCTGGCTTACTTGCTTTGTCTAATGAATTAAGCCAAATGCATATGTCTTCGCAAGCTGAAAGCTTTTTGGTCAATGAGCCCGCTAGTGTTTCATCAGTGAACAATCCCCCTCTAACAACAACTGATATTTCAGAAGGAGCAGAGGCTGAAGTAAATGCATTATCAGCTATGGCGCTATCAAGTGGGCAAGTACGCAATGATACCGTGTCAGCGACTCATTCAGTGACTTACACTAGCTTGGACAGTGGTAACACCTTAACTCGTCAGTCTCGTCAAATTAGGGAGAACACCTTATTAGCAGTAACAACTGAGTCCACCGAACAGAATAAACAAACACAAACGCCTACTGAAAACATCGCTCAAGTTGCTCAATCAGATGACAACCCGAATGACAGAACAACCGAGTCCATTAGGCAAGTATTCGACAAAAATAAAGGTGCCTTATATGCCATTTATCGCCGAGCTTTACGACAAGACCCGGCCTTAAAAGGCAAGGTAACCATAGACATTATTATTGAGCCTGATGGTGCGGTATCTATGATTAAGTTGGTGTTAAGTGAGCTAGATTTCGCTGAGCTAGAAAGTAAATTACTGGCAAGAATCCGCATGATAAATTTTAGTGCCCAAGGACTTAACTCAATACAACTGAACTATACCTTTAACTTTTTACCCTTCTAAGGCATAACAGCTTAAATAGTATTACTTAACTTGAAAGTTAAACGATAAATGATCGATGTTTACGCAAAAAGCTCAACACCTAGGTGTTGAGCTTTTTTAATATCTATAAATTCAATTCAAAGATGGACCTTGCTTGAGCGGCTCAAATAACAATATCAGTAACAAAACCAGAGCCCCCTGAAACACGGAAAATAATTGCAGTAGGCTTTATTTATTTTTCTTTGCCGCCATTCTTTTGCCATAGGATAATTCAATATCGTTTTTTCTACGATTGATAATCCGTAAGGCAATGTTTTGTATAGAATAAATACAAAACGCAGCTGAGATAAATAGTATTATTTCATTGTCAAATGCCATAATTAGCGAAACGCCAATAGCAAACTGGATAAATGGCTTAAGTTCATAAAGAGAATCGTTTAGCCGTTTATTAAAAAATGATTTTGCCTTGCTATTTGGGGTATCGAGTCGTCTCGCATGAGAGCGTGATGCCCATGTTAAAGCGCCAGCAAAATAAAATAGCACTGCAGAGCCAAATAAAATGGCATTATCTGCTGTTGATAAAATAATAATGCTGACTACAAAATAAGCATAAGGTAAATTTTCATAAATTACTTTAGGTGTATGCATGTCGTTGCTCTTCTTTAAGTTTGAGGATTTAACAACTTTGTCAAAGTTTTATATTTAGTAACTACACTCTACTTTGCAAAATACGATCCAATCACTAGGCATGCAGAACGTATCTAGGTAAGTAAATGAATTGCTTAGTTAATATTTAAACATAATATTCTCATTCGTAAAGAATACTCAAGGCAAGGTAATTGACTAAACACACCATGAGCTAACATTCGTAAATTTGAGAAAATATAAGGCTGATTTCCTACATTTGAGAATAATAACGTCTAAATATCCACTGATAATTTAGCTGTGTTAAGCTTGATGTTGCCAAGGAATAAATTTACTTTTTTTATCAAAGTAAACTATCTCCTAACCACCTGTTACCTCTTACAAAAAGCTAATGAATCTTGGTAAAATACTGCCAAAACACTCACTGTACGACGTTATTAATCATTCGCATAATCACATGTGTTCTTTAAAGAATATAGTGAACATTAACCTAATAATAGGGCGAAACATTACTTAAAAGCGGATCGAAAATTGCTAATATAGTCTTTGATTTGTTAACTAAAAAAGGTGCTAAAATGACGTTAAAAATAACAAGAACAATCATACTTTCGCTGGCCATATCAACGAGCTTTTTAGCCCAAGCCCAAAGCACTTTTGAAGAGGGTTATCAAGCGGCTTCCACTGGCGATTACCAGCAAGCTTTTAAGATATGGCAACCACTTGCAAAACAAGATAATGCCTTGGCACAAAGTAACCTAGGTATTTTGTATGAAAATGGTTGGGGTGTTCAACAGAATGCTGAAAAAGCCTTTTTTTGGTATCAAAAGTCTGCTGAATTAGGGCAAATTGATGCTCAGCATAATTTGGCAACCTTGTACCAACAAGGTAATGGTGTAGCACAAGATTTGAATAAAGCTGGATTTTGGTTCGAAAAAGCAGCCAGTAATGGACATGGTGATGCCCAAGTTATTTTAGGTGTTATGTATCAAGAGGTTGAAGAGTATCAACAGGCCGCACATTGGTTTAGTAAAGCAATGAAGAAAAATGTAGAAGGTGCACAGAAAAACTTAGATTATCTTTGCCAGTTAAAAGCTGAAGAAATAACGTCTTACTGTAAGTAATCGGAACCCGAGGCAATCTGAACTCGGGATATGTAAAAAAGTGGTTAACCTTTAGTAGGGTTAACCACAAAACCACATTTACACTCACCAGCTAACTCCCTTTAGCCCCATTTAAATACCTGCACTTACCATTAACTCACCGCATGAAGACTCGCTGCCACTAGTTTAGGTTCATCAACTTTCGAGCGAGCAAGACTTCGAGAGCGTTTTCCTGCAATAGAAAAACAGCCACCAATCGCCATAAAAAAGCCACCTAGCCAAATCCAAATAATAAAGGGTTTATAATATAATCGAATTGACCAAGCGTTTTCTCCAATAGGATCGCCTAGCGCTGCATATAAGTCTCTGAATAAATTACTATCAATGCCCGCTTCAGTCATTCCCATCGATTGAACACGGTAGCTACGCTGCTCAGGGAATAGCTGAGTAACCAATTCGCCATCAGCATATACTTTCATCTGACCTTGTATTGCGGTGTAATTTGGCCCTACTACATTTTTAGTCCCGTTAAACTCAATACTATAGTTGGCGATATCAACACGTCCACCAGGAGAGAGTTTGACGTTAGTTTCAATTTCGTACATTGAGACCATAGTGACACCAACAACCGTGATGGCAACACCAATATGCGCGATTGCCATACCTAAGTGACTCAATGAAAGATTGGCAATTTTTTTTGCCTTTATATGGTTCATGACATCTTTGACAACGGTTAATACCAACCAACAAGAAAGGCCAATACCAAGGCTTGCCGTAAGATTAAATGCTTGGGAAAAGACCAGAGGAAACAACAAACCAATGCTGATAGAAAGAAGAAAAGTAGTGTGAAACTTTTTAGCTATTTCACCTTTTTTGGCTTTTTTCCAGCGAATTAATGGCCCTAGACCCATAACCAAAAACAGCAATACCATCATAGGAATAAAAACGGCATTAAAGTAAGGCGCACCTACTGAGATTTTCCCCATACCCAAGGCATCAATGATGAGAGGATACAAGGTGCCAAGTAATATAGTGAAGGTTGCAATAGCAAGAATTATCATAGCCATTAATAAGCTACTTTCTCTTGAGTACAAGCTATATCGGTTGCGACTTGATATATTGCTGGCACGAAAAGCATAAAGTGTTAAAGAACCACCAACCACTAAAGCTAAAAGCACCAATAAGAATGCACCTCGGGCTGGATCTACCGCAAATGAATGCACAGATGTTAATACGCCTGAACGTACTAAAAAAGCACCCAGTAAATTTAATGAAAAGGTAAATATTGCCAGTAATAAAGTCCAATGTTTAAAAGTATTACGCTTTTCAGCAACAGCCAACGCATGTATTAATGCCGTGCCTGATAACCATGGCATAAAAGAGACATTCTCTACAGGATCCCAAAACCACCAACCGCCCCAACCTAACTCGTAATAAGCCCACCAACTTCCTAGAGCTATACCTAAGGTTAAAAATGCCCATGCTGCAACGGTCCAAGGTCTTGACCAACGCGCCCAAGCAGCATCCATTTTTCCAGTCATTAAGGCTGCAATAGCAAAGGCAAAAGCAACGGCGAAACCGACATACCCCATGTAAAGCATAGGCGGATGTAAGATCAGTCCAATATCTTGTAATAATGGGTTTAAGTCTCGCCCTTCTGCGGGAAAGTTTGGTAGTAGCCGCTCAAAGGGGTTAGAGGTGAAGATAGTAAAAGCAATAAACCCCACGGCAATCATGCCCATCACAGCAAGTACACGTGCAATAAATTCTTCTTCTAATTGCTTGCTAAAGACAGCAACAGCAAAGGTCCAAGCCGTTAAAGAAAAAACCCAAAATAGCATTGAACCTTCATGTCCGCCCCAAACAGCACTAATTTTGAAGTAGTAAGGTAGCTGGCTATTAGAGTGACCTGCCACATACTTAACGGAGAAGTCATCAATAGCAAAACTATAAGCTAAGATGGCGATACTAAGTGTGGTAAAAATAAATAAGCCAAAGCTCAGTGGTTTTGCTGATTTCCTTAACATAAGATTATTAAAAGAGATGCCAAGCAAAGGCAGTACACTTAAACAAACGGCAAATGCCAAGCTTAAGATAAGAGCAAAGTGACCTATTTCTGGGATCATTGGTTTTCCTACCACTCATTAATTAACTACGATATAAAGACGAGATGAACCTGTACAAGGGTCAAGTATTATTCTGTCGGCTTAGCATATAACTCTGCCACTTTGGCTTCTAACAGCTTTCTTTGCGCAATATCCTCAAAGGTAGCTACATAGAAATTCACTTTTCCTTTGTCATTTTTTACCGCGGAAATAGTGATCCACTCAGGGTAATTTTGACCATTTTTATGTTTGTTAATTATCTCGCCTTGCCAGCTACCGGTTTCGATAATACTTTGCCAAAGTTGTTGATAAAATTCTGGGTTGTGTTCCCCTGATGAAAGAATACGTGGATTTTTGCCTAAAACCTCAGCTTCTGAATAACCCGTTATTTCAGTGAAAGCACTGTTTACTTTGATAATATTACCTTTAGCATCAGTAATGCTAATGGCGCTGCGAGTATTAAACGCTGCCGCAGCAACTTTTAACTGGTCTTCCATTAGTTTACGCTCAGTCACATCAATCATTTGTAAAACATAATGACTAGCAAGTCCTTGCTTGTTTTTAACGCTACTAGCAAACATAATATTAGTTCTAGCAGCGCCATCTTTAGTTAGACTCATGACCTCACCAACCCACTGCCCTGTGCTAGCAATTGATGCCTCAATATCTAACTGTAAGTCTGAGTCGTCCATAAAATACAAATCACTACAAAACAGGCCATTAAGCTCCTCGGTCTCATATCCAGTAACTTTGCAAAAACTCTTATTCACCACCGATATTTGCCATTTGTTGTCAGTAATAAAAATAGCTTCTTCACAATAAAATAATGCAGAAATAAGCTCCAAGGAATGATGTTCAAATTCTTGTACCAACTTTCTTTTATAAATAATCCACAGCATCAGTGACAGTGAAATAATCAAAACCGCCATCAATAAATATAATTTTGCTAAATGGGCACTGTATTGGGGCGCAATATCCTGCTGATTGATTTTTTGTAATAAGGTATATGGGGTAGACCCCGCTTTAAAGTCAAAGGAGCTAAAGACGAAATGAGCTGAATCCGTACTAATAACACCGCCTTTACTCTGCTGAATAGTCTGCCAAGCCTTCGGCTCTTGATCTTTGAAGGTGTCTCTTGATGACGTTGAAAGTTTATGTGACCAGTTATATAACGGGTCAAAGCCTTGTAAATAATTGCCTTGTTGATCAACAATCGCGGTTTGTCCAGGCATGCTTTTCAAGACATCATTAGCAACTGAGACTAATTTATCAGCTAAAACATTAAGCACAAGAATACCTGCCATTTGTCCTGAGGCATGAAAAACAGGAGTGGAAAGTCGTAATACAGGGGTAATTGGGTAACTTAATTCACCATACTCTCTATTTAATTCAATCGCTGATAAATAAATTTCACCACTCTTTAACTGCAGGGAGTTTTTAAAATAATCCCTATGCTTTTTATTTTGTAGATTGTTAGAGGCTACGGAAAACTGCTTTTGAACATCATAATCTATACGTAAAAGCTCAAGCCCTGAGCTGGCAATAAAGCGTACTTGTGCGAGCCACTGAGTTTCTTCACTCGCTCTGATCCAGTTATCTAAAACAAACGCCTTTGATAGCTCATTTTTATCCAGTAAATAGCGCTGCAATTCAGATTCAGTACTTAATTGAATGGTAATATTTTTCAGGAATTGAATATTATTCTGTTGCAGTGAAGTAATGGTTTCAAACTGAATTTGGCTATTGTTAACATTTCTCTCCATTGCACTATTAATCACATAGTTAACACTCAACCAGGCAAAGAAACAAAATACCGGCAAGATAAGCAATATAATTTTAGTCAAACGAAGTAACATTTTATTTTTAAGTTGCTTCATCTCTTTTATCGAGATGATATCTTTTATTAAGTTATTATGTTGAACGTTCAATTTTTCACCTACAATATTTTAAGTTTATTAATCAAGGAGTTTTTTTGATAGTGAGTTTATTTAGCCCGGAATAAACACTCCGCCCATCCTAATAGCTCTTACTAATTCTTTAGTCGACTTTTCTAGCTCAGCAATCGCCGCTGCGTAATCTTCAGCGGTGGCAAAGTCCTCGGCAACTAAACGAATGCTTTTTGCTTTTTCTACTCTAGTTAATATTCTTTGCTTATAGGCTTCAGGCTTACTCGCAAGTTTCTTTTCAATTAATAGTTTTATTAACATTTGATGAGTATCATTACGATCTATCTCATAGACATATTCTTCTTCAATCGACTCAAACGACAGCTCTCTAACTAAAACATCGCCACTACGCATATTTTCAATGCCGGTCTTAGTTAACAGGTATGCTTCATCTAACTGCTCTCTAGCCTTATCAACATCATGCTTTTTAAGTAAGGCGTCTGCAGAAGCAATTATTTCAATGATTTGAGATTTTAATTTATCCGTCATATCAACAGTCTTTTTTTCTATGGCGATTCTTTCCAACGCTTCAAGGAGTGCATTAACACTTAACAACTTACGTTTGTAGTCTCGTTCTTTTTTCCTATCGAGTAATTTTTTGGGTGAAGCTTTTCTTATTGCGCCATACATCAACTTAACCGTTTGATCTAACAGCTTATTAACTTTGTCATTATCAGGTTCTTGCGCGGCCATTAGGTAAGTTTTTCGAGCGGATACATAATCCTGATGAGCATCGGCATTTTCACTACTAAATACTTTTTTGGCACCCGAAGATATTTCTAATAACTTTCGTAAATAATTAAAGCGCGAAGGTTTTCCAGCAATATCTTGTGGAAATGGGTAGGGTTGTAGCAGTGCTTCTAGTTCCGCATTTGGTCGTAAGGTACGACTTTGCTTAGCCTCTGCAAGACCACAAATTATTAAACTAAGTATCAATAAAACACAAACTAACTTATTCATTTCATTCCTAAAACATCGTTAAACCGGTTACTCTTAATGCTTGTACTAAACTACCATTGGCATTTTCTAATTCCGCTATTGCTTGGGCATAGTGTCGAAGAGCCTCGGCTGCTTCAGCCTTATTAACATAAATTTCCGATTTTTCTTTAAACTGATTTATTCGCTTTATTTGGTTTGCTGAAATAGCAGTATTTGCTAAACGCATATCAAGTAATAACTGATAACTTGCCAAATGTTTCTTTTCGTAAAGGTACTCATCTTTAGGCGTTGCAAAATCTAAACTAATCACTAATGTTTGTTTGTCTTTTAATCGCGTTAGTGCCTTAATTAACATTTCATTAGATTGTTGCAGTGCAAAATATGCCCGTTTCAATTCATTACTATCAAGCAATTGTTCAGCCAATATTTTTGAATTTTTTGCTTTTATTAATTGTTCACTGCCTAGATCATCATTCTTGCTCAATAACGTTTCAGTGAGTGACTCAATAAAGCCATCAACAGTTAGTCTTAAGTGCTGATAGTCATTACTTGTCACCTTGGCTTTACTAGATCGTGTCGGTAAAAGCGACTTCACATAGTACATATTGACAAAAGACTGCTCGATATGATGAGTCGCTTGTTTAAGTTCGTTATTGGCAATAGATGCCTTACCCTGCTCCAGTTCTTTAACTGCATATAGGTAGCCATCTTTGAACAGTTGATTATCGCTAAATAAATTCCCAGCATTACTTTTGATATCCGCTAAGACATTTTCGAGTAAAATCACTTTATTATTAATTTGCTTAATATCGACCGCTTGCTCTGCCGAATAAACCGGCAAAGCAAACAGTAAAGGCAGTAGTAATTTTTTATTCATTTTTCCCCTGCCTCATATCAAAACTGCAAGTTGTCATTGCTCTAATTACTAATAGCATTGATTATTTTTTTCTACCCGCGACTAAAGGCTTCTTCTTATTTTGTGAATGACACTTACGACAATCAGAAACAGGAAAAGCAACTTTACCGTGACAGACACCACATTTTTCGCCCATTAAAATAGAAGCCATGCTGATTTGATTAGCACCTTTTTTAGGAATAAAAATATCTGGGTGACAGTTCGAACAATCTAACCATTGAGTGTGCTGCTTATGTGGGTAAACCACATTCGGCATAGAGCCTTTAACTTCTCGCACAATGTTTAAATCCATAACAAAAGGTTTTTTTGTCTCATCGATCCGGTCATATCGAGGTGATATTTTTTCATTATTTAGTGATTTAACCCAATCGATGCGATTACCCGAATTAGACTTATCTAACTCAGCAAAAGCTTCTCTAGGCGCTTGTAAAACGTAGGCTCCTTCACCATCAGGATCATGAATGCCGTCTTCAAAAGGAGGTGGGTTCCACTCAGATCTCGGTTTCATCAAGCGGTTGAATTTCATCGCGCCCGAATTGACCGATTTTTTCGTTGGCTTTTTCACTTTAGCAACAGGTTTAGCTTTGGCTTTAACAACCTTTTTTGGTGTCACTTTCGCTTTTTTAGCCTGAGTTGGCACGGCCACTTTAGCTGATTTTAGGAAGTAACCAATAGCATCTTTAATATCTTCATCAGATAATAAATAGTTACCACCTTTGGCTGGCATACTATTAAGGCCATTGATGGCATTTTTGCTTAACTGAGCAAGCCCTTTTTCAACGCGCTGCTTCCAAGCAGCGGTATCACCTACTTTCGGTGCGCCCATAACACCGGTCTTATGACAGGCAACACAACTTTGCTCGACAACTTTCTTACCATTATCAATATCTGCCGCTTGGGCAAATAGGATATTAGTCAGTAGTAGTAATACTGCGATAAAATATGTATGTTTCACGACAACCTCTACTTCTTCTGTTTTTCTTTGGATGGAGCAACCAACTGCTGAACGGTACTACCATGCACTTGCGTTGGTGTACCAGGAGTTCCCGAATGGCATAAATTACAATTTTCTACCGACCAAGCAACTTCACCGTCGTGACAAGCACCACAAAACTCACCATCAATAATTTTCAACATATCAATTTCATTACCGCCGGCCTCAAATTTAAAACCTAAATCCCCATGGCAAACCTTGCAGCGAAAACGAATGCGATGAAACCAATGGGGGAATACCACCGGCCTCATGCCAGCCTCTTCAGAGAAGTTATTAATAACCACATCTCCGTATTCAGCATGAACGACTTTCGGCGCAAAAACCCCGACCAGAATTGATAAGCACATAAATAAATACAGAGTGCGAAACTTTGTGTTAAACACATTTTTTATTTTCACCACGTTCTCCAAAAAACTAAAACTAAAATTAAAAAACTAAAACTAAAACTAAAACTAAAACTAAAACTAAAACTAAAAATTGCGTTTTACTTCCAAACCGGCGTAAAAGCTATCTTTACTCAAAACACTATTTAAACGCACCTCTAAAAAACCTACCCGGTAATCAAGATCATTTTGCCAAGAGGCAGGTCGATTGTCTCTTTGCTGCTGCTCTGGCAAGAGATTATCCAGAGGAAAGTCCAAGGTTGAGGTAAAACGTAAATTAGGCACTTGCCACAATTCATTATGCCGATACCACAAATTACCAAAGGCGCTATTGGTTACCACCTCTTCACCAAATAAATCCAGAGCTTTACTCCATTCGTATACTATATTTCCGCCCCAATTATCATCAGTCCCTAACGATTGGTTACGTTGCAAGCTCAGATAAATATGCTGATAGTAGCGCACGTCTTGGTTTAAATGACGGGAGTCTGAAATCAATAGGTAAACGGTAGAGCTACCCTGACCACTGTCATCAACTGAAGATAAATTAAAGGCAAGGTCATTGGTCAGTTTGAATTGTTCTATATTCAATTCGTCTTTATTTGAGCTGGTTTCGTGATCTAATCGTTGATCATAAGAAACAGACAAATAGCTGTTAAACAGAGAAAAATCTTTTACTGTGCCATAACCAAAGCTAATGACGTTACGCTCTTCATCTTCATCACCACGAAAGATGGTGACGGCGTCACGGGCAAACCAGCTGACGGAAAGCGTATCGGATAAATCATTAAAGTCTTGATAACTGGCACTAGCATAACTACTATAAACTTCTAATTTACTCTCGTCTTGTAAGCTATGATCACTACTAACAGAAGCGCTAAATTGCACCGTGTCGCTGTAATCATAAAAGCCACCCGCTGAGAGTGCGGTATTGCTATAACTCACGTCCTCCTCACCACCGCCTAAGGTATTTTTATTAACATAACCGTTAAAGGTATAGGTAAGGCGTTCATCTGCTGCCGAGCGAATAAAAGAGGTCAGTGTTGCTTGCGCCCTTTTCGACTCTGATTCAAAAGCTAACGGTTGTAGCTCATTGTCGATTAAGCTGTCAGCGTCGCTATCGGTTGGATTATTATTACTGTTGTCAATCTCACTTTCGCTATAAGTTTCACGGGTAATATTGGCAGAAATGGTGACTGAATCACCGATATTGGGAGACCAATAATGCTGATAATCCAGAGATATATCTTCATCATCATATTCACGATCTAAATAGTTTATATTTTCATCATTTAAACGGGCAATAATTGAGTAGTTAGCATTATCAATATCGTCACCAAAACGCAGATCTAGCGAATTTTGTAAGAAACTACGCTCATTCATGGCCTCATCGCTATAATTAAAAAAATATTCCCCAGTGGCATAATAAGACGCCTCTTCAGGCGCAAAACCACTACGGATAGTAAATTGGCTATCTAGCAGTAAGTTGTCGCCGTCCTCTTCACTACTTAAGGTTTTTTTGATGCGCTGATTAAAACTAAAATCTGTGACAAATTCAGAATAAGGATACAAGGTAATGACTGTGCCAAAGAGGCCATCAACAGAGGATTGATTGGCATTATCAATTAAATTGTATTGGTTATGGTCTGCTTGTAAAATGGTATTAAACATTGCCTTACTCACCCAAGGGCGATAAATAAACCCTTGCCAACTATTTTTTTGTACCAGGCGACCGGTTGCCGAAACATCACTTGGGCTATTGCTTGCATCATTGTCATTGTCATCTTTAATATAAGAGGCTTTAAAACCCAACCAGCCGGTGGTGCTTTCAAATCCATCACCCAAATATAGCCATTGCTCGGCCCTTGCTTGTTGGGGAGTTAACAACACCAACAAACAAAGGATGACAAACATTAGCTTTACAGATGAAAAGGACTTCAAAGCACAACTCAAAAAATCAAATTAGCAAGGTAAATTAGC
>PJEL010003751.1_pt1 | contig 12800 bp, 16 predicted proteins | sample 1853271 | NCBI WGS metagenome assembly PJEL01 (sample SAMN08108733, study PRJNA415343) | Invertebrate metagenome, whole genome shotgun sequencing project. | host: Globobulimina | place: Sweden: Gullmar Fjord | collected 2015-08 | reverse complement strand
CAAAAGTGTTGCGGGTGTCTCCAACATCTTTGGGACTTATACGAAATTATATGACAGACGTTGCATGTGATTTCGGTCTTGTCTACAGTGTGAAAACTAAATTTTCATGCTTTAAGAAAGATGAAGGCCAGGCACATTACAATGTGAAGTTTACTGTTGCGGGTCGTCAAACCAAACAGGACAAGGTTAACGTCAAAGAAGTCCTTGGACTGTGGAAGCCTATCATGACTACTGGAATGTTCGGTGTGGATATGGTTGACGTTACACCTGAGCAATCAGCCCCACCGCCGATTGAGAATGAGCAGCATGGTGAAGTAGCCTTTTAGAGAAACCTTTTATGAACCCCGTTTCCCGTAGTGAATTTGATTCTGTGCTGGACCGTCTTGACACCAAGATGGTTCAGTCCTGGGACACAGAGACAACGGGGCTTCATCCCTTCAAATCTTCCAGACTCTTTTCCATTATTATTTCCGACGACGAAAGAGACTTCTATTTCAACTTTACTGTCTACCCACATATGGACCCGCAATACCTTCTTGACCGTCACAGTATGGAACGTCTCCGCCGTCTGTTGCTGGATCCTGTTCGGCTTGTTTACATGCACAATGCTAAGTTTGATATGCATATTCTGGCTGCTGCAGGATTGCCTGTCAGGTGCCAGGTCCACTGTACGGAAGCTGTTGCAAGGCTGATTGACAATGACCTTTTGAACTACGGCCTAGATACCCTCGGCAAGAAATATTTTGGAGAAGGTAAAGTAGATGAGGTAAAGGAATACATACGGGCCCACAAACTTCACGCCAAAGATTCAAAAGGTACGCACCTCAAGTTCTTCAAAGTGCCTCTGGCTATCATGGTTCCCTACGGTTGCAAGGATGGTCGTCTGACTTATAGGTTGGGAGAGTTCCAAAGGAAATATATTGCAGACCGGGACAAAAATAATAAGTCCGGCAAGCTTCTTACCACTGTTTACAAAAACGAAATGAAGCTCACCCGAACACTCTACGAAATGGAACGCCGGGGTATCCAGATCGATGAGAAGTACACACGGGATAGCTGGCTCAAACAAACCAACCGCTCCACAACCGTCAAAGCTAAGTGGCTGGAGTACACAGGAGCGGAGCTGGTGGACAGTGCCAAAGCTTTGGTACCTGTCTATGATCATTTTGGTGTTAAGTATGGCAGAACTGAGAAGGGCAACCCCTCATTTAAGGCTGACGTTCTTACAGCTAAACATGAGTTAAATGACATGCTCTTCGAGTACCGTGATTGCGAAAAAATGTCGTCCAGTTACTACCGAAACTTCATCGAGTACCAGGACGCTAATGGAGTTATCCACACCAATTTCAAACAGGGTGGAGCAAAGACCGGACGCATGTCAGCCACCCAACCCGCTCTGCAGACACTGCCCAAAGGTGGCGAGAATTCTATGGGCAAGGACGCTGCCCAGGTCAGACGCTGCTTTATCCCCCGGCCAGACTACTGCTTTTTCATGCCTGATTATGACCAAATGGAGTACCGCTTTATGCTGGAGTACGCCCAGGAGATGGGTGTTATTCAGGAAGTCTTAGCTGGAATGGACGTGCATACAGCTACCGCAAAACGCCTGGGAGTCACCCGCCAGGAAGCCAAAACAATTAACTTTATGTTGCTCTATGGTGGTGGTGACGAGAAGCTGGCGGCCAATCTTGGGTGTCGGGTATGGGATGCAAAGAACAAGAAGAAAAACTACTTCCAGAAGCTGCCCGGTGTTCAGAACTTTGTTAGGTCTGTGATACGTGTGGCTCGTGACAGGAAATATATCATCAACTGGATGGGCAGAGTCTCAGACTTTCCCGATAAGAATTTTTCCTACCGTGCTCCAAACACTTTAATCCAAGGGGGAACGGCTGACGTAGTCAAGTTGGCATTGAATGAGAGTGCTGATCTTTTGGCTGGTTCTAAATCTCATGCAGTTCTACAGGTGCATGATGAACTGGTGTTTGAGATCCACAAGACGGAATTGCATTTCTGCCCTGAGATTGTAAGGATAATGGAAACAGTTTACCCACATAAACTTATTGGACTTAGCTGCTCGCCGGAACATTCATGGATCTCTCTGGCGGACAAAGTGAAAGGATACCCTGATGGCAAAGCTGCCCCCCTTCCAAATAGAAGCCAAGGATCTTCTTGATATTTTGATTGAACAGGACCTGGCCACTGACCGTGTGGCTGAAATAAGAAAAACTTTGTGCGAAGTGTATGACAAAGGTTTCCAACATGGTGTGGAAGACCTCAGGTTAAAGCAATGAAGCCTGAAACAACCTTCAAAATAAGGCTGTTTACTTACTTCAACAAGATACCAGGGCTCTGGTATGTGAAGACTCAGCAGGTATCTATCAGAGGCACGCCAGATATATTGATGTGCTACAAGGGCAGGTTCATAGCTATGGAATTGAAGCGCTCAAAGGACGCTGTCATCACAGCTGTGCAGGAATACAACCTACAAAAGATTAACGATTGTGGGGGTCTGGGCTTGGTGGTTTATCCTGACAATTTTAAGGTTGTTTTAAGTACACATTTTGATTATCAAGTGTAGGTAAACGGGGTACACATGTTTGAAGAGATTGACACATGGGACTGGGTACAGTGGTGGTCATTGTTTATGTTCTTTGTATTCATAAATTCCCTGGTAGGTGCTGTCGTTAAAGGTCAGCAAAAAGCCACTGTTCTTATAGGTTTTTTAATTCTTTTAGGTCCGATATTTTTGAGGATTTGGAACATCATATAGGAGACATTTTTATGAGACTACTTTTATTAATGATACCGCTGCTGGTATTCGGCTGTGGTGAAGGACCCTTTGGGGGAAAGGAGAAAGTACGTGTTAAAGCTACTACTGGCCAACCTGGTGTTGACGGTGAGCCTGGGGGTGTGGGTCCTGCAGGTGAAAAGGGAGACACTGGACAAGATGGATCAACTGGTTCTACAGGTGATCAAGGTGAGACAGGAGCACCTGGAGATAAGGGGGATGACGGCAGTCAAGGCTCTGAGGGTGAACAGGGCAACCCAGGGCAAAACACCACTGTCACTGAAACAGAAACGGAAGTAATTTTTCGTGGTGGAGACGGGACCGAAGTGGTTTGGGTGAAGCCACCCATAAGAATTATCACAGTGTGCTGGTGTGATAAATGGGGCACCGTCCACCAGGAGACCGGGGAAGCAGTAGACTTGCTGGTGTATTTCTTTGGAGATCCCCACGTATGGATAGGAAGGGACGTAGGGGACTGCACCCGAATGAGAGGGGGCAAACAATGACCCTAACAGAGAAGACATATGTAGGGCTTATCGGCTTGCTAACAGGGCTCGTGCTTTTGGTTCTTGCTAGCACGTCCAAAGCAGCTGAGAAGTACCCAACACCAAAACACCTAAGGGGTGGGCAGGTGACCCTTAAGACCAACACAGGTTTATGGAAAGGAAGGTCAGAAGACTTGGCCATCGTCAAAAGAAAGAATCTTTCCAAGTATAAATCATGCAAGAAGCTCATGGAAAGATGCCCCATGCCGGTAGCCAAGACCCGGATGGTTAGAACAATCACCAAGACTAAGAAAATAATAAAGCCGAACACTGTCACTTTCCACGCTGGTGTGGGGAAAAATGGTGTGATAGTGAAAGATGAGAAAGACTCAGTATTGATAGAGCCTAAGACCGTACCTATCCTGGGCATGTCCTATGCCCGCCACATAGGTTCGGGATTCTCTGTTGGTATTTCAGTTTACACGAATGAAACTTTTACAGGTAACGTAGGTTATTCGTGGTAACACGCTTTATAGAGGCGATTGCGGACCGGATAACGGGCAGGGCTCCAAGGGGCTCTTCCCGTTCTTCTCGTTGGCGAACGGTTCGTAATCAGTATCTAACAGCTCATCCCCTTTGTGAGATGTGCGGGTCTGAGAAGAAGCTTGTCGTGCATCATAAACTCCCCTATTACCTTTTCCCCGACAAGGAACTGGACGCAGATAACCTTATGACTCTCTGTAACAGGGATCATTTTTTGTTGGGTCATTTAGGAAGCTGGATGAAATTTAACCCTTCGGTAGACGCCGACTGTGCCTGGTGGCGGAGCAAGATACAGAGGAAATAAGTTTGAATAAAACACATGGGCACGGAGACACACGGCTGTACACTATATGGAAAGGTATCAAGGCCAGGTGCAACAACCCCCGCGAACCAGCTTTTCCCAACTATGGTGGCAGGGGTATAAAAGTTTGTACAAGATGGGACAAATCGTTTTCAAACTTTCTTGAAGATATGGGGTGGGACAATGGGCTAACAATAGACCGGATCAATCCCAGTGGGGGTTATGAGAAGAGCAATTGTCGATGGGCCAACAGATCCCAGCAAGCTTCCAACAGGAGGAACATTCTTGGGACTGCTTCCAGGTATAAGGGTGTGGTGAAAAAGGGCTCTGGGTGGATGGCCCGCTGTAAACAAAAAAGCCTGGGCACTTTCCCGACAGAGGAACAAGCAGCCTTAGCATATAATGAAAAAGCCAAAGAAGTTTTTGGTGACTTTGCTTACTTAAACGAGGTGACCAAATGACGGACGAACTACCAGAACACATAGGATTCAGTCAGGAACTTTTGAACCTTACCCAGAAAGCTGTGGAGACGTGGGGACCAATGACCCAGGCAGCCAAGGCTATCGAAGAACTTTCGGAAATGATCCAGGAACTCTGTTTGATGCTTCAGTATGAGAATGATCTGGAGAATATGAAAGGCGAGCTGGCGGACTGTTTCATCACCCTTATCCAGATTGCTCACGTCCTTGACTTTGAGGAATTCAACGAAGCAATGATAGCTAAAATGCAAAAATTACATGTAGCCATTGCAGATCACAACACAGCCAAAAAGGTGCAGTCTTAGAATGCCGGCAGAACTGAGGAGTTCTGAAGTATTTGCGTGGGTTGGTGGTGGTGGGCTATGGTGAAGATTCCAGACAACCGACGATCCTAAGTTACAGCCACCCGGCTGGGTGGCATTTTATTATTTATTTTTTTAGTACGCCAACTACGTCATTGACGAACTCGGCAATCGCTACCCCGGTCCTTAGACCCTTCTCTATCAAAGCTTCTACACCATCCTGTGGGATATCAAAACGGTCTTCGACCAGCTCAATGAGTTCCTGCTTCTCAGCTTCACTCAGGTCAGCAATCTCGGTAGGCAGGTCAGCAGTTCCTTCGAAAGCGGGAGCTACTGCCCCGAGTGATCCGATGAAGTTACCCAGCTCCAGAACAGAAATTTTCCCATCCTCAAGTGATCTGCCCAGAGCGTTGCCGAACTCTACTACAAAATACAAAAGCTCTTTTGATTCTTTAATTCCAGCCATGTTAGTCTCCTCCAAAAGTCTGTTAAAAGTTATAAGTAATAATGGCCCATGAGTACATAGGTGCTGACGCTGCCTCTATCATTTCGCAAGCTCTCTATCTTTGCAAGTAGCTCAAAATGTGGAAACGGAAACCACTGGAAACCATATCCGAAACCCAGTGTTTTTGATGTTTCCTGGACAGTGGCAAAACCGTTCACTAAAACTATAAAACTCTTGAAGAGCTCCAACCCGCCAGTGCCCCATAGCTGATAAACCCCTGTGTCTGCTGTGGTTTTGTAATCAGCTTCGGCAAGGATAAATAATTTTTTGGTTATTCCGGCAATTGTGAAGAGTCCAAAAGAAGAGGCACCTTCTGTGCTGTGCCCGGATACTCCGACTTGATAGGACTTGCCAAGGTAGATGGAAGCCCGCAGGGTGTCCGATGCCTGTTTACCGGAAAGGGGGTCAGCTATTGAATGTGTCGCTACTACCTCGCCCCATTCTTGCCATAGCCCGATCTCGGTATTTAAGGACTCAGAACCCTGGGGCCAAAACAGACCAGCCCGGATATTAACCGTGTGATCTGCCACCATTAGACCATAAGCTGGGAAGAATTTCCCCGCTCTAATAGAGATCCAGTTGTAGGGTTTCACCAACACATAGTGACGGCGGCTCTCTGCTTTGACTTCTTCCAGGAGGTTGACAGGAAGGGGGATTCCGTAATACCCATAAGTCCCCGCTACGGTTATGCGTGGTCCTGCATGCAGAGCTATCTCCAGGTCGCTTTGCATGAGAAACGTTCGTGGCGGTATTCGGTCCTGGCCCGCTTCTATCTGTAGTCTGATGGTGCGGGTGTCTCCACCGATGTCCAGCCAGGCCGGCGTGTCCGCAAGGCCAAGCAGGTTCTGGCTGGCCCCTGTATAACTCCAGGTTCCCAAAAAATCATCAGCTACAGATTTACCATAGCCCGAAAGAACCCCTGATCCGGTGGGGGATACGTGGCAGGACTGACAGGAGGAATAGCCAAACCTTCCCATTTCTGGGAAAGCCTGGCCCACCCTGGCGAAGACAAAGCCACAAAGAAAGACAATTGCAACCCTGTACAACATATACCCTATTTTCCCTGAGCAATGAAATCTACAGAAACCTCAACCTTATCGGCCACAGTTATCCCCAGCCAAGATGGTACCCCTATGGAAGGGTAATCAGGAATACTCACATCAAATTTTGCTTTGATGTGGACACTATAGCCCTGGCCATGGTGGAAGTTGATCTTGCCCTTGACCGGTTTGGCCTTGCCCTTGATCTTGAGAATTCCATTAAAATCCCTGGTACCTTCCGCAAAAGACACGGGGTTAATGTCCAGCGTGGCCCGGGGAAATTTGCCCGTCTCCAGATATTTCCCGTGCATGTGCTCGTCTCTGGTGTCCGAGCCGGTTTTGTATTTGGAGAGATTGACCCATACCTTGCCGGCAACCATGCCGGACTTATCCACAAGCATCCCCCGTACTTTGCCACCCTCTCCATTGATCCTGATGAACCCAGGAGAGCCCACAGCAGTCCAGTCCACCTTGTTGGGGCTGGTCTTAGGGGTCCATGTTTTGGCTATGGCCGGAAAGGCCAAAAGCAGAGCGGTTATTACCAGCAATATTTTCATGGGAAAAAGTCTCCTTATCCACAGGTTTAACACAGGAAAAAATCGGTTTTTTAGCGGATCTTGTCCAGATAAGCGATTGCCCGGGCAGCATCGAAATCACCCTTGGCAGCCGCAGGTGGCATTGTGCCACCCACTATCCGAGCCCGTACTTTAGCGCTGGCCTGAAAACCCTCCTCATCCAGGGGGATAGCTGGGGCTGTCCCGTTGTGGCAATTGAAGCAATATGTTTTCATATCACCCCACGAGTAAGCAGCCACATCCCCATTCCCCACCCCCTGGCCCTTCTTGTATTCCGTCTTTCCGGATCCGCAGCCCTGCAGGTTACCCAAAGCAAAGAACACCACACAAAGAAACTTAACCATGATCCATACCCCCTATTGATCGATATCGTCCTGACCTATTCTGAAGTCGATAATCACTTGTGGAAAAGTCTGGATTACCTGGTTTCGGGAAACAGTGCTTCCCGTCAACAGCTGCCCGATCTGGGCTTTAACCGCAGCCGATTCACTCAATAATTGCCTACACTCAGTAAAGTCTATGTGTATGAAAGAACAAAATTCTTCCAGAGTCCAATCCTTTCGGTGGTTGTCAGTGGTGAAGTTTAGAGGATCTGTACCCGCAATATCCAGACCAGCTCTTGCCATCGTGTCAGCAAACGAGTTTCTATCCTGGGTAAATGTGTCAGCCAGCACCGCAGCCACAGGGTAATAAACCTTCACCTTGTCCACATCGTCCCGGGCAAATTCCGTAGCGTTGGCCAAAACAGATTGCCTGACGTTGTCCCCCATCGGCAAAATCCCCTTAGCATGGCACCGGTGGCAGGATATGGCATTCTCGATAATAGGTGAGAACGGGCTATCAGTATCTGTCACAACATTAACAGGTGCCTCATCCTGTCTAACCCCTGCTGAATTGAACAAAACGTATCCCTGCATACCGTTCGGCAATGACCAGATGATCTCGCCAGCTGCGAAATCGAAAACCAGAGCAGAGTTAGCCTCTTTAGGGAAAGGAAACTCAAACAGGTTCCGCTCTTTCACACCGTCCACATCTATTGGGTCCTGCGTATACCACATGTATCCATTCTCTCTTGCCAGAATAGATCTCTCTGTGCGGGTACGAATTAACATCCGATTTTTATTCAGCGATATAGGGGAACCGAATCCGCCCGCCATGATCACCTCGAAGTCTTGAAAAGATTCGTCCAGGTCCACACCAATTTGCTGAAAAAAGGTATCTATATCCAGAGCCACCCCCAGAGCTGCGTAATACAAAGAAGCATTCTCGTGTGATGTAAACGTAAAGTTGTCGGCGTGTAGCCAGGTGGTATCCCGACCAGACAAAGCCTTAATATTCAGCCCCCGGGTAGTGAAGGATTCAATCTTGAACGGCTCAAAGTCCAAAACAATGTCCCAGAAATCCCTGTTCACCACTTGCCCGTTGGAAAGTCTCTTTCTTCCGAACCTTGTGCTGGCGTCCAGGTCATAATCCTCCAGATTAATCCTCCACAGCGTGCCTCTCACATCAATCGGTGTTGGTTTTGCAAGGTTCTCATTGCGGCTAAGAGAGTTCAGACTCTTAACCATGCCGTCAACATGCAGCTGGTACTGTGCCTCAGATATCCGCTCGTTGTACTTATGGGCAAGGGTCAGGTATGCAACATCCTCTCTGGTTCTGGAGTCCAGCCTGGTAAGGTCAGCCTCTACTTTGGTTTCTATGTAATCATCATCTATGTATATGAAGCTGCTTCCCCCGGGGTCATTGTCAGAGCATTCCTCATCCTCCAACAGACCATCACTGAGCCACTGCTGGAACAGGTTTTTATCCTGCACACCCAAAGCAGAAGCTGGCGGCTTGGGCATCCTCCTTTGGTCGTCTCTGTTGATCCTGTTCAGGATCTCGTAGTTAGGTGGCTGCATCACTGAGGTGATGACAGCATATTCTGAGTACGCAGGGTGGCAGGATCCGCCCCCACAATTTTGCTCAACTATTGGTTTAATATCTTTTTGGAAAGTGACCTTGTCAGCAGCCTGATTCTGGCAATCATTGGGCACAGATGAGCAAGACCGGTCAGCTTCCTGCCACCCACCATCGGTACATGTCTCCAAAATGCGACCACTCTGCCCCACGGGACAATCCAAAAATCTGGAGGAACCCGGGGTAGCTCCGCCGTCACATAAAATGGCATCAGGTGGAGGGGTCTTCTGCACGACTACCTCTGGTTCGTCTGTGCTGCACCCCTTCTGAATGGCAATGGTAGCAACCAAAACCATAAGAACTATTACAACGGCATTGAATACCGGTAGTTCTAAATACCTTTTAAAAATGTTCCTCATAATGCACCGTCCTTTTCATCTGACTTACAGTTGTCTATGTAAGGGCAGCGAAATGTGGCTATGTGGGCCAGTGTACTAGCTGCCTGTTGCATAAATTGGGCTGTCTCCTTTTGGTTTTTTGCAATCTCTCCTAGTTTTTCCAGGTGTTCTTTCTCGTTAAGAACCTTGGCAGCAATGAATTTGATACTTTCTATGCACAAGTAAATAATAACAAAGTGCTTTGCTTCCATTTAATCACCCCCACCCTTATTTGTCCTGGTCATGTCGGTCCGTATGTCTGATAACTCCCTGTTTAAGATTAATATTCGAAACTCCAGACTCTGCTTAAGCAGCAAAGAGTCTCTTGTTAGAACCTGAATAGCGTCTTTGTTTTCCGCTATGGTCCTGGAAGCACTTGCCATTTGGTTTTTGACGAGCCAACCAACAATAGTTATCAAACAACTAAGAATGATGATAAAAGCCTGTTTAATTAAGCTATTGAAGGCGGCGTCTTTTCCTTTTACCAAGGAAACCTCCGCCAGTGTTGTGGGGATTATCTCTCATCAATGATAAAAAAAGGTGGCCCTTAAGTAAAGGCCACCTCCAAAGCTAACTATCAACCACACCATCGAAAGTATTACCAGTCCAGCTCCTGTATAGACATCCATGAAGCAACACCGTAGGTAGCGTGAACTTCGTCTATTGTTCCTGAAGCACCTGCGTAATAACAGTTAATATCGTCGTCGTAATCCACCTCTATCATACCGGACACCGAAAAGGTCCATTCATCGTTACCGGTACCGTTGACCAGATCCTCTGTCCTGGTGTGAAAACTTTTATCGGGATCTACCACAGAATTAATTCTGATTTGTATACCAGAGATAGTATTTGACGGTGCAGTAGCGTAGATAATCGTCGCGTGGCAGGTAACATAATACATCGACTTTCGTGGGGACGTAAAAGAACCATTTGTGTCCATGTGGAGACCATAGGTATTGTCAGACATGGGTATTTCAAAATCTAACTTGGAGTCTGCACCTACACCATTATCCTGGGGTAACTTGTACTGAAGAGAAATTTTTGTTCGGTCTTTTCTAATAGCCACAGTATTATTAGTTTTAAAAACACCTATTGAAGGGCCTACATCTCTGTTCCAGGTTACTTTCCTGTTATAACCTATGTATGCGCTTTCCCCGGGTCTTCCAAAAATACTACTGTCTGAAAACTCACCATTATTAGGTACGTAAGAAAAGTTCTCCCCTTCCGCAGCGTCTTCTTTTGCAATACCCAGAAAGTTTGTCTCCCCGTAAGTGTAGGGAAAGGTGCCATCGTGCGGGTGGGAAACCCTTGCAACAAGATAGAAAGGGATAACATTAATATTTGTAACGTCTTGAAAAACAGCCCCAAAACCATCCAGTGCTTCGTCATAAAACACAGACGCTCCGCCGACAGGTACTGCTGTTATAGTTGTCAGGGATTTAAAGGCAACGGGTGCCACGTCCACCGTGGGGGGGTCATCCCTTTCTATATCCATTAACTGAATACCAAAGGGGTTTGTAGCATCCTCAGAAGTGTTGTCATACAGTATGGTTAGTCTGTCTACTTTCTGCGAGTAGTGTATGGACAGGGGGAAAGAGTTATCCCACGATACACGTTCTACAGAATTTAAACTGTAAACCGTACTGGTTGCTGGATCTGTCCTGATTAGCATAATTTCCGGGATAGTGGCATAACCCCCACTATCATCAGAAGCCACGCCTATGGCTATCCCAAACCCATTACCATCAGTTTTGCCCGTAGCTACCAAAGATGTATACCTCTGGCTGTTACTGATCAAAATAGGGGGACCGTCCTGGGCAGTGGTTGAAGTAAAAGCAGCGTGAAAAGTTGTTATTTGTGAACCGTCAGTAGATGCCAGCCGGGCAGTATAGCTTGTCAGTGAAACCCAGTAAGTTACCAAAAATTTACTTGTTGTCTCGTCCCATATTGCCATTGGCGTGGATCTGGTCGCAGCATCCCCAGAAGCCACCCTTGGGTTTGGTGCTGAAATTGTTGTCCCGGCCACTGTTAAAACCCGGGAAAATAAATCTGAACCGGTAGCCCCGTTTGATTCTGTATAGAAAATCCCATAGGCATCGTTGTCAGGGTCGTATGCACAGGTATAGGCAGCTACGTCACTAGAAGCTTCCCATGTTAACGTGGCTCCAAAGGACAGGACACCTTCACCGTCTACAGTTATTACCTCCGCTTTACCGTCTCCACCATCGACATACAGTAAAAGGTGTTCTCTGTTATCGTCTGAAGAACAGATGGTAGGTGCTTCTGCCCCTGTACCTGTGTGTATTAAATTAGTTGTACTGGTAGACTTTCTTATCTCCTGTTCGTCGAAGGAGGATAGTGTATGGAAGGTATAGGAGTGGTACCGGACTTGAAAGCTGGTCTGGTCCTGCCATACTGCAAAATGGCTTTCTGTTTGGCTATCAAACGCGCTGCCCCTGTCATACTGCATTGGGTCAGCTGTTCCAGAGGCAGTTACTTCGTCGTGAAAAGGGTCTGTTAATTTAGCTGCTACATAAGGCAAGGGTTTGGCTTCCAGGCTGGAAGTTGACTCCACTGCTGCTGTTGACCACGATGTAATTAATAAGTCACCCTTTTCAATGTCTCTACCCGCAACAGCAATCTGTTCCCCGTTACTGTTATTATCCAGCCGTATAACAGTATCCTCTACGTAGGTACCTATTTGATAATCACCTGGTCTGGAAGAACTACTTATTCTACCATCGTACCCTATATATGCAGGGTCACCCGCCAGACCCGGGAAGTTTGAAGCATCATAATTTGAACTGTCTAAAGTAATTTCTACAGGGGCACCGACCAGGGTAGTAGAGTTAGCTATACCCACAAAATGGTGTCTGTTGAATTCCCGTGTTTCCATATAGGGAAAGATATAAAAATCACTGGAAGAAAAACCCGTAAAATGTAGCACACCCATATACTCAAAATCAGCACCACCCTGCATAAAAACACCCTCTTGGTTGGCTATATCCATAAGCAGAGCAGTCCCACCCACCGACAAACTTTTGGTGGTAGTATCTACTATATATTGCTTGATCTGAAAGTATTGAGGTGGTCCAGAGTTGGCGAAGTCCATAAGTGCATACACTGTATCGGGGCTACTGACAGACTTTACAATGTCTAAAATTTTCTCAGTATTCCTGGATATATAAGTTACAACAGGGGTTGCTGAACCCATATCAAATACTGCCAAACCCCCGTTATTACCCTCTTGAGATTTACCAGAGAAGATAGCAATGTCATCGTCAAAGGCCAAAAGCTTGTACCAGGAGCATTCGTTAGATGAAATACTATTTGCTTCAAACAGAACATTTGCTAACTGTTCGGTATCGTAAGAAGTAATCTGGCTACCGTTTGTATTTGCATACCTGTAATATTGGATTTAATTGGCAGCAGTTCCATCATAATAA
>PJEL010003750.1_pt1 | contig 12807 bp, 16 predicted proteins | sample 1853271 | NCBI WGS metagenome assembly PJEL01 (sample SAMN08108733, study PRJNA415343) | Invertebrate metagenome, whole genome shotgun sequencing project. | host: Globobulimina | place: Sweden: Gullmar Fjord | collected 2015-08 | reverse complement strand
TGTGGTCATCAGCAGCGACAATAGTCATTACTTCTTGTGTAGCAAAAGGGTTAACTTCAGCTTTTGCAGGCGTAGTTACCGCAACAGTTAATGCGAATAAGCCTAATAAAGCTGCAATTGAAGATTTTTTGATTAATTTCATTATGTTTTCCTTTTAATATTTCAATTTGACACTACATCTAATAAGTATAGCTACTTACAAAGACCATAGACGGTGTAATTAAATTTCAAACGTTGTAAAATTTACTGAATAAATTAGTAGAAAACAACTCTACAACTAAAAGAGCCTATCTTTATCTCCATGAAACCTCAAGTAAAAAAAATCATACTGGCACCAATGGAAGGTGTCGCAGATGAACTGATGCGTCATTTATTGACCTCACTGAACAACTATGACTTTTGTATTACCGAATTTGTTCGCATTGTTGATGCTCTTTTGCCTAAACATGTTTTTCAAAGAATATGCCCCGAACTCGACAATGGCTGCCGAACAAAAAGTGGCACGCCTTTGCGTATGCAGCTGCTGGGCCAAGAACCACAGTGGATGGCAGAAAATGCAGTAAGAGCGATAGAGATGGGCTCGCACGGTATTGATATTAACTTTGGCTGCCCAGCCAAAGCCGTGAACAAAAGTAAAGGTGGCGCAGTTCTTTTAAATGAACCAGAAAAAATTTATCAAATCCTTAGCAGCATACGTGCAGCTATTAATAGTGATGATATTTTATCAGCGAAAATTAGGCTGGGCTTTACCGATGCCTCAAAATTAGATGAAATAGTGAGTGCGGTGGAGTCTGCAAATGCCAACCAATTAACCATTCATGCCCGTACAAAACAAGACGGTTACCGACCTCCTGCTTATTGGCACTTTATTGCAGAAGTAAAAGCAAAATACGATATTGAAATATTCGCCAATGGTGAAATATGGAATAGAGTCGATGCACATAACTGTATAAGGCAAAGCCAAACGCAGAATTTAATGCTTGGCCGCGGTGCACTCGCAATGCCTAATTTAGCCAATGTAATTAAATTAGGTGAGGCACCGATGCCTTGGCACAAGCTCAGTTCATTGTTAAAACATTATAGTGATTTAGAGTTGCAAGGTGACAAAAGTTTCTATTTTTCCAGTCGTTTAAAACAATGGCTGCGTTATTTGAAATTACAATACCCACAAGCAAATACACTTTTTAATGCCATTAAGGTCTTAAAAAATAAAGATGAGATCCTCCAGCAAATCGATTTAGTAGCAAACTCACAGTAAAAACGTAGAATTTTTCTATATTTATCAATACTATTCCCTATTTTCAATAGAGGTATAATGTAGAGAAAATTATTATTAGGCTAGCGCAGCTTTTTACTAAACAACAAGGTAAGATAATTGTTAACACAGACTATTAATTTAACTTAGATAAGAAGCAACGACAGTGAATAACGGTTCAGAGTTAAGAGCACGATATAATGATGTAAATCGCGGCGTATATTTTATCGGCACCACGCCACCAAAAAGCGATACCCCTATTGAACAAGTGTCAGCAATCGCCGATAAACTACTTGACCGTGTTAGTGACATCGATTTTGATGGTTTAATTGTTTATGACATTCAAGATGAAAACTCTAGAACTTCGATACCACGCCCGTTTCCATTTAAGTCGACTCACGATCCTAGGCATTACTCTTCGCTATTAAAGCAAAAGTCGACTCGACCGGTTATTACTTATAAGAGTGTTGTACAGTCTAGTAATTTAGACTTTAATACCTGGGCAAACGAGGCTTGGCATGAATACGGAATACGCGATATTGTCTTGGTTGGCAGCCCATCGCAACGTAACAACGTTAGCCTTCCTTTAGGTGAAGCATATAAAACCCTAGTTGCTAATGAAAATGACTTTTTTATTGGTGGCATTACTATTGCTGAGCGTCATGCATCTAAAGGTAATGAACACGCAAAACTTATTGAAAAGCATCAACAAGGTTGTGACTTCTTTATTTCACAAGCTATTTACAATGCTCAAGCGACTATCGATATGCTAACTCGATACGCCATTGAGTGTCAGCAGCAAGGTCTAAAACCGCAACGTATTATTCTCACCTTCTCACCTTGTGGTAGTGAAAAAACCTTGGAATTTATTGAGTGGCTTGGTGTTAGTGTGCCAGAGGCTACAAGCTTACGTATTTTAAATGCACAAAAGCCACTATATGAATCAATTCGAATATGTAGCAATACTTTGGTTCAAATACTCGATGCGGTATTGCCTTATAACTTACCACTGGGCTTAAATATTGAAAGTTTAACCAACCGAAAAGAAGAAATTGATGGGTCGATATTACTCTATAAATTATTACGCTCAACTATGGATAATTATTTAGCGAAACAAGAGCTCAGTGCGCTTAACGCCGTATAATAAGCCATTTAATTTACCTTAAAGATCAACTATGCTTTAAGGTAATAAGCCGTTTAAAAATCATTTAGTTTAATGCTTCAAAAGGAAAGTTTTATGTCTGGTACTGCAATGGTTGTAGCAATTGTTTTCATATCTGTTGGCTTTGGCGTTATGTACGACATGTATAAAAAACACTTAGAATTTAAGGAACGAACATTAAACCACAGCAACCAGAGCGACGAACAAGCCATTGCGACAAGAAAACAAGTAAAAGCACTTGAAGAACGTGTACAAGTGCTAGAAAAAATTGTTACTGACGAAGGCTACAACGTACAAAAAGAAATTAATAAGCTTTAGTATTTATTACTAACATCAGAAAAATAGCTAAGGTTTACTATGAAGCTGATTATGAGAAGCGAATTCGATAACTTACGAAAAAATCCTCTGCATAGCTATGAAAGTGATGTAAACGGTGAAAAGCAAATTGTGAAAATATTTCATGATGGTGCGCTTATCGCTAAAAAGGTAACCTTAAAAAAATCTATCCGTTATTTTGGTGCTTATGGCTATCAACAGTTTCTAACTGATGAATCAGGTTAATCAGATCAATCTATTTAAGCTGAAGTCTGGATAAGCAACACATGCTCAACACTTCCTTTTCACCCATTCTCAGCGTTAAAACGTCGATAAATGGCCCACTATTCATAAACGTTCTGCCTTAATAATTGAGTAAAATGAAGCGGTGACGGTACTTGTTGTGATGTTAACCTTGCTATCGTCTTCGCTTAACCAACCTAAACTATTGATTCAATTGAATACCAAGAATTCACCATCCAGAATTCAGGCCGTTTAATAAAAAAATAGATCAATAGCTTGTGTATTTAACTGCACACGAGTCTTATCTTTCAAATGTTTTAGGCTATAGCTAAACCTCCCAGATAATATTATTTATTTAACCGCTAATATATAAATGATGTCGGTAAGTTATGATGAAAAGTCCTTACAAGTTTTCTCGCTATTTTCTTGTTCTCCACAACAGACAGGTGGCGAACTAAGCAAGCTAACTATTAAAAATTTATATAACAAAATAAAGAGAACCGGTAAGCTCTATCTGGCTAATAAAGGTCAAGATAACAGGATCATCAGCGTAAATTAGCAAGGACCTACGATGTGTAAATTATATCTACAACCGCCGAAATAATAATAAGTCAGTAATGAAAAGTTTGGTAACACTTATAGCATTATCTACGCTAGTGCCATGTAAGAAGCTTTGCTAAGCTAAAAGTAAATAAAGGAGTTATAAGAATGAATAAAGAACTTCAAGGTTTATTACTTTGTATCGCGGCATTAGGGCTAGCTTACACCGCTTTGATGTTGATTTTAATGCTATTTACTGGTGCTAAGTTATTGAAAACTATCACTATTGTTTTCACCTTATCAGCTTTGCTATTTACTTTAGGCTTATCAAAGGAAACTCGAGTACGTATTAGACAGAAGCTATTAACTGTTATTGCACCGCAAAGCAGTCGCTACACCGCGACTTAATCAGCTATTAATAATAAAGTCTAACCTTAATTACTTATATTTGACGGTTAAATATTAACTTCCAAAAAAATAAAATACCACTTAACCTTCAAGCGGATCAGTTAAAGAAGCTAAGGTTTTTCCGTGCGGGATCGGCTGCTTTGTTTCTGGGTCAACTTGTACGAAAACAATATCATCAGCTATACAAATAGTTTTTTTAGTAGCTTTGTTACGCATCACACAAGTAATCGTAATTGAACTACGCCCTACAGCTTTAGTAGATAAACCGAACTCAACGACATCACCTTGTTGTGCTGGCGATTCAAAATTAATTGCGCCAATGTGCTTGGTTACTAAACAGTTGGTTTCAAGCTGGCAGATGGCATAAATAGCCGCTTCTTCATCAATCCAAGCTAGTGCACGGCCGCCAAATAGAGAATTTGCGTAATTTAAATCATTTGGTAAAATTAATCGGCGAGAAAGAAATCGCATAATCGTCCTTGCATTAAAAAAGAGGCGCCAGTGGGCTTACATTTCATATGCCAGCTCACCAAGATAAATCATATAGCAATTATAGTCTTAACTAGTGTAGCTTTTCTTAGCATTGATAATATCAGTGACTAACTCTAAGCCTGATTTTTCACACTTAGATAACTCGACGTCAGTGGCTGCTAATGCATGAGTTCTATTACCCCACTTAACCACATGAGCACTCCAAGTTAGACCGCCACCAAAAGCAGGTAATAAAACGTATGAATCTTTCGCAATAAAGCTCTCTTCAATCGCTTCGACAAATGCAACTAATGTCGTTGCCGCTGACATATTGCCATATTTGTGAATGTTAACAAAAACTTTTTCTTTTTCCACCTTTAAGCGTTTAACTAAGGTATCAATAATTCGTAAATTAGCTTGGTGTGGCACCACGCTAGCAATCTGCTCGGCGCTTAGCTCGGCTTTCGCTAATGCTTTTTCACAAGCTTGTGCCATGCCAGCGACTGCTTTTTTAAAGATTTCTTGACCTAAAAACGCCCAATTAGATTGACCAAGCATTCGGCCTTTATTAGCGTATTTCATGCCCCAACCTTCAACAGATAAAATCCCCCGAGATTCGCCATAACACCCTAGAGCTTCAGTAATAACACCGGTCTCTTCATCGCTTTGTTCAAGATAAAGTGCTGCTGAGCCATCACCGAATAGTACTGCTACGTCTCTATTCTCCCAATCCATAATCGGTGAAATAGTTTCAGCGCCAATCACTAGTGCTGATTTAACCACACCACTTTTTATCATTGCAGTAGCAACACTTAAACTATACATACCGCCAGTACAGGCCGTACTTACATCCATACAAGCAGCATTTTCAGCACCTAACAAACGCTGTACATTAGAAGCCGCATTAGGGCAAAGTTCATCAAATGTAGTGCTGCCAAAAACAATTAAATCTACATCCTTGGCCGTTTTACCCGCTGCAGCAAGTGCTCTAGCACAAGCAACATGTGCAAGCTCACTAACCGTAACATGAGAAATTCGTCTTTCCTTCATGCCTGTTCGGCTGGTTATCCACTCATCATCCGTTTCAAGAAATGTTGCTAAATCATCATTGGTAAGCGTTGCTGGTGGTAAGCATTTTCCCCAGCCAGTAATTGCTGCATATGTCATATTGAAACCTTTCATCACTATAGTTTTGGCTGACAAAGCAACCTAGATAGTCTTCATTTAATCTTTGCATCATACTATAAAAAGTATGCTTTTATCGCCAAAAAACATCATTTTTTGCCATTTTCATGGCAAAAAACAAGCGATTGTCAGTTTTTAAAAACTCTTAGTCTAAATTAAATACTTTTCATTATCGCATCAAAACTTGTTTGCCAATTTTTATAATCAATTGGGATCGCTAAATATTCATTATTTAGATAAAGTATCAATGATGGAAAGCCACCTATTGGCATTGTTCTCGTTTTACAAATCTCAGTGGTTAACTGCTCTTGAAGCAACTCGCTATTCATTTGCTCGAAGAAGTCACAAGTATTTACACCAACTTCCTCAGCTAATTGACGCAAGACTTCTTGCTCTGATGGGTTTCTCGCCTGTAAATAATAAGCCTGTTGTATTGCTGCTAACATTTGATGCTCTTTATTTTCCACTCTGGCAATTAATATTGCTCGACAAGCAGGATAGGTTGAACGTTTTGGTTGACATTTTTGCCAAAAATCAAAGTTAAACTCAGTACCTAGCTGTTGCGATATTTTATGCCAAGTTTGCTGCAAAAACGTTTGCATCTCTGCTGCCATAGGTTGTTCCGAGTCTTTAGCTAAGCCACCTAAACAGTGATGAATATCTACGAATTCAGCCAATTCACTCTGTAATTTATCCCAAGTAGGCGCATATCCCCAACACCAACTGCACATAGGGTCATAAACGTAATATAACTTTGCTTTCATATAACAGTTCCTGAGATTATTTCAACTTGCCAAAATAGTATAAAATATTTAAATTTTAAGCCTTTATAGAAAACAGTATCATTAAAAATGCAGCAATAAAAAGCCCAGTAAAACTGGGCTTATATAGCGAATCGCTTTAGTTAAAGCTTAAAACGGCATCTTCATCCCTGGAGGCATTTGCATACCACCAGTTAAAGCCCCCATTTTATCTTTATTTTGTTCTTCAACACGACGAACAGCGTCATTCATAGCTGCAGCAATTAAGTCTTCCAACATGTCTTTGTCGTCTTCCATAAGGCTGTCATCAATCGCAACACGGCGTACGTTGTGGTTACCTGTCATAGTCACTTTAACCATACCTGCACCTGACTCACCCGTCACTTCCATTGTCGCTAGCTCTTCTTGCGCTTTAGCCATTTTTGCTTGCATTTGTTGGGCTTGTTTCATTAAGTTGCCCATGCCACCTTTCATCATAATTTTCACTCCAAAAGTAATATGCCGCCAACGATAGTAGTTAACGACTAAAAATTCAAGTAACGATTAACGCGCTACGATGGTTTCTTGATCAAGCTCAGCTTGAAATTGTTTTTGCAATGCGATCACTATTTCATCTTCTGCCAGCACTTGCTTTGCATATTCATAGCGCTTGCTATTAATATCTGACTGAATTTGATAGGGATCGGCAACAGTTTTTTCAACTATATTGAGCTCAACCGTCACTGGTCGCTGCAAATACTCAGAAATACGCTCCCCTAACTGTTTATGAGCCGCATCACTGTTTAAATGTTTTATTGATTGATCTAACTGTAAGATCAATAAGTCATCAGTAGACGCTTCATCAATTGTTGCATGTATCGCTAACTGACGTAATCGTGCAATTAGTGACATACTGTCAATCATATGCGCCCATCGATCAACTTGGTTTGCCTTTTTGATCGTTGCGGGATCGATAATATCTTCATTATAAGGCTGTTCGGGCACCGTAGATAAATCTGGAACACTTACTTGATTATTATTAGTATTTACCAAGTTTTCGTTAGCTTTACCAGCGCTTTTATCAACCTTACTTAGTGATTGACGCATAGTTGCGTCGCTAGACTTTTTTTCGCCATCCTCCAAAGACTTTTTACGACTTCTGAGCATATTGCGCGTCGCAATTGCAGCTGCAACTGGTGATTCAAATGAAGCTTGCTGTCTTGTCATTGACGCAGCTATATTGGCGGTACTGTTATCTGGCGCTGAAAGCGGCTCACTTGGCACCAATTTGTCAGTGGTATCATTAAGTACATCAGCTTGCTGCTCAATCGCCAACATTTCATTACTTAGAGCATCATGGGCAATATCTGTTGATAATATTTCATCGTGTGCTTGAGCATTGTCATTGCTCTCAGTATTTAGTTGCCCATCTTGCTTAGCGATTTGTTCAGAAGACGAGTCCTGATTAACAACTTGTGCTATAACTTCAGAGCTATCAACCTCCGTTAATGAAGTCGGCTCTGTCAATTTAGCTGTTAAACTCTGTTCAACTTCTATTTCAGCTTTGTTTTCATGGCTAAATTGTTGCTCATAAGAGCTATTTTCTGTTGGAAAACTAATATCTTTTAAGCGTTCAGCTGCTTCACTTAGCTCTTGCGATAAGTTGGCATGACTCGCGGGTAACTGTTGGTTATTAATGACCGGTTTAAATGCTAATAACCGCAATAACATCATATCAAACGCGGCTTGTTCATCATCAGTATAAGGTAAGTCTTTACGAGCATTTAAAACAATTTGATAATAAAGCTGTACATCTTCTGGTGACATTAACTGACAAAACTGCTTAAGCATGTTTTGATATTCAGTCGACAAACTAAAGTTTGTTTCAACAACTTGTGCCATTGCTACTTGGTGTAATAGCTGCAGTAATTCAGCAGACAGACGACTATAACTTGGCGCATACGACGCAATTTCTAATGATAACTGCATCAAAGCGCTTGAGTCTTGCTTTAATAACGCTATCACGATCTTATAGACCCAATCACGATCCACTCCGCCCAGCATTTGCTGAACATCATTGCGGCTAATAGCACCGTTACCTTGGGCAATACTTTGATCGGTTAAGCTTAAACAGTCGCGCATACTGCCACGTGCAGCTTTCGCTAACAAAGCGATAGCATCATCATCAAAGCTTACTGCTTCATTAGCTAAAATTTCACAAATTTTATCACTAATTTGCTTTACTGTTAGCGCCTTAAGGTGAAACTGTAAACAACGAGAAAGTACAGTAACCGGTAGTTTTTGTGGATCAGTAGTCGCTAATATGAATTTAACGTGTTCCGGGGGTTCTTCTAAGGTTTTAAGTAATGCATTAAAGCTGCTGCGAGACAGCATGTGAACTTCATCAATTAGATAAACTTTATAGCGGCCACGAGTGGGGGCATATTGAACGTTATCCAATATCTCACGGGTGTCGTCAACCTTTGTTCTCGATGCTGCATCTATTTCAAGTAAATCAACAAATTTACCTTGATCAATATCGACACACGCATCACATATGCCACAAGGCGTGGCGGTAACACCCTGTTCACAGTTTAGGCTTTTAGCAAAAATTCTGGCGATGGTGGTTTTACCGACACCACGAGTACCAGTAAATAAATAAGCATGATGCAATCTTTGTTGAGTTAATGCATTAACTAATACAGTAACAACATGCTCTTGCCCCATTAATTCATTAAAGGATTTTGGACGCCATTTTCTTGCTAAAACCTGATAGCTCATCTTACAGCCTTAATCACCAGCATATTGCAATAATGAGAATACGGACAAGTCCATATTCGCGAGTTTATTTTCACCACCCAAATCAGGCAGTGAGATAACAAATGCAGCATCAGTAACTTTGGCCCCTAAGCGTCGTATAAGCTTAGTTGTCGCTTCAATAGTGCCACCGGTAGCCAAAAGGTCATCAATAATAAGGACATTGTCGTCTGCCGTTAAGGCATCTTGATGAATCTCTAAGGTATCTTGCCCATATTCAAGCTGATAATCTTGCGCATAAGTCGCTCTTGGTAGTTTACCGGGCTTACGCACGGGAACAAAGCCAAGTCCCATAGCTAAAGCAAGTGGTGCGCCAAATAGGAAGCCACGAGCTTCGGTGCCAACGATTTTTGTAAAACCGCCATCTTTAAACTTATTCGCTAAAATTTCGATTGTTAATTTGAAAGCTTCAGCATCATCCAGTATGCCCGTTACATCTCTAAATAGTATGCCGGCTTTTGGATAATCTGGAATGGTGTGAATTGCTGTTTTAAGTGTATTGATTTGAATTTCAGTCATGTTCTAAAAGTTAAGATAAATTTTAGCTACAGAATAAAGCAATTTGAGCAATATTTATAGTGACTGACGGCGAGTATTTGATCTTTGATAGTTTACAATCAAATTAAGTAGATTTTCTTCAGCGATTGGTTTGTCAACCAAGGCATTAAATAAACCACTTTGATATTCGGACTGCACGGCACTTTGACCTTGTGTCGTCATAAAAATGACAGGAGTTAATGAGTACTGCACAATCTGACGTAGATTTTTAACCAATTGGATGCCGTTCATAATCGGCATTAAATGGTCAATAATTAATAAATCATAATTTTCGCTTTGTGACTTTTCAGATGCATCAAGCCCATTACACGCAGTATCTACGTAATAACCATGTGCCGTTAACATTGCACTTAGGCTATCTAGTACCGCTTGATTGTCATCAACAACAAGAATTTTCATTTTATTAATAAACTACTTCCAGCTTAATTTGCCAGTACTGTAAACCAGCCAGCTAACATTGGCAATAAAGGCGCGGCGAACATCGCTAATACTGCGGCGAATAGATGACGTTTTGATGAGCTATCTTTAAAATTTTCTTCTGACATGAGCAATATTCCTACAACAAATTAACGGCGCGAATTGTAGACTAAAAAATCTAACGAGAAAAGCTTTATTTGATCTAGATCAACTTGGGCTGTTGGAGTTTTAACATTGGGGGGAAGTAAGGTGTTGATTATTAGCTATATACTGAATTTTAAGATAAAAAAACCAGCCAAAAGGCTGGTTTTTACAGTTCAATTGCTAATAAAATTAGATAGAAACTTTTTTACGTTGAGCTGTATCTTCAATAAAGCTACGCCAACTTTTTGCAGTCTTACGAGTCTTTGGATCTTTCATTGCTAAATTAATCGCTTTGTAAGCCTTTTTATACTGTTCCAAATAAAAATGTGATTCAGCGATACTCTGATGAAGTTTACCTTTATTTTTAACACCAAGCTCTAAAGCTTTATTCAATGCAACAATAGCCGATTTAAACTGCTCATCTTGCTTTAATAACATGCCTTGTTTACTGTAATCCTTTGCAAGATTAGTCATCTTAGCAAGCTCACCATAGTACTTCGCAGCTTTATCAATATGCTGAGCGGCATGCCATGCATTAGCTAAAGAAGACAAATTTTTATCATCACGCTTTACTAAGCCTGAATCAATATGCTTCTCTAATAGCAATGCAGCTTTATATGGCACTTCGTTTTGCGAATATAAGCTCGCTAGCGTTTTAATTTCAGACTCTTTCTCAAGAAAACCTTGTTTGTAAGCAAGATCTAATGTTGCTAAACCTTTCTTATAGTCTTCAACTAGCAAATAAAACATGCCAAGTTGTGTCCACCAAGTTTTATCTTCAGGGAAAATCTGAATGACAGTTTCAAGCGTTTTAACTGCTTCCTTAAACTTTTTACTTTCATAGTATGAAGTAACTTTCAAAATATAAGGATTTTTATTTTGCTTGTCACCGTAAGCCGCAATAGCATTGTCCGCAGGAGCAATCATTTTATCTAATTGCTTCAAGTTATAATAAGCCTGAGCAATTTTACTCCAAGTATCACCGTCAGATTTGCCTGTAAAGTCCATCCAAGCCTTATAATTCACTAATGCATTTTCATAATCTTTTGTTTGCATTTGTAAATCAGCTAACAACTTTAAACCCTGATCTTGATCCTGTTCATTCAAAATATCAGGTTCAACAGCAGCTTTAAGGTATTGAATGGCTTTCGCTTCTTCATTACCCATAGTGGCATACATAACGGCAATAAAGCGTGAAACATAAGCTTTATCATATTCTTTCTTTGCGTCAATATCCAAAAGGATGACTAATGCCCCAGGAATATCATCCGCTGAATAGGCTTCAAAAGCTTTCCCCACTTTTTTACCTACACTTGGACCGACAAGCTGTGTTTTGCGCTTTGGTTTTTCAGACTTTTCAGCACCGACAGCAGAAGCATCTGTTGCAATTGGTAACTGAATTAGAACAACTGAAACAATTAACAGTAAAGATGAAAAAATCTTATTCATTATTAATTCTCCGCGTTCATTTTAAAGTCAAGCTGTACAGTCAAACCAGGTTGTTTAATGGCTTTACCATCAACAACTTTTGGCTTGTACTTCCACTTGCGTAGCGCACGTCTAGCTTCTTTGTCAAAAATACGTTTAGGTTGAGCTTCAATTACCTTAACATCAATAACACCACCAATTTCGTTTATGGTAAATGAAAGCTTAACCCAACCTTCTTTACCGTCACGAGCTGCTTGTATCGGATACTTAGGTTCGATACGCACAATAGGGGTAGCATCACCATCACGACCAAAACCAGCACCTGGTGCCGAAATACCAGCATTAGCTCCAGCTAGTTGCAAACCTGGCATATTAAACGTTAACCCACCATTATCAGTATTCGTATCAGGCTCTGGGGCTTGAGGCTTAGGCGGCGTTTTAGGCGGCGGCGGCGGCGGCGGCGGAACACGTTGTCGTCTCTCAGCTGCTGACTTAGGTGGCGTCGTATTAACTTCAACAATTATACTCTCTAGTTGCTCTTCCTTGTTGCTATCACCGCTAGCAACAAGAAATGCCATAAAAGAAAATAGTGCAAAAGTTACTGCGGCGCCTAGTAGTATAGATACTAAAAAGCGAACCATAGACTACCCCTTAGCTGCAGCAATAGAAATTCTATCTATGCCCGCTTCTTTAATTGCATCCATTACTTTAACAACTACGCCATGTTTTGCGTCTTTGTCAGCTTGAATGATTACAACATCAGTTGGTTGCTCAGCTAATATCTTCTCAATGTTAGCCGCTACGCGCTCAACATCAACACGACGTTTGTCTAACCAAATCTCACCATTATCTTTAACTGCAATAAAGATGTTTGCTGATTTTTGTTTTGACTGATTTGCCGCTTTAGGTTTATTAACTTCAATACCAGCTTCTTTTACAAAAGAAGTAGTAACGATAAAGAAAATCAACATAATGAATACGATGTCTAGCATCGGTGTCATATCAATTGCTGCTTCTTCGTCTTCACGAATACGTTTACGTGCCATTCGAATATCTCTCTAGTGATGAGGTAAACTGTCAACCAGTTTAGCCTTTGCTAGTTTAACTTTAGCGTCTAACCTTGA